>ERZ1292632.4026-Hain-H43-01um-R2-4026-length-10816-cov-9_pt1 | contig 10816 bp, 13 predicted proteins | sample MGYA00564407_ERZ1292632 | MGnify/ENA primary metagenome ERZ1292632 (study PRJEB36523, sample SAMEA6512637) | groundwater metagenome | collected 2019-01-08 | study: AquaDiva: Metagenomics assemblies of 32 groundwater samples
ACTCCATGATCGCGCTCAGGCAGCAGCTCTTCTTCCAGGAGGTGGCGCGCCAGGGCCACCAGGTCCTCGTGGTCAGCCCGGGCATGTGGGGCGCCGAGAAGACAGAGCCGAAGGAAGAGGGCAGCTTCCGCCTGGTCACCTGTCGGCACATGGGAGACGACATCTACGAGTTCCACCTGCTGGGGGCCAAAGAGGCTATACTGAGCTTTAAGCCGGACTGGCTCTATGTTCAGCAAGAGGCAGCCTCTTCCCTGGCCCGGCTGGGACTGGATATCGCCTACCACGCCCACTGCAAGAAGGCCATCTTCATCTGGGAGAACCTGAGAAAGCCCTCCCGCCAGGACATTGAGGTCCTCGAGAGCTACCACCTGGTGGTGTGCGGCAACGACGACGCCGAGCGGTTGGTGAAGGGGGGTATGGGGACGCCTCCGGGGCTACAGGGAGAAATCCCCCCTGGCCCGCGGACCGTCATCCTGCCCCAGGTGGGGGTGGACACGGACCACTTCCAGGCGAGGAACATCCCCAGGGACCAGAGGGCCATCTTTGTGGCCAACGAGCCTCCGGGCACCAGGCGGCCGGAGAAAGGATGGGACGTGGCAAAGAGGGCCTGGCCCACCCTGGGGAGGCTGGAGTTCACACCGTTCCGGGCCATACCCTGGTCCTACTCCCAGATGCAGGTAGTGGTCTGCCCCTCGATAGATTCCTCGTGGTGGCGCGAGCAGGCGATGCCCTATGTGGCGGTGGAGGCCAACTCTTGTCTGGTCCCTGCCGTAGTAAGCGATGCCGGCTCCATTCCCTACTGGCACACACGCTTCGCCGGCATCAACCCGGGCGTCAGGGTCATCACCACCGCGGGCCTTGAACTCCGTCTGGGTGGGGAAGGTCCTGGGGTCCACAAGGTGGTTGTGGCCTCCCGCACCGAGGCCCTTCCCGAGGCCGCGGCCTTGAAGATGGCCCAGGCCCTGCAGGAGGCCCTGGGTGAGCTGCTCGGGGACGAGGGGAAACGGGTTGAAATGGGCAAAATGGGCAGGGAGTGGGTCGTGGAGAACCTCTCCAACAGGGTCATTGCGAAGAGGCTGATAGAGGCCTTTGATGAAGTCTCTGGCTGAGCAGATCGAGGAGCTCCAGTGGGGTGGCCCGGCCTGGCTGACCAACGGCAGGGTTGCTTGGGGCCTCGGCGGGCGCATCGGGGAGATGTACCGACTGCGGCTCTACCGGCCGCCCGAGGGCTGGAGGGTGCGCATCGGCAAACTGCCGAAATGCTGGAAGAGGGGAAAGTGCCGGGAAATGAGGCGGGAGGCCCGGCGGACCCGCCGAAAGCATTTAACCCGCGTTATACGCACACCCCATCGGGCGTAGCGGGAAATGCCCTCGGTTTTGGTGAGGTTTTGGCGCGGTTTTGGCGCGGTTGTGGCACGGTCTAATACAAATGGTCGGAAGGGAGGCAACATGGCGATGCGCCGGGTGATTCACCTCAGGAGTCCAAGGATAGTTAGGGAGATAGACAGGGAGAAGGCGCTCATCCAGGAGGGGCGAAACCAGGTGCTCTACATTCTGTTGGCCATCGGGGACGAAAACGTGGCCCACGACCACTGGCACCCCGAAAAAGCGGAATGTCTCCTTGAGGCGCGAAGGCGGATCGTCCAGGCTCTGAGGGCGGTGGACATGGGCCATCCCCTGTATCACTGGCCCACCGGCGGCCGCCCCTGGCCGGACTTCGAAGCCTACACCTACTGCCCGGGGTGATGAGATGGACCTTGACAGGCTCCTCGGACAAATGAGTGATTTTGAGGCAGCGGCTGTAATTGTCGCAATAGGGGTTCTTCTTTCCTTCTTCGCATTTTGGGGCCTAAGCAAGTTGATGAGGAGAAAGTGACCGATGCCTAAGGACTTTTCGCTCCCCAACATGGTGCAGGACCTTCACTATGCGGTGAACGGGACCTATGTTCACCAGTGGCTCCATTCGGTCTGCCCGCCGAGGGAGGGCCTGACGGTCCTCGAGCCCGGATGCGGCTGCGGGAAGTTCGGGCTGAGCTACGCCTTAAAGGGAGCCCATGTCACCCTCTTCGATATAGACCAGGAGGTTGTGGAGTACTGTCATCGTCTGAAAAAGGCCCTGGATGTCTTGCGGGAGGGGGCCTTCCACTTTGCCCCGTTTCCCCTGAGTACGGAGATCATGGTGGCTGACCTCTTCACCCAAGGCCCATACGCCCACACGGCCAACCTGGTCTTCAACGAGGGAGTCCCCCAGCATTGGCCTGACGAGGAGCACCGGCAGGGGTGCATCAACCGGATGGCCACGTGGGCGAAGCCCGGCGGCCTCGTGGTCATCGTGGGAAACAATGGCAACAACCCCAGGGAGCTGGAAACGGACCGGAGCATGAAGTTCACCTATGAGGGGATGCCTCCCCAGAGAAAGTGTTTCACCTCTCTGGAGCTGGTGCAGAGGCTGGAGAAGGCGGGGCTGAGACAGGTCCAGACGGCATACCTGGGCGGCGGACCCGGGGATGCCATCCTTATAGCGGGCTGGGGGAGAAAGCCATGAAGCAGGAGGTTTCCTGGCTGGACCTGCCCAAGATAGGGGACCCAAGCAAGGGGTACCTGACCGCAGCAGAGCCTGCTTTCCGTGGCCTCCCCTTTGAGATCAAGAGGGCAGTCTGGCTCTACGGCTTGGAGCCCGGCATGGTGCGCGGCCGGCATGCCAACCGCCGGTGCCACCAGGTCTTCTTCTGTCTGGCCGGGGAGCTGGACATAGAGGCCGACTTAGGAATATACCCCAGCCAGTATCCAGACGTGTATCACCTGGATGCGGGTCTATCGGGGACTCTAAACCGAGGCCTCTATATGAGTCCCCTCGTGTGGCGGACCCTCACCAAGTTCACCCCGGGTACGGTGGTCCTCATCCTGAGCTCGGAGCCCTACGATGAGAAAGACTACATAAGGGACTATGAGGAGTTCCTGAAAGAGGTTGAGGCCTGGAAGGTGCACGCAAAATGAGCGCAATGCACGCTGGGGGTCCGCCCTTGGGAGAGCCGCCCTGGGTAAGCTACACCCTCTATTTCCCCATCGGGAGAATGCGAAAGGTCCATGACCGGCTTCTGCCCCACCTCAAGGTCCTGGCCAAAGAGCCGGGGCTCAGGTTCAACTTCAACCACTATGAGGCGCCGGACCCGCACATCAGCGTGAGGGTAAGCCAGCCCCAGCCCGAGCTGGAGAAGGCGTTCAAAGGCTGGCACAGGGAAGGTCTGCTGACCTCCTGGCGACTGTCCGAGGGCCCGGGCTATGATGCCCCGCTCCGCATCCGGAGGGCCTACGAGCTGGCCAGCCGACTATACCTTGAACTGGATGACATGCTGGAAACCCTGGCCCCGGACCTGCTGCCCGACCAAGAATTCTTTGGCCATCTGTTCCACGGGCTCAGGAATAACCTGATGCCGGGCGAGATGCCCCGCGAGGAGGCATGGTTCTGGCTGAGCCAGGCGATGAGGATATTCCCCGCGATGAAGGAGTGAGATGAAAGCCATATTTTCCCCCGGACCGAGCTACACAAAGCCCGAGACGAGAAAGTTCGCGGGCTGGCTGAGGATCTTTGACATCTACAAAGAGGCCCTCGAGGAGCTGGGCTACGAGGTGTTCATCCCCGCGGTCCCGCCCGAGCTGATCGACCAGGCCTCCACGGTGTCCAAGATACTCTCCTATGACGTCGTGGCGGCCAGCCAGCTCCCCCTGGACGCTGACCTCTTCCTGGGACCGCCCGGGTACTCCCTGGCCCAGCTGATGAGGCTACAGGGAATTTCGGACTGGATAACTTTCCGTGGACTCCCGTCCTTCTTGCCTTTGCCCAAACTTTTCCTCTTCGTCTTCAACAACGCCGACTGGTTCAGGGACGAGCAACTGCCGCAGGAGTACAAGCGTTTCGATGCCCCCTACGACCTCTCTCCGACCTGGCGGTGGATCAACAAGACGGCCGTGGAGCTGGCCGACCACATCATCGCCCCCAGCCCCTTCGTGAAGGGCACCTGGGCGAAGGTCGTGCCCGAGGAGAAGATATCCATAGCCTTCTGGGGGGTGGACTCGGAGATGTTCAGCCCGGCACCAGAGGAGCCTTATGTACCGCTCAGGGTGCTCTTCGTGGGCGGGGACCCCATCAGGAAGGGCTTGTGGTACCTCATCCAGGCCTGGAAGGGGATGAAGGACGTGGAGCTGTGGATAGTTGGCTGCACGCCCTTCAAGGAGGTCCTCGACCCCACCGTGAAGCAGTTCGGGATGGTCCCCTTTGAGAAGATGCCGGAGATCTACCGGCAATGCCACGTGCTGGTCCTGCCCACCCTCGAGGACGGGATCGCGCTCTGTGTCCAGGAAGCCATGGCCTCGGGCTTGGTCCCCATCGCCACCCCGGACCCGGCCGAGGTATTCGTGGACGGTGTATCTGGCATCAAAATACCGTACAGGGACCCCGCCGCTATTTCAGTTGCCTTGAATATGCTGAAGGAGAACCCCGAGGACCGCAGGGGGATGGCCAGGGCGGCGCGGAACCTGGCAGAGGCCCAGCCCTGGTCCATGACCAAAGATGCCGTGAAACAGATCATCAGGAGGGAACTTGGACAGGCTTAAGCTCCTGTGGCTCGCTCCCCAAGTGAGCTTTAGGGGCAAAGGCATAATGACCGCCTGGGGTGAGGAGATGGAGAGGCGGGGGTGGGAATTGACCCAGGACCTCGACAAGGCCGACTGTGTTGTGTTTGGAAGTGACTCCCAGTTGAAGCCGGAGCTGATAGGGAAAAAGCCATCCATTGCCTACTTCTGGGGGTGGCTGCCGGACCGGCTGCTTGACCAGGGTTTCCGTGAGTTTGCCGAGAGGCAGCTGCAGATGATGGCCGGCTGCACCCGCATCCTGGTGCCGTCCTACATGACCCTCGCCCAGCTCTGCGACTTCGGCCTTCAGGGCTCTATGTGTATGCCGGGGGTGGACTCCCGGACTCTGGACATGGCCCATCCTGGTGGCAGGCTCAAGAGGGTCATCTTTGTCTCCCGCCTCGAGCACCACAAGAACCTGGGTATGCTCATCCAGGCGCTGGGGATAATGTCGCCTTCTCCGTCGCTGGTGGTCATCGGGCCAGGCGACCCGACTCCCTACAAGCAGATGGCTGCTGCCTACGGTGTGCCTGTCACCTTCGACGAGCCCGACGACCAGACGAAGGCCCTGCTGATCGCCAGCAGCGCCGCCCTGGTCCACCCCTCGGTCTATGAGGGCTTTGGCCTTCCGCCCCTCGAGGCGCTCTACCTCGGCACACCGGTTATCGTCTTCGACACGCCGCAGATGCGGTGGCTCCTGCAGGAGGACGCCCTCTTCTTCTCTTCAGTCCCCGGCCTGGCGGGGACCATCCAGGATATCCTGGTCCAGCCCTTCGACGCCTTACAGCGCGCCCGCCACGGCCAGGCCCGGGTAAAGAAGGCGCTCACCCTCGAGGCGGCCTGCCCGGCCCTCGAGGCCCACATCCACCAGGTCATCAAAGAACACCTCGGCCGCGAGATCAGGGAAAAGCCCCAGGACGCCGGCAGGATCTACAACCTCGAGCACCGGCGCAACTGGCAGTACGCGGCCAACCGCTTCGACCCCACCTGGGAAAGGCACTGGCGGGCCCAGAGGTACATCGAGCTGCTGAGAGAGTGCAACGCCAAGCTCATCCTGGATGTGGGCTGCGGCGCCGTCTACCCCACCATCTTCGCCCGGGCGGGGTTCCATGTGGTGGCGCTCGACATCTCCGTGGAGGCCCTCGACCAGGTGAAGACCATCGCCGCGAAATGGGGGGTCTCCGATCAGATAAAGACCGTCCAGGGAGAGGCCGAGGACCTGTCCATCCTCGACGCCTACTTTATCCCTGAGGGCCTTGCGGTACCCGACTCGGAGGGCCAGGAGCAGTTTGATGCGGTGGTGCAGGGTGAGATCTGGGAGCACGTGCCCGAGCCGAGGAAGATAATAGAGGAGGGGCTGAAGGTGCTGAAGCCCGGCGGGTACCTCATCGCCACCACCCCCATCGGCCGGCAGCACTGGGACCCGATGCACATGGGCCCCGTCGGGGGCGGGTGGGATGATGCCACCATCAGGGAGCTCCTGAAGCCCTGGGAGCGCATGATACACAGGTTCGATATGATAGCGGAGGAAGGCACCGACCCCTCATGCTATCTTGTGGTCCTCAAGAAACCGGGAAAGGAGATGGCAAATGGCTGACGAGTTAACCGGGCAGCAGATTGAGGAGGCCCGCAAGACCCGCTCCCTCCCCAATGTGAGGGGGTACTCCGCTGTCCTCCAGGACAGGATACGCGGGGGTAGGGTGATACCGGGGGAAAAGGTGATCCGCATCTATGTGACCAATAAGATGCCGGCGGAGGCACTGGCGGCCGGGCAGACCATACCAAAGGAGATCGAGGGCATCCCGGTGGATGTGGTGGCCGCCGAGGGCGAGTTCGTGGCCCAGCCCTACACCGAGCGGGAGAGGCCCGTTCGCGGCGGCTGGTCCTGCGGCAACGAGAAGAGCCAGGCCACCGGTACCATCGGCTGCATCGTCTCCGATGGGAGGTGGGAAGGTCCCTTCTCGAATAACCACGTCCTGGCCAGGTGCTCCAATATCGAGGGGCATAAGGCCAGCCTCTACGAGGGCATCCTCCAGCCGGGAGCCCTGGATGGGGGAGCTTTCCCAAATGACATCATCGCCTTCCTGACTAAGTGGACCGACCTGAGCATCCAGGGCATCAACCGGGTAGACCGGGCCATGGGCCTGTTCACCAGGAATACCCCTTTCCGTGCCTCCATCCAGGATATCGGCCTGGTAAGAGGCCTCAGGGTGGCTGAGGTGGGGCTCAAGGTGGCCAAGACCGGCCGCTCCTCCGGCTACCTGGAGGGCGAGGTCTTTGACACCGAGGCCTTTCTCCAAGTGTCCTATGGGCAGATCATCGGCAAGGCCTTGGACTTCGAGCACCAGGTCCTCATCAGGCCCTCCATCAGCATCCCGGGCGACAGCGGCTCGCTGGTCTTGGATAGGGATAGAAAGGCCATCGGCCTTCTCTTCGCCGGCTCACCGCAGTTCACGGCCTGCAACCACATCGCGGATGCCCTGGAGGGCTGGGATATCGAGATAGTAGGTGCAGTAGGAGGTTAAGGTGAACGACATCAAGCTACTCTACGTCGCCCTGATCGCGCTGGCTGGCGGCCTGGTGGCCGCCTTCGCGGGCTACCTGGACAGCCAGGAGGACTTCAACCCCCGGAAGTTCGGGAGGAGCGTCATCGCCTCGCTCTTTGCCGCCGTGGTGTTCGCCTTGGGGTACCAGTTCGTCAACGGCTTCGGGTGGCGGGACGCGCTCTTCGCCTTCCTGGGTGGCGCAGGCGTGGATGTTCTCAGCAACCGCATCGTGGGGGCAGTCAAGGCAGTGGGGAACCGACTTCCAGCCCCACCGCCCGGATGAACATCCTCCTGGTCACCCCGCTCTATGCCGGTGGGTTTGACGCGGGGCACTTTTGGCTCAAGGCCTTAAACGAGCTGGGCCACCTGGTGGCCGTCTGGGACTACCGGACCCAACCCATCCCACCGCCGGTGAAAGTCGACTTTACACTGGTGATGAAGGGGGAGAGCATCGAGCCACGAACCCTGCGCCGGCCCCGTATCTGCTACTGGCCTGATGCCCTAGAAAGGACCCCGGGCATTGAGCAGGTCCTCCAGCACTATGACAGGGTGTACACACCTGTCAGGCCGACGCCGGCGGGGATGACCTGGCTGCCCACCGGGTGGGACCCCTCCATCCACAGGGTCATGCAGGCACCGAGGGATATCCCCAGCCTCTACATCGGGACCAACAACTCTCCCCGGAAGCGCGGGTTCTTGGCGGTTGTGAAGCCCACCTTTCTAGCAGGGAACGGTTGGCCCGATACGTGGCAAGCCCTGGGCCCCCAATATCTCCACGACTTCGTCGCCCTGGCCAGCCGGGCGAAGGTCGCCATCAACATCCACCAGGGGCCGGTGGGGCTTAACAGAAAGCTCTTTGAGCTCATCCCCTCCGCCTTCACCATCACCGACAGGGTGCCCGGGGTGGAAGAGGTCCTGGGAGAGGATCTGGGCTATCAAGTCAGCTTCGATACCCCTGAAGAGGGGAAGTCATTGCTAGAGTGGGCTCTGCTGCACCCGGAGAAAATGGAGGAACTATGGGCGAAGGAGAAAGCCAAGATAGCGCCGTACACCTACCTGAACGCCTGCCGGAAGATACTGGGCTCGTAGCGATCTCCGCCCCCTTCCCGGGGGTCAGCCGGGTCCTCGAGGAGGGTGAGAAGCTCGGCCTCTGGAAGTTCATCCGGCTGACGGGTGGCAGGATAGCCATCCCGGACGCGAAGGTTTATATCTTGGGCGCCTGGTCACCCGGGTACCTCCAGCTTCTTGCCAACCTGCCTAACGTGGGCATCCTGTGGACCTCGAGCGGGGGTGAGATGGACATGGAGCCTGTGGAGGTGAAGTACCTCACGGACCTCCTTCTGGACCCGAGGGTGTCATTCATCTGGTCCGGGGACCGGTCTCTGGGCCAGGTGCACTCGGAAAAGGGCTTCTACGCGCCCTACCCCCTGAGTCCCGACCTCGAGATACCCCGGGTGGAAAAGCGGGATGCCATAGCCCTCTTCAACCCCGGGGGGCTCAAGAAGAACAACCTCAACCAGCTCCTCGCCGTGAAGATCTTCCAGCGCAACAACCCAGGGTGGTTGCTGGAAACCAACCTGGGGGCCTATCAGGGCCAGATGGACCTGCTGGGCGTGAAATACCAACTCCACCCATGGCTGCCCCGGGATCAGTACCACAGGCTCCTAGCCTCCTGCCGGGTCAACCTGGCGGTTTCTTGGGCGGAGACCCTGAACTACCAGGTGGCCGAGGCCGGGCTGCTTGAGGTGTCATCGGTGGTCTCCCGGACGGTGCCGCTGCCGGGGTTCCGGGTGCACGACCCGAATTCGCCCATCGAGATCGCAGACAGGCTCTTCTATGCCATACGCCACCAGGCTTCCATGGATATCCGCCGCCGCGTCGAGGCGGTAGCCCTCCGCAACAACCAGCTACTGAAAGACGGCCTCCGCAACCGAAACTTGCTCTGAAATTTGCCGCTTTTCCTGCCAGGGCTATAATGACTCCCGATGGCGATGCAAGGGGTACCGGGTGAAATAGTCCTGCCCCCGCTTCCTGAGCTTCAGGTTAACCTCTCCACCAGCGCCAATGTGGTTGAGGCCAGGAAGCCGCTATTCGTCACCGGGAAGCTGACCTTCAGAGGCTTCGGCCTGCCGGCCCTCATCCAGGTCCACTTGGCGGGTCCCACCTACGATGCCAAGGATCAGGTGCAGGATATCTTCTCAACCCCATTCACCGGCGACTTCGCCACTGTGCTGCTGGTCGAAAGGGACGGCATCTACGAGGTCTACGCCCGGGCCTTCCCACCCCCACCGCTGCCCGCCGGCATCCTGCCCCCGGGACCCGTCCTGGGGGAGTCAATGCGGCTGCCCCTGGCCGTGGGGAAGATGACCCCCGAGGGCTTCGTGGAGATGACCCTGCCCGACGGCACGGTAGTGGTCGTGGCGCCGCCGGCAGTTGTCGTGCCCGCGGCCCCCGTGGTCCCAGGGCTACCCGGGCTGCCCGGTGTTCCTGGGGCTCCTGGCGCGGCTGGCGTCGGCGGCGCTGGTGGGGCTGCTGCTGCCTTCCCGATACCTTTACCTGTGCTTCTGCCCATTCTCCCGGAGAAGGCCATCACCGTGGTCAAGGACCGGCTTCTGACAGATGTCTACAACGAGATAGGCTCCTGGACTGTCGCCCCGGGTAAGCTGGGTTACCTCGCCGAGGTGTCCCTCACCTCCACGAACCTGGCCAACACCATGTGGCGCTACAGGATAGGCACCGACGACCAGATCCTGGACAAGGTGCTGCCGGCCAACCTGGACCTGAAGTACCCTGACGTGAAGCTTGCGGCCGGCACCGTGGTCAAGGTGGAGGCCAAGCGGACAGCGGCCGTCATAGCCACCGCCTGGGTGAGCATCACCGGGGCGGAGGTGGGCTGATGTCTACCTATGTCCCCTCATGGCCAATAGGCACCCTGGCCCGTTTGATAGAGAATGCCGCGAGCCTTGAGGCCCTGGAAAGCCAGAGGTTAAACTTTGAGTCTCTTTACCAGAGGGGTATCATTCGGCGGGATGACTACCTTTTCCTCTATGAAACCTATGTGGCTCGGTACTATTTCTTGGCCGGGGCGGCTGGTGGCACCCCCGTGAGGCCTCGAGCGGCGGTACGCCCCATGGAAATACCGCTTGCCATCCCTATCGCACCACCAGCGAGGAGGCCGAGCCCCCCCAGAAGGCCACCTGGCCTCCCCGTGCCCCCGGTGGAGATCATACCCCCGGTAGCTCCTCCAGCTGAGGCACCGTTTCCTGCCCTGGTTGAGTCTGTGCCTGAGGTACCCGCGCCGGTGGAGGCTGTGCCGCTGCTGGAACTGGCGCCAGTTGGCGGCCCTGCAGGGGGCAACGCAGTGGGCGCCCAACTTGGGGCCATCTCGCCTCGTTCCATGAGCAGGGCTAGAATAAGAGGGAGGCTCTGATGGGCTTCGGGGCTATTACAGGCACATCCAGTTCATTCCTGCCCACCTACGTCAGGCTCCAGGACCGGGCCACCCTCAGTTTCGGGCCCCAGGACCCCGGGTTTAACCGGACACCTATTAACGCCGGGGAGTCAAAACTGAGCCCCTGGTACGCGATCCGGCAGTACAAGACCAAGACGCTGATGGTCCGACCCCGCGGCTGCACCGG
>ERZ1292632.4027-Hain-H43-01um-R2-4027-length-10815-cov-4_pt1 | contig 10815 bp, 11 predicted proteins | sample MGYA00564407_ERZ1292632 | MGnify/ENA primary metagenome ERZ1292632 (study PRJEB36523, sample SAMEA6512637) | groundwater metagenome | collected 2019-01-08 | study: AquaDiva: Metagenomics assemblies of 32 groundwater samples
ATAGGACACACGCCAAAAGACTGTACACGAATAGGCGTACTCCACGCTCGTCTTTCGGTTCAGGATCATCCGCTCGGTAGCACCGCTCGAAGCACGCATCCAACTCCTCGGAGGAGTGTTCGCTCGTGAGCCTACCACAGATTCGACAATAAGACATTACCACCCGTCACCAGAAAGTTCTCACGGTTTCGGTTCCACAATCATCATGTTGATGTTCCTCGAAAGTTCTCAACTAGCAATTGAATCGCTCATGATTGTTCGCTCACAACCAAGTGTCTTGGGAAGTTGTTTGGGTAGACATTGCGAATTTCTTCCACGGGCTTGAGGTTGTTTCTCTGTAGAAACTGAGCCAGCATTGATTATCCGACCCCTCAAAGTTGCAAGCCAACGATTTCAATCGTTGGTAGCTGACGTATGCCCTTTTCTACGTTTCAAGATCCGCGTCATGAATCCTCTTCTACGCTTCAAGATCCGCGTCATGAATAGGGAAACAGCTTGTAAAACTCTGGGGTTTCTTGCAATAGGAAGAAGACTGGCTAACGTCAACATCAATATTGCCGCCAAAATGATAAAGTATGGAGGGCGCGTTAACAACCGTTTCTCAACCACAAACTGCGATGGCTTCTGGGTCATGCTTCGAGTATCTCTTGATACAGCGTCATGTATTGTTTTGCAATGGTATCTGGGTCATGGTGTCGAAGTACGTATTTTCGTCCTGCTTCCCCATATTTTCGTCGTGCAACAGGGTCGGTTAACATTACCATCGCGTCGGTTACTTGCTCGGGGGTTCGAGAATTTAGGACTGGGGCAGTTTCCCCGTACGCGTAATTATTCCAATACTCATTCAGGTACATGATGACTGGGCAAGCGCAAGCTAAACTTTCTGGGCAAAGCGTGCCATAGCTACCTAAAACGAATTGGTCGAGCACCGCGTCAGCTTGATTATACATTCGTATTAGGTCGGGTTTAGAGAGCGGTTGAATCCATTTCACATGCTGTTCGATGCCTAGAGCTTTGATGAGTTGTTTTGACCTTTTGGAGTCCTCTGTAGTTCCCCAATCAACGAGAATGAGTTTTGCGTCGTAGTCCTTCTTAATGAAACCTGCAAAGCCGCGTAATGCAATGTCGTTGCCTTTTATATCCCAAGTATGTCGGGCTGGATGAAAGAAAATAAGCCTGTCGTTTTTAGGCACGGATATGGGTTTGTATCTGTCAGGTTCAACTATGAATGGGATGAACTCTGACCCACGATGTTTGACATGCGCAAGAATCCTGTAGCAGTCAGGGTTTGTCATCACCACGCATTCTGCACGAGCGTATCCACGTCTCGCAAGCTTTTCTGTGGCACCATTCAAGTATGGAAAGTGTCTGATCCATCCTGATTCATGCACTATGAATGGCTTGCCTAAGAATTGAAGATAAACTACGGAAGGTGGGGAAAACTGGAGCAGGTCATATTCTCTGGACATTCTCATGAGATCTACCATTCTGAGTGGGTCGATGTGAAGACCAGCGGAACCCCAAACCTTAACCCACTCTGGTAGTGGATATGATTTAGCGAGCGCCGAAATGGTCGCTGTATATGGGTCTAACCCTTCAATTTTTGCTTCCTCCCACTGTGGGAACGCCATGCCGAAATCATTCCCATTAATCACAAGCTCTACATCAACTCCATGCCGACGAAGAGATTTTGCAATCATCCATTGGTTACAGGCCATGTTAAAAATCAAGCCGATTTTCAAGTCCATTTTTTCCGAACCGCTTTGATTACACCGCTTGGTAGCAATAGGTCACTATCCCAAATCACTAGGCAATCATACCCAAAATGTTTGAAATAATTAATTCGACTAGCAACTTCACTTGCTTTATGCCAATGACGACCGAAAAGTTCGATGATTCGATGGTGCTTGAAATCAATAAAGTCTGGGTTCTTCCTACCGATAAAGAACTTGAAGTCACCTACATACTTCCAATTTTGATTTGGCATTTCTTGTAGCAACTGTCCTAGCTGGATTTCTTTTTTGTTAGGCCGAACATGAAGACCAACCGCAATCTTGTGGCAATTCAATTTCCGAAAATTCTGGTCAGCCCACATTCTTTTCGAAGAACGCGAGTATGTTCGGCTCATCCTTGCTCTGAATTGAGGGTCTGACCATAACTGTCTCTTTAATTCAGTGAACCTCACGCGAAATTGCGGCTTAGCCCAAAGTTTTTTGCACCATATTGCTCCACGCTTGCTAGCCCTTTCACGAAACATAGGGTCACGCCATAGTTGTTTCATCCGCCGCGACCTAACTGATCTTCCATGCAATGCTTGTTGCGTTCGGTATTGTGGCACTTGCCAAATCTTTTTCATAAAACGCGAATGTGATGGGCGCACCTTACCTTTGAGCTTTGGATTAAACGTGCCATTCTTTGCAAACCTAGACTTAACATATTTGTGAATGTTCTTCGCCACGAACATTGGGTTGTTATGAACATTTTTGTGGTGCATTAGTTTGCGGAAACTTGGGGTTTCCCATAACTGCTTCAAAACTTGTGATTGCAATGCTCGGCGTTCAGGCGTCCATGTAGCCTGTCTAGCAGTGTTCATTTTTTCCGTTTCATCACCCATCAGTTTGAATGCCAGTGGCAAAGATGTCGCGTGATCTATTTACGCCATGCCATGTAGGATGGACTCTCTTGTAGGTTAGTCCGTTCTCAACGAACCAAGTTTCAACTTCCTGTTCCGTATGTTCGCTATGAGATGGACTGAATGCGTCAAAGTTACTATGTGGTGATGCCCCGTTGAATTTGGATAGAAACTTTGCCAGCGTTAGCCTATTCTCTAGACTGAATAGGTTGAAAGTTGCGTGGAGTAACTTGTTTGTGAGGCTTTTCCTACCGTACACGTAGATGTGTAGTTTGCCGCCAATCTTTACGAACCTTGCCAAGTTACTGAAGGCTCGCCTAGGATCGGTTGTGTGGTGAATGACCCCCCAATTCCAAACCACATCCATTGAGCGCTCCGCATAAAGTTCACGGAGGCGCGTAAGGTCAAGGATGTCTACCACATCGAATTTTCCTGCAACATGTTTCCTTGCGTATGCTACTCCGCTTGGTGAAGTGTCGAATCCAAATACTTGGCATCCTAACTGTTGGAAACCGTACGCCCATCGTCCATTCCCGAGTCCTGCATCTAACACTCGTTTGCCCGTCAGCTCTTGTCTTGTTGATTCAAGTTCTTCAAGAATGTATTCAGCCACGTTTGCTCTCCATGCCGGATCAGAAAGAAGACCGGGTGCTTCAAGCAGATGCTTCCATTGGAACTCGAATGATTCTGTGGTATCTTTCATGCGGTTCTCATCCAGTCCACGACTTCTCGTAGCCCGTCCTTAAGTTGTACTTGTGGCGTGAATCCGAAGGTGTTCTTGGCTTTGGTGTAATCATACAGCATGCGTGTGATGTCTTCTGGTTTCGGTGGCCCATGCACATGAAAGTCTGATAGAAACCGATGGGGTTTCGCTAGCAGAGTTGCAATCTGTTCGAAAATCATGCCGATGGATGTTTCTTTGCCCGTTCCAAGTATGAACATTCCACCATTATTGGCTTTTTGGTTATCCGACCGCATTGCTTGGATAACACCTCGTACCGCATCGTGGACATTCAAGAAATCTCTTGTCTGATTCCCGTCGCCATTTATTGTCGGCGCTTCTCCAATCAGTAGTTTGCTACAAAATTCAGGTATTACTGGGTGCCAGCCAAGTTCTTTGTTGACTCGTTGTCTTGGCCCGTAGACTGACGCAAAACGCACGGTCACGGTTTTGACTCCATAATATTTTGAGTAGGTCCGTAGTAAGTGTTCAACTGTTAGTTTGTGGCAGTCGTAGGGGGTCAGCGGATTTGGTGGCGACTGCTCATCCACAGGAAGCTTGTCAGGTTTTGAGACTATGCCAGTGTTGCTTGTAAACAGCATCTTTGCGCCGGATGCTCTAGCAAATTCGAGACTTCTGATTGCAGTGCCAATGTTTACTTGCATATCTTTTATGGGGTCTCCGAATGAAATCTGCCGTGGATAGCATATGAGGTGGTATAGTTCGTCGAACCCAGTTTGGGGTGCAAGATAGAAACCTTTTCTAACATCCCTTTTTAGAAAAGAGATTTTGCCTCTGACCACCTTCAAATTGCTCAGGTTGCCGTTGCTTAGATCGTCTATAACTGTGACTTTAGCTCCTTCTTCAACGAGTTTCTCAACTAGGTGGCTTCCTATGAAGCCTGCCCCGCCTGTGACGATTGCCTTTGTCAATGTAACCACAATTTGATGGCTAGTAGACCAAGCATCTTCGAGATGTATCGTAGGTCATGTGCATCTGATTTCTCGTATCCAGTAGCCAGCCAATCTGGATTCAAGCCGAGCCGTTTGAATGGCAGTTTACCAAGATTTGCTTCACACATCTGTCGTACATGATTATCCCACTGCCACGCCAGATTCATACCCCACCCTACCTTCGCTCTTGTAGCTACTTGGAGACCTGAATGCTGCAACAGTATGCTACGCAGGAACAGCTTTCCAATCTTGTTCACAGGATCGTATTTTAATCGGTCAAGCAGGTGAGATGCCGTATAGATTATTTCTGGTTGCAGAAATGGCGATTCAATCGGGACTTTATAGTACCGTGAGAACGCTGCCGCCGTTGGTAGAAAATCGTGGAGGAGTTTGCCGTTAAAGTCCGCTAGGAAGACTTGCCCGAGACGACGCAACGGTGTGGCTAAAGATGAGTTCAAGTATTCATGTATCTTCGCCCAATTTAGGTGAGGAATTAAATCGGTTTGGTCGGGAACCCAATCGTTCTCATGCGCATTCAAGTAGTCCTGTGGCGTAAACGTTTCTGACTTCAGGACATAATCATACCGGAAGGCGTATCCACCGAATAATTCATCTCCACCGTCCCCAGTTAAGAGAAGACTACATTTATCCTGTGACGCTTTCTCGAAGAGGAAGCCTGTGTATAGGTTCCAACGTGGGTCCCCAACTATTTTGACCTGTTCCTTAAGCCTTTTGAATGGATTGTCGATTGTAAGTGTCTCATGTTTTGTTTCGTAGATGTCTGCAACATGATCTGCTTCCTTGGATTCTCGCATGTCATTTCCAAATGTTATGCAATACGTGTGGATGTTCAGGTTAGGATAAAGGTGGCGCGTTAGAGCAAGAACTGTACTTGTGTCTACGCCTCCACTAATGCCCATTCCAATCCTGTTTCGGTTGTGAATGATTTTCCGAAGCACATTGTTAAGCAACGGCTCGACAGTGGATTCAATCTCAGGGTATTCTATAAAATCAGACCAAGATAGTTTCGGCATGGAAGTTGGGCTATCTGGATCATAGCGCAGGGTTAAGATGTAGGCTAATTTCTTTTGCAAACTCACGAGTAATCATCTTCAGGGTCGTTCCAAATCAGTAGCGTGACTGTTATGACTATGAAAGCGCAGAATCCGTCTATCGCTCTAAATATGCGTCTAACCGCCCTAATAACAGGATTCATATCTCTTGCCATCATGTTGATGCTTTAACTATTTGGAACTTTCCGTCTCCTGAGTAGGATGACTGCGATTGCTATGGCGAGCGGTACGGTCAGTAGGGATGTTGGAAGTTCGCAGCCGTTCAAGCATGAAGTTCCGTTTAGAAGGAATCCGACTGGGCATACATGCATCCCTGTCTCTGAGATATATTCCTCCAACATTGATCCTTCAGTCATTTCGTTCCACGAAGTTATCACAATCAGCGTTGCGTTTGTTTGAGCGTATGCCCAAAGTTTCTGAAACATTCCAGTGTAGTTCACATCGAGCCGTAGGTAATCGTTACGTCCACCTTGCAGAAATTCGTAGTAGTTGTCGAAGCGTGGCGTGACGGTGACTTCGCCGTCGAATGCGGTGCGGTTCCCGTTCGTGTAGTGTATCAGATCGTCTGGTGGCTTATTTGTGTCTTCCACATATTCGGGTAGCCCCGCAACATAGTTCCAGTCGGCATCAGGTCCGTTGCCTACGGTGCGTATGGTGAAGTCTGGGTCATTATCTTCAGGCATTGTTGGAAGGAAGAAGGTGAGCAAGGGCTTACCGAGCCACTCGAAAATGTGTTCACTGTAGGGTTCGTAGAATGTTCCGTACACGTAACGTTCCGCGCTTGCCACGTCGAGACCAGCGTAGGGTTCCACCAAGATAGCGATCTTGATAGGGTCGGCTGTCGCGTTGACGTAGCGAAAAAGGTTCTTGATTGCGTCGTCGGTGTAGTCGCCCGGCCCCCACCAACTAGCGATTAGAAAAGTGATTCCCGCATCATGCATTTGAGAGAGCTGCCACGCAAGTGTTTGATTATCATTTGACGAGTAAAAATTTACAGGACGAATGTTCATAGCGGTCGCAGGCTCATGGCTCCAATGGCTCGTCGAGTTTCCGCCAGTCCATTTGCCTGTTTTGAAATCTAGCCCGTACCATGCATAGAAAACAGAACCTACTGGAACTTTTGGTTGTGGTGTGGTTTGCGCTGTCGCTAGAGGTGTGTAGGTTACGGCGACCGTGCCGAATAGCATGATAACGAATAGGAAGAGGCCTAACAGTTTCACTTCTGATTCAACTCCCTGAAAATGTGGGAACTTTCGTTGGTTAGTCTATCTTTGTGACTCGCACGATTTGTACGCGGGCTGTGTTGACGAATATGGCTTCATTCGGCAACTCTTCATGTGTAAGTAACTCGGTAAGCATTTCTATGGCTTCCTGAATTTCAGCCTTCGACGCTTGAACCTCAACATCGAAACGCAACTCTTCTTCTGTATCCTCATTCAGAACCTTCAAAGTTCTCACTTCTGCATTTTGCCTAACTTATGGGTTGCCCACACGAGCGTGATTGTTCCTATGATGAAGAGTGGGATTAGCGGAATAAGCCATATTGAAGGGTCTTGAATAGTGCATGGAGGTGGAGTATAAAGGGCGACGGAAGTGGTCTTGGGTAGGCTCGCAAAGAATTTGTCAGCCGCAACATTTGCTTCAAGATTACAATACGCACTCAATAAAGATTCTACAGAGATGATTACTTGAATTAGACACATCATTACCGTCGAAATGAACACGCTTCCAACCAGACATACTAAGAGAACGAATGATTCTTTCTTCAAAAGTTCTCACTTCTTTTCAGTTTCCTCATGCTTCGGCTTCGCATATTTGCCAGCAATTTTCAATGCTTCCTCGCTTGCTTTCGCAATTCTCTCTCTTTTGATTCCGTGTAACCTATCGTCGAGGTGATCTCGGCAATAGTAGCGTACGACGACTACACCTTCCTCAACCTGTTGAACGCTCGATGAGGCAGCCCGTGGGCAATCCTTCCAATGACACTTCACAAAATCCAAAAAGTTCCCACTCCTTCTTAGTTCCGTTTGGAACCTGATGTTTCTATTTGCACTCGAAACGGCTCTTGATGAAGCCACTCCTGCACCATATCGTTCATTTTTATCATCATTGGTTCAATTATTTCCTCGCAAATTTCAAGCCAATGGTCACTCAGTATTCGCGCAATCAGTGTCGTGGACTCACTTTTGTTGCGTTCGCGTATTTCCGTAAGAACCTCTTCGAAGAGACCCATTCTTACTCACGCTCTCATACTGGGTTTCCGCAATTCACACAGAATATTGCGTTAGGAACTACCTTGCAACCGCAACTCGGGCACCTGTGCGTTAGCCAACATAGGATGACTTCTAAGCCGTCACGGGCGGCTAACCCCGTTTTCACCGCAATGTGTAGGAGTGTGTCGGATCGGCGAGGCGCACCCTCATCCTCAGCCAAACGTTACCACTGGAAACTTTCATCATCATGACGATGATATAAAGCCTTCCCAAAAGTTCCCATTGGTTTTGTGGGTGCGGCCCATTATCCTGCATTAGACGGGTGCGTGTCCGAGTTGACTGTCGGTTGCAAGCCCGAGAACCACACTCTCCACAAAGTTCTCACTCTCGTTTGACCCTTGAGTGCCCCGACTCGTTGATGATTAGCGAAACAATTTTCCTCGGCTTTTTTACTGTAGCCAGTGTTGGCGCTACTGTTGGTGTTGGAACTGTTGGTGTGGCTTGTGTTGCGGAAGCGGGTGCGGACTCTGTTGGCGTGGGTGTGCTCGTTTGCGGTGTGGATGCTGGAGCGGGTGGTTGTGTTGGTGTGATGTTTGGGAGCGGTTGATGTGTTTGAAGTGCCAACTTCGCGGCTAAACGTTGCTCGTGTTCGGTGAGTACCTGTAAGCCTTCCGTATCGTTCCAATCTGTGAACAGTTTCCGAGCACCAACGATTACTATGTCGTGGAGAACTCGCATCCGATTCGTGCTACCGTCGAGGCGAATATACGTGCCAGAGTTACGGTTCGCTACCCGCATCAGTGCTTTCTTTAGTAGGTCGTCTGGGACTAAGCCCCAAACCTTCGACTCTCCCTTACATTTTTTCTCAGACATGGAACTTTCACCAAATTCTCCGATGATTTATGACGAATGCAACGGCTAGAAGCGAAGCCATGAGTTGCAACGAACCGAGCACCACATCGGTTTTTCGTCCTGTTTGAAGTACATATGGTATGCCGAGCATAACGAATAGGCTTGCCATAGCGAGCACCCAAACACTCGTCCACACCAATCCTAAAGGCGAGATTACTAAAACGGACCAACCTACGAAAACGAACAGCGGAATAGCGAAGATTGCTGAGAATAAAGTTCCTAGCCCACCGAACATGTAGGTGCGGTTTTTCCTCATCAATTCTAAGCTTCCTATTTGGTATCGAATCATCCGTTTGAAAATTACTAGCATCGTGTCTCTCTCTGTGGGCGCATGGTATGCTATTGCGTCGGTCACATGACCGATTTTATATCCCGCCTTTTGCAAGTCGAGCGTATAGCACACATCTTCCACGATGGAACTTTCTGGTAAAGGCATCCGTTTGAGTATATCCGTTTTTACGAAGAAAGCACAGCCAGTATATTCGACCCGCCCTGACATGCCTACCAGTTCATGTTTCATGTTCTCCACTAAGACTAAGCCTCCGCCAGCATCTAGGCGCTCGTTTCTAATCGCTCTCGACAGAGCCTCCATGAAAAATTTGGAAAGCCTCATGTCAGCGTCTAGAATAAGCGTGAAGTCTGTTCGCACTTTCTGCGCTGCATAGTTGGTAGCTTTACTCTTGTTTGCGAAAGGTAAAGCATCTGGGCGCTCGCAACCGTTATGAACTATCATAACCTTTCTTGGTGGCTCAGATTGGCTTCGCATTTCTCGCGCAAGATTCTCCGCGTACGAGCGGTCGTTATGGCACGGGATAACTACCGTCACATCAAGATTCATGGGAACTTTTCACCTTGCCCTTTGCGTTTGGATTAGTCCGACGCTGAATATGAAACGGCCCTGATTCTTCGTGACCACGACTCGGTACACTTTAGCGCCAAGCGGATTACGTCGAGTATGGATGATTACATCATTATTCACGAGCACGGCGGCGAGTCCGTAGAATCCGTGATCGGATATGCGAACCGTTGGGCGATACTTCCACTTCTTCATTTTCTCATTCAATCTCAGTATTAGTGCGTCTTTGCCCGTTCCTATTCGCCCGAAAACCCATACATTCCCTGCTTGCCGAATATGCTGTAACGGACTCATGGAACGCCAACGATCCAACGTTCTCACCGACATCTGAAACGGCCTCTTCAAAAGTTCTCACCTTTTAGCGGTTAATCCTCTAACGACGAGCATGACTGAACCGAAACTCCAAATCATTATTCCTGCTAGGCTGTGAATGTAACTACCATAGATGTATGGCGCAAGCCCTAGCAATAATAGCCCGATAAGCACTTCACCAAGACGTACCGACTTCACAAAATCCAAAAGTTCTCACTTCTCTGCGGCTTGGAGTTTCGCTCGAAGCCCAGCAACCCTATCTACGTAACGTAGTCCTTGGAATCCTCTCATTGAGATTGGGTGTTTTAGCGGAACCCATGTTCTCTGTTTCACATGCCAGCCTGTCCACGTCATATCGTGTGCATCATCCTCTAACTCGCCCTGCTCAATCTCGAAGACGATTCCGTACCCTGTTATCATGCTGAGGTCAACGTAGTACACGCGCTCTCCTACACTGATTTGGGGTTTGAACCTGAAAGTTCTGAACCAGTACGCTTCAGGGTCATTCGCCACCGCTTCCCCTTCTTCACGAGCAGTCTGATGCTTGCTCTTCGGCGTGGTTACGATTATGTCCAACTCAAATCACCTTCGCCATCGTTCACGAATCTCGTTGGCGCTCGGTCGGTGACTCCATGAACCGATTAGTTCACCTGTATCTTCGCGGTAAACGCGGTATCGTGATTCTTCTGTCCAAGTTTGGGTTCGCGGGTCATATTGCGCTGGATATTCTCGGATGATAAAAGGCTGTGGCATAGTGTTGGTTCTGTATCGCACATTCGGCGTTCCAACAACCGAGCCGCCCGCGCTCGTGACCCCCGCCGCCCTCGCTTGCCGCAACAAGTAGTTTGCGTTTTCTTCACGCCGTTCCTCGGCACTAAAGAGAGGTGTTCTTCCTAACAACGCTGCCTCGGCCTCTGCTTGGGTCATGACCCCCTCAATTGTATTCAGCGTGTTACCGATTTTGTCGTAACGTTCCTGTCTGCTCGGCACAGATATTTTCTCTCGTGGAATTGCTGTGTAATCTTCACGAGCCTCACGAATTTCACGTCGAGTGTTCACCTCGCCAGTGACCCGCTCTAAAGCTGCGAGTTTCGGATCGACCACTTTCTCCTCGGCTTTGTCGGAAACTATCGGTGCAACATC
>ERZ1292632.4030-Hain-H43-01um-R2-4030-length-10806-cov-5_pt1 | contig 10806 bp, 12 predicted proteins | sample MGYA00564407_ERZ1292632 | MGnify/ENA primary metagenome ERZ1292632 (study PRJEB36523, sample SAMEA6512637) | groundwater metagenome | collected 2019-01-08 | study: AquaDiva: Metagenomics assemblies of 32 groundwater samples
CATTTATTTCACGGGCGAATTTCTCAAGCTCACGGAAAATTACCATGCCCTTGGCATGCCAAAACGGCGCCCCCGGCGCCACTTCATGAAAACTAAATAAATCGAGCTGCTGCCCAATATCGCGATGATCGGTTAGTTTGGATTCGTCTGCCATTGATAAAATCCTATCAAAATAAGCCCGCGAGAACAAGAATCCGGTTTGACTCCCTGCCCGTGGCATGTACGCTCGCCACGGGCTCTTTTTTTAAATACTAAAGCGACCTATCTGATTTTCGTCATTAAAAAACGTCCAAACGAAAACTAATGTTTGGACGAGCTACCCATCTTTGAAATCATTCATGGCAGACTTTGGTAACCCCGAAGGGGCGTAAGCAAATAAGGCGAGCGAGCAGCGGAAAGCCGAGACCGCAGACCCGCAAGCCCGAGCATTAGCGAGGGTTAATTCGTGCTTGCACGAATTAAGGTCGAGGAAAGCTCGGAAGGATTCCGCGTCAGCGAGCGAGTTATATTTGTCAAAGCCGAATGTTGATTTCGGGGATGGGTGGCGAGTTCAATTTAATGTTGCAATCGGCCTCACCGTATCACAAAGGATCTTAGGAATGCCGTCGCGGTCATTAAGTTTACCGCTGATAACCAGGACTTTGTTTTCAACAAATGCTTCGGGATTGGCTTCAAGCACATTCGGGAATACTACCGTCTCAATTTTACCGGTCAAGTCCTCAATCCAAGAAAACACCATCGGCTTGCCGGTCTTGGTCATAATCTTCTGTATTTTGGTCACCATGCCGCCTATTTTTACCTGGCTGTTATTTCTACCGCTGGATATTTCTTTTATCGGCGTCAGGCCCTTCTCAAAGTTAAGCTGCTGTTGATAATCCTTGAGCGGATGGTCAGATATGAACAGCCCCAACAGCTCTTTTTCCCACATCAGTTTTTCTGCCCTTGAAACCGGATCAGCCATAGCCAAACGCAGCGGGGGAAGAGAAACTTCCGCTTCGGGTCCGTCAAATAAGCTCACCTGCCCGGTCGTCTGCGCCTTGCGGCTTTCGCGCGAATAATAAAGAAGCTGTTCAATATTCCCAAGGAGCATCGCGCGTTCTCCAAAATCATCCAACGCACCAACCTTAATAAGACTCTCCAAAGACTTCTTGTTCAAATCCTTATCCTGAATGCGGGTCACAAAGTCATCAATATTTTTGAAATTGCCGTTTTGCTGACGTTCGCTGATAATCGTGTTAATAACATTTTCGCCGACATTCTTAATGGTCAATAAACCGAATCTAATTTGATCTTTGCCGGTTTCATTTTTATCACCCTTAATAACCGTGAAATCTTTCAGGGAATGGCTTATGTTCGGAGGTAATACCGGTATTCCCATTCTCTGGGATTCAACGATCATTACGGCAATTTTTTCAACATCGCCCGATTCGGCGCTAAGGACTGCGCACATATATTCAGCAGGAAAATTAGCCTTCATATAAGCGGTCTGATAAGCGACACGGCCGTAGCAAGCGGCATGAGCCTTGTTGAAACCATAGCCCTGAAACGGCTCGAATAAATTCCAAATATTCTCGGCTTCTTGCTTACTGATGCCACTGTGGGTTTGGCAACCTTCCACGAAAATTTCGTGTTGTTTGGCCATTTCGGCCGGAATTTTTTTACCAACGGCCTTGCGGAATTTGTCTACCGTCTCCCAGTTATATCCCGCCAATTCCAAAGCAGTTGAAAGCAAATCATCTTGATAAACTAAAACTCCGTATGATTTAGCAAGGAATTTTTCTGCTTTTGGATGGAAATATTTTACCGGACTCTTGCCATTTTTACGAGCAATATACTCGGCTATGTTTTTGATCGGACCGGGACGATAAAGAGCCACCATCAGATTGATGTCGTGAATTGTAGTTGGCTTCAAATCAATCAGGTTTTTAGTCATACCGTCACCATTTAACTGAAATAACCCTTCTGTCTCTCCTCGTGCCAACATGGCAAATGTTTTCTTGTCGTCAAAAGGTATTTTTTCAATATCAATTTTGATGCCTCGATGTTCTTTGACAAGTTTTACCGCGTTCTCCAATATCGCCAGGTTCCTTATGCCAAGAAAATCCAACTTAGTCAGTCCGACACCGTCTTCACCTATGGTGTACATGTCGTATTGAGTAATGAGGTTATCGTTACCGTTAGGATCCAGCTGCAGGGGAGTGAATTCAATTAGCGGCCTGGGAGCAATAACTACACCCGCAGCATGAACGGACATGTGCCTTACCGTACCTTCCAATTTTTTGGCGACATCCAAGATTTCCCTGGCTTCTTCGTTAAATTGATACAACTGTTTTAAGTCGGGTTCCAATTGCATTGCATTATTTACGGTCATGGGAAAACCCTGCGAACCCATGGGTATCAGCTTGGCGATCTTATCGCCTGTTTCATAGGACTTGCCCAAAGCACGGGCCACATCGCGCACGGCACCACGAGCCAGCATGGTACCAAAGGTACCTATCTGGGCGACTTTGTCAGCACCGTATTTCTTTTTGGCATATTCAATAACTTCCTGCCGACGGTTATCAGCAAAATCCATGTCTATATCCGGCGCCGAAGGACGAAAGGGATTCAAAAACCGTTCAAAGGGAAGCTGAAACTCTATCGGATTAACGTTGGTAATACCCGAGAGGTAAGCAACCATCGAACCGGCGGCAGAGCCACGCACGGTACTATAGATCCCGGACTCTCTGGCAAAAGTCAAAAGATCGGCAACCACCAAAAAATAAGGGGCATAGTTTTTATTTTTGATTATTTCCAATTCATACTGACGTCTTTCTTCAACAGTCGGATCATTTTCCAAACCACGCTCTGCTATACCCTTTAAAGTAAGTTCATCCAGCATCTGGTCGGCACTTTTACCGTCTTCGAGCGGAAAATCAGGAAATACAAATTTGCCCAACACGAGTTCGACATTACATCTGTCGGCAATTTTAGCCGTGTTCTCCAACGCTTCCGGAATCTCTGCAAACTTCTCCGCCATTTTATCCATCGGAAGAAGAGAAAAATCGTCGTTGCGTAAGGTGAGCCTGTCTTTGCTGCCCACCTCACTGCCGGTCTGAACCGCCAGGAGAACATCATGAGCATGCGAATCCTCTGAACGCAGGTAGTGAGAGTCTTGGGTAGCAACCATCGGTATCCCGATTTCACGCGCAAGTTTTATGATCTTGGGAGTAACCAGGTTTTGATCATCAGTTTTTAAATGTTGCTGAACTTCCAGGAAAAAATTGCCGGCGCCAAAAATATCCTGGTACTCCAGGGCTGTTCTTTTTGCTTTTTCAAATTGATCAGAGATGAGAGCGCGGGATATTTCGCCGCCAAGACAAGCTGACAAAGCGATAATGCCCTCGCTGTGCTGGCGAAGAAGGTTTTTGTCCACGCGCGGCTTATAATAAAAACCGTCAGTATGAGCGGCCGTAACCAGCTTGATCAGATTTTTATAACCGACGTTATTTTCTGCGAGCAAAACCAAATGGTAATAGCTTCCGTTGCTTTTACCTGATCCGCTCGGCCGCTTATCATACATATTATCCGTCACATACATCTCGCAACCGATAATGGGCTTGATGCCGGCTTTTTTGGCCTTTTGATAGAACTCTATCGCCCCATACATCACCCCATGGTCGGTGATTGCCACCGAATCCATACCCAATTCTTTTACTCGCGCCACCAATTCATCTATCCGTGTTAAACCATCAAGCAGCGAGTAGTGGGTATGGGTATGTAGGTGAGTGAACTTCATGACTTCATTCTACCATCCAGCCAAATTGCAACAATGCCACTATTTTGTTGATAAGTCAGAAATTTTTGCATTATAGCCGCGAATGTGTTAAACTAAATTCATTCTAGATTCTATTTTCTAGCTTCTAGATTCCACACATATGGGAGTTCCACGAGCACATTCTACCAGAGCCCAAAAGGGCCGCAGACGAAGCCATCTGGCGCTAACTAAGCTAGCGCTGGTTTCGTGTTCCCACTGCCACAAGCTCAAAATGGCCCACCGGGTCTGCAAGTCGTGCGGCTTTTACGACAATAAGGAAGCGGTCAATGTTTTGGCAAGAGAACTGAAGAAAAAGGAAAAACAAAAACAGAAGTAGTAGACTAATATACAAATAATTCAAATTTACAAATATTAGAGATTTGTAAATTGGCATTATTCGTAAATTCGCAAATGGCCAGTAGGCATCTATCCCGTTCCGTCGCTATGCAATCGCTCTATGAGTGGGATTTTAAGGGCAAAAAAGAAGAGATGCTTCCCGAAATCATAGAACACAACATCAAAGAGTTCGCGCCGGGTCTTGAAGAAACCGATTTTATCAAAGGGCTGGTCCACGGGACACTGGAAAAAATAACACAAATAGACAAAATTATTGAAAAAGCCGCTCCCCAGTGGCCTATTAATCAGATTGCGATGGTTGATCGCGCCGTCCTGCGTCTTGGCATATATGAATTACTGTTCGGCAAAAGAGACGAAGTACCACCCAAGGTAGCCATCAACGAAGCAATAGAGCTGGCCAAAAGTTTTGGTGGTGATGCCTCTGGCAAGTTTGTTAATGGCGTATTGGGAACGATATACCGCGAAATAGGGGAGCCGGGCAAAGATGATGCGCCCCCCAAGAAGGAAGCTGCCGAAAACCCGGAAACTTCGGAAACAGGCAACGAAGATAAAGCTGACGAAATTATACCGGAAAGTTAAATTTTAATCCGAATTATGAAGTATGATTTATGAATTATGACCTTAAACATAATTCTTAATTAATAATTCGTAACTCTCTTTGAAATGGATCTCGAAAAACTTCAAGAGCTTGAAGACCGTATTGATGTAAAGTTCAAAAATCACGACCTCTTGCTTCAAGCATTGACCCACCGGTCGTATATTAACGAAAACTCCAGCTGGCATCTCGATCACAATGAACGTCTTGAGTTCCTTGGAGATGCAGTTTTGGAATTGGTGGTTACGGAATATTTATACAACAATTACCCCAATCCCGAAGGCGAGCTGACGAACTGGCGGGCAGCTCTTGTTAATTCGGTCATGCTGGCCAAAATCTCACAAAAAATAGAACTCAATAATTACATCCTGCTATCACGTGGTGAAGCGCGGGATACCGGCCGGGCCAGGCAATACATCCTTGCTAATGCGGTAGAAGCGGTAATCGGAGCGGTTTATCTGGATCAGGGTTACGCCGCCTGCGATGGATTTATTAAAAAATTCATCATGACCGAGCTTGAGGATATATTTAAAACCGGATCCTATAAGGATTACAAGAGCATGTTCCAGGAACAGGCCCAAGAGCGAGACAGTGTTACGCCGACCTATGAGGTCATTAAGGAGTGGGGACCGGATCATGCCAAACACTTCCATGTCGGGGTTTATCTTGAAAAAGAACTGATCGGGGAGGGGACGGGCCCGTCCAAACAGGACGCCCAGCAGGCGGCGGCGGAAAATGCGTTAAAAAACAGAGGCTGGTAGTCAGAACTGATTTTCTTACAGCATCTGTCTCCGGCAAATAATACATCGATTTTCTTGTTTTTCTGGATAAAAAAATCGTACCCCTTACGTTCATTAAAAGACCCCTCGATTACGAGGGGTCTTTTAATTCACTCCGTCCCAATTTTCTTTATCAGCGAAAAACATCAAAAATCGATATTTATTTACACGGAGCCATCTGAATGACGAAAATCAGCACTGTCTACCAGCTCGGGTACCGCAATTTATTACAAGATAAAAAAAACCGCCAAGGCGGTTGTTAAAGCGTATTATTCCACGAATCTGATGGCGGGTATTTCTATGTTCTCATCTTTTACCCCTAATTCTTTTTTGAGGGTAACAAAACTTTTGCCGAACGCTGATTCTTTTTCAAAAATCGAGATATCCTTATTTTTGGGCGTAGAACCAAAGCGCGAAAAGGTTATTGTTTGCACCAAACTCCACCTACCAACGATTCTCTCATAAAATTTGATATTTATCTCATCTATTCTATGTGATTTAACCGAGCCATGCATTGAAAATGCAACTGTAGAACGTTTAAATCTGTGCCAGATAAGTAATCGCTGACTATTTTTGTTGTCACGATATTCGGTTACAAAATTATCGGCTAAAAATGGCACATTGTTGTCTAAACAAGTTTTAGTTTTTTCACCAAAACACTTAGTCCAACTTTGGTAATTCGGCAGTTCTGGATTTGAACGTGCACAACCAGAAGACAAAAGAAGTGTAGCAATAAATATGGCGATCACTTTCATGTTATCCCTCTCTGATTCTTATTTAATTCCGACTTGTTAAAGATAGCCATAATATACCAGTTCAGAAAAATTAATTCAACCATCCGATATCTTGCTCAAAAACTTGTTTTGTGATAAGATCGAGTCATGCAAAAGGATTTGAAAAATGTGGTTTGGAAGGAGGGTAAATATTTTGTTGCCCAGTGCCTCAATGTTGATGTGTCCAGCTTCGGTAAAACCAAAAAAGAAGCGCTGGCCAATTTGAATGAGGCATTGGAGTTATATTTCGAGGATGTTTCCAAACAAGAGATTAGCAAAATTGAAAGACCGGAAATAGTGGCCCTGCCTTTTATTCATGCCTAAACTGCTTTCTTCTGAAGAAATAGCCGCGGTCCTTCGCAAGAAGGGCTTTGTTTTTGTTTCGCAAAAAGGAAGTCATGCCAAATTTCGTAAACATTCGGGCCGATCTGTCTTTACAACGATCGTGCCGATGGACAGAAAAGAAATACCAGTTGGAACATTTCGATCAATTTTAAGACAATCGGGTCTTACGAAAAACGATTTCAAATAAACCCGGCCCTTGCATAAATCCAAAACTTTTGCTAATTTTCTACCAATGCTAAAAATACGCTTACAACGGATAGGGAAGCGGGGACAGGCCTATTTTAAGGTCGTAGTCACCGAACATACACAAAAACCTAAGGGTAAATACCTTGAGCTTTTGGGTTCATACGACCCTCATAAAAATGAGATTAACGTTGACGCTGAAAAGGTTAAGCATTGGTTAGACCAAGGCGCCCAAATGTCAGAAACTGCCAACAACCTGTTAGTCGGCAAAGGCGTCATAGAAGGCAAGAAGGTTCAGGTATGGAAACCTAAGAAGAAGGATTCTCCCGCCGGCGGAAGCGAAACCCCTGCCCAAACTCAAGCATCAACCGAAAAGAAATCTGAACCAAAAGAAGAAACCAAAGAGGAAGCAAAAGAAGAGTCCGCGCCGGAAGAACAAGCACCTGTAGCAGCAGATGTTCCGGCCACGAGTTAAACTTGACAATACGTCATAATTTTGCTAGAATCAGTATATAATAAAACCGGCTCGTCGAGGTCGGTAAAGAGCAGAAAAAACGATTTCCATCTGGTAAGCCTCCGGCTTAAAAGAGTGATTCGCTTTTCTGTATTGTAGAATGGCAAGTTACCAAGACAGGGATTTTGTTGAATATCTGGTCAAACAGCTGGTCAACAAGCCCGAAGAAGTAGAAGTTACGAGAAAGGTCGACGAGATGGGTGTCCTGATTGAAGTTAAGGTCAATCCGGAAGATATGGGTCTATTGATTGGCCGGGCCGGCTCAACGGCCAAAGCGGTCAGAACTCTTGCCCGCATAATCGGCATGAGAAACAACGCCCGAGTCAACTTGAGAATAGTTGAACCGGAAGGCAGCACCCGAGCTCCTAGAGCAGCCATGGGTGAGAAAACCAGCAGCGTCGAGGATGTAGTCAGCGACCTGGGAATGTAGAATGGGCTTATGGTCTATAGCTAATGGACCATAGCAATACAAATCTAAAAGCGGCCCAACGGCCGCTTTTAGATTTGACAAATTACCGCAGTTGATTTAGCATTTGGTAAGTTCTTAATATCTGCCGATACAGGGGGGGGGACACTATGACTATTCGAGAAAAAGCAAAACAAACCAGGGCCAGAATTGCCTTGTTAGAAAAACAGTTGATAAAGATTATTCTAGCATGTCCGCACAAAAGGGCGAGGTGGAATAGAAAAAGTGACCGCAGAAAGTGTCTTGATTGCGGAACTACTGTAGAGTTTGGTTTGGTTGAGAGTTATAAAGATTAGGCGGTCCCCCAGTGGGACCTTTGTTTTTTATGCGCTTTGACATCATTACAATTTTTCCAAAAATTTTTGACGGCTTTCTAAATGAGTCTCTTTTGGCGCGCGCACAGAAACCCGCCAAAGGCGGATCCGCCTCTGGCGGAAAGAAACCATTACTCACTATCGGCATCCATAATTTGCGAAGGTGGACCACAGACCGGCATCAAACGGTAGATGATAGGCCGTATGGCGGGGGGGTTGGGATGGTTATGAAGGTTGAACCAATTTATAAAGCAGTATTAAGTATTAAGGGACAAGTATTAAGGAATAAAAAATCAAAACAGAATAGCAGGGTCATTCTTTTCTCGCCGAGAGGAAAACAGTTCGACCAAAAAACTGCCAAACGGCTGGCTAAATACGATCAATTGATTTTGATTTGCGGGCGCTATGAAGGGGTGGATGAACGTGTGGCCAAACATGTAGCCGATGAGGTCATTTCGGTAGGCGATTACGTTCTAAATGGTGGTGAGGTAGCTGCAATGGCAACAATCGAAGCGGTTTCCCGCATGATCCCGGGGTTTATCGCAAAAAGTGAATCGGCCCAAAAATTTGATCATGCACAATACACCCGGCCAGAAATTTTCAAATTGGGTAAGAAAAACTTGGCTGTGCCAAAAGTTTTGCTATCCGGCGACCACACAAAGATCGCCGAGTGGCGGAAGAAACATGCCAAAGCTTGACAAAAAAACTATAGCCTGCTAACCTTTCGTTGGCAAATTAACAAGGAGAAAAACAATGGCACGGTCAAGGGAAGAGCTTCAAAAAGCAATCATCAAAAAGCTCGACGAACTAACCCATGGACGAGAAGTGTGCTGGACGCTTGACAGACAAACTTACAGAACTAGTTACAGGGGGCTGTCCTTTGAAATGGTGGACTCGGGCAACGCCAATTGGCTGACAATTACAAATCCGACTGGTTCAATCGCAATACCGGACCAGCATGAAGAGGTAGCTTCGCTACTAAATACCATTCAGCACCGTCTATTCGCATTTGAAGTATCAGAAATAGCAGGGGCAGCCGCTTTTGATTTGGATCGGGAGTTCACTTCAATCTTGGCAACTCTGACTTAGGGGCTTAGGCCTCTTTTAATTTACTCACAAAAGTTATAGAATCAGTACAATGACATTGAAGGCTTTTGTAACAGATTCCGCCCTGCCACAAGAAGACAAAGACCTCTGGTTTTCGATTTTGGAAAATCTAGAGGAAGAACAATCCAAAGTTTTTGAAAATTTTATAGACAACCGGCAAGATAAGCTTGAATTTTTAACCAACAATATAAAATCCAAAAAAGAGGCGTTCGCAAACAATGACCAAAGCAGCCTTGATAAAATACTATCGGAAGAAGAATCTATCTAACATATGTCGCTGGAATCACCGACCAAAAAAATAGAACAGGAACAAGACCCAATAGAAAAAATGGGGAATATGGCTTTGGCCAGAGAAGGCAAGTTGCCAGATCATTCGAGAAGAGCATTCCGCCTTAGCACTGCCTTGGCCTTGTTTTTGGCAATCGGGGCATTTGGCGGAAAAGCAGAAGCCCAGGTCAGAGGAATCGGACCGCAAGGAGGAGTAGTAAGAGGAATTATCACGAGAGTTGTAGAACGGGGAGTTTTTAGCGCAACAAGGGCAATGGACAAACGCCGGGCCAACCAAAAAGAACAACTGGAATCAGAATATCAGGAAGCGATGCATACTCTAAAAACCATGCGCTCACAGGCATACCAAGACCGCTACGTTAAGAACAAGATCAACCAAGCAGAATATGAACTACGCAAGGCCGAGACGGAGGGCAGAATGGCGGCAGTTGAGGAAGCATACCAGCAGGAATTAAGAAAAAAGAAGGGTTTTCGGCCTGGATTCTTTGACCATATACTCCGGGGCATACAAGGCTATTAGAGCCCTTGACCCAGTCAAATCCCGCCAAGGCGGGAGCCGCTATGCGGCTATTTGACGGGGTTGACTTGCAATTTTTAACGGCTATACTATACTTACCAAAATGGCTTAACACCAAAACACAAGGAAATAGACTTCCTTCAGCTGGGATTGCTCCGCTATGCGAGGCAATCCCAGCTGTTATTGTAGGGACCTTAATAACCAAATAGCCCGCTTAAATAATGCACAATTTAGCGGGACAACGATGAGAGAATCAGCCGCCTACACCCTTCGGGTTACGGCGAGCCAAGCGTGATTTCTTATCGTTAACCAGAATTCACCCTGTCAAATCCCACTTCGTGGGAACTGCTTCGCAGTTATTTGACGGGGTCAAAAAATAGTTTGAGATTCGTCTCAACCTATTTCTAAGAGAGTTTGATCCTGGCTCAGGATGAACGCTGGCGGCGTGGATAAGGCATGCAAGTCGAACGGTACGATGTCCGCAAGGATGTCGTATAGTGGCGAACGAGTTAGTAATACCTTGGTACGTACCCCGAAGTCTGGCATAATCCGCCGAAAGGCGGACTAATTCCAGATAGTCTCGCAAGAGTAAAGTCGCAAGACGCTTTGGGAGCGGCCTAGGTCCTATCAGCTTGTTGGTGAGGTAACGGCTCACCAAGGCTATGACGGGTAGGGGGTGTGAGAGCACGGCCCCCAACGAGGATACTGCGACACGGATCCTACACCTACGGGTGGCAGCAGTCGAGAATATTCGACAATGGGCGAAAGCCTG
>ERZ1292632.4031-Hain-H43-01um-R2-4031-length-10804-cov-7_pt1 | contig 10804 bp, 11 predicted proteins | sample MGYA00564407_ERZ1292632 | MGnify/ENA primary metagenome ERZ1292632 (study PRJEB36523, sample SAMEA6512637) | groundwater metagenome | collected 2019-01-08 | study: AquaDiva: Metagenomics assemblies of 32 groundwater samples
GGAGCCAAACACAAAACCGCTCTTAAGAGCGGTTTTGTGTTTGGCTTTAGTTTATCAAGTTTCTTCGGAATTATTTTTCATTTCTTTTAGTTGTTTTCCTATCTTTTCTATATCCTCATGAATTTCGCTCAGGGTTGTTTCTTCCCTTTTTATTTCTTCCTCGGTTTTTTCGTCAATTCGCTTTTCTTCTTTGACGCCGCTGATGATAATCTGGTCGCCGATGAAAAAGGAAACGAAAAGCCCGATGGCGAGCAGAATTAAAAGCCCGAGAACTGTGGAAACCCAGCCGGGCATATTAAGAGCGTCAGCCAGCATCCAAATCCCCCGCCAAAGCAGAATAATGCCGATGCTCCCAACCAACGCGTAAATCAGCGGCTTTCGGCTAAGCCGTTTTCTGATTTTATCTTCCAGTTTGTCAAAAAATTTGATGATTTTCATAGTGTTTACACTGAGCGAAGTCAAAGTGTACGCCCAGAGGGATTCGAACCCCCGACCGTCTCCTTAAAAGGGAGCTGCTCTACCAACTGAGCTATGGGCGCAATAAAAAAATAATATCCGAAATCGGATATTATTTCAACTTATTTTGTAATTCTCTCTACTCTGTTTCGTTTTCCAGATTCTCCAAAAGATTCTTTAATTTTTCGCTTAATTTCTTCGGCGTCTTGATTTTAAGTTCCACGATTAAATCGCCCCTGCCGAATGCGCCGAAATGCGGCATTCCTTCCGCAGGGATTCTTAAATTGTTTTTTAAGTCAAAATCCGCCGGAACTTCCACTTGTAATTTATTACCGGAAATCGTCGGGATTTCTATTTTCCTGCCCAACAATAAATCAATCAACTTTACTTCTTTTTTTACAAGTAAATCGTCGCCCCGGCGTTCAAAAACCGGATGCGGTTTGATTTTAATTCTGATATACAAATCCCCGGCTTCGGTTCCGCGCTCGCCGGCTTCGCCTCCGCCTTTCACTTGGATAATTTGGTTATCGCTGACGCCGGGACGGATTTCCACTTTTACTCCGCGCTCGCCGCTGATTTTCCCCGTTCCGCGACAGGCATCGCAGGTTTTTTCCGGAATCTGTCCGCTGCCGAAACACTTAGCGCAGGTTTTCACCTGAGTGAAACTGCCGAAAAAAGTGTTGCGCGTTTCTTTTATTTCTCCCCGGCCGGCACAAACTGAACATTGCGTAAATTTCGTTTTCGGGTCGTGCCCCAATCCCCCGCATTTTTCACAGCGGACTGAAACGCGGTATTTCAGATTTTTTTCCGCGCTCCGGAACGCCTCTTCCAAATTTATTTCAACGACCTGTTCTACATCAGAGCCGCGGCGATAAGTTCGGCGTTTTTGCTTGACTCCCAGTCCTTCAAAAAAAGCGTCAAAAATGTCTCCCACATCCGTAAAGTCGCCGAACATTTCCGGGTCAAATTCAAAACCAAAACCGGGTCCGCCTCCGGCGGAAAAACCGAATGGCCAACCCTCTCCGCCTCCGGCGTTAAACACTTTTCCAAATCTATCATACTGCGCCCGTTTCTGCTTGTCCGACAAAATCTGATACGCCTCGTTGATTTCCTTGAATTTTTTTTCATCTCCGCTTTTTTTATCCGGATGGTACTGGTGCGCCAACTTGCGAAACGCTTTTTTGACTTCCTCTTCCGAAGCGTTTTTATTGATACCTAAAATTTTATAGTAGTCATTCATTATCTTAGAATGATAATTTCCCGGCTTTTGCCTTCCAGCATTATAGTCGCGAAACCGGTCATTAGCAAGATTTCGTAGAGGACAAAAGCGATGACGGTCACGAGCCAGCGGAACGGTATGGCAACGCCTTCAATCGTAAGGAAAAGCAACGCCGCGATGCCCAAAAGCGCGATGAGTTTTGAATTTTCCGACAGTCCTTCAAACTTATTTTTCAGCGCTTCGTGAGCGATGTCGGTGATTTTCAGTTTTGGATTGATGTCCGAGCCGAATATATTGGCAATCAGTTGTTGTTGAGCCGTTTTGGGCAGAATTTGGGTTTCCGGCAGTTTCGCTATTTGCTGTTCCGCCAGATTTTTCGTCAGTTCCGCGACCGGAAGCGAAACGTCAAATCCCGGAAGAAATTTCTGCAGAATGCCGGAAGCCGGAGCCAAAAATTTTTCCAAAGACGAAGAAGAAATCGGAAATTGAAATCCGGCGGTCAAAGGCGAAGACGGAAACACGAGCAGAACGCTGGCCGCGAGCGCCACAACGGCGATGCCTTTCGGCAGAACCACTTTGCTGATTCGCCAAAATCTGACTTTGAGAAAATTATCCGTCTCGTGCTTCCCATTCCAATTCGCCCAAATGAGCAGTACAAACACCACCCAGAATAAAATCAGAGAAACAATGTCAATTTCTTTTCCCTGAAGCGGCGCGAATATTCTTTCGTAAAATCCGGCGAGCAAACCCGCGCTTTCCAGAAAAATTATCAGATTAACCCGCCAAAGCGATTTAATGAAAAGCGACTGAAATAAAAATACAATCAGGAAGCCGATTAGGGCGACCAAAGAAATCGCGAGCGGCGTCGTTTCATAACTCGCTAAAAAAGAATTCAAAAAATAACTGAAAACCGAGGCGAAAACAATTCCCAAAACCGCCAAGACGACGATTTTAGACATTGACTGGTCAACTGCCACCGCTTCGCCTTGCAGTTTTTCCGAAACAAGAGTCATTGTTGATTATTTTGGTTTTGCGTCCCCTCGTCTTTATGATACATCGCCTGGCCGATTTTTTGAAGTTCCAAAGAAAGTTCCGCGAGCGCCGATTTAACCGATTCCACGTCGCCGCTGTCTTTTATTGATTTCAACGCCTCTATTTTTTTATGAACCGCGTCTTTAATTTCCTGCGAAACTTTGTCAGCCGCGTCCTTGAGCGCTTTCTCCGCCAAATAAATCGTCTGCTCCGCCTGATTGCGGGTCTCGGCCAGTTCTTTTTTTCTTTTGTCTTCTTCGGCGTGAGCGGACGTTTCCTGCTTTAATTTTTCAACTTCGTCTTTGGAAAGCTGGGTTGAGGCCTCAATGCGGATTGAGTGTGTTTTGCCGGTTGCTTTGTCTTTTGCCGAAACGTTAAGGATGCCGTTGGCGTCAATGTCAAAAGTCACTTCAATTTGGGGAAGGCCCCGCGGAGCCGGCGGAATGCCGTCCAAAATAAAACGCGCCAGGGTTTTATTGTCCGTTGCCATGGGCCGTTCGCCTTGAAGCACGTGAATTTCCACTGATGTCTGATTGTCCGCGGCCGTTGAGAAAATTTGACTTTTGGCCGTGGGAATGGTGGTGTTTTTTTCAATAATCGGAGTGCTAATGCCGCCGAGAGTTTCAATGCCCAAAGTCAAAGGCGTAACATCCAAAAGTAGGACGTCTTTAACGTCGCCTTGCAGAATTCCCGCCTGCACCGCGGCGCCGATTGCCACCACTTCGTCCGGATTGATGCCTTTGTGCGGTTCTTTGCCGAAAAAATTTTTAACCGCTTCACTCATCGCCGGCATCCTCGTTTGTCCGCCAACGAGAATTATTTCATTAATATCCAAAGGCTTCAATTTCGCTTCGGATAAAGTTTGTTTGACCAATTCAATTGAACGGTCAATGTAATCGCGGACCAGTTCCTCTAATTTCGCCCGGGTTAATTTCATCAAAAAATGTTTTGGCCCAGCCGCATCTGAAGAAATATAAGGGATGTTGATTTCGGTCTCAAAGGCGGTTGAAAGTTCGTGTTTGGCGCGTTCCGCTCCTTCTTTTAATCGCTGTAATGCCAAAGGGTCTTTGGAGATATCAATCCCTTCCTGTTTTTTATATTCATTAACAAGGTATTCTATTACTCTTTTGTCAAAATCATCGCCGCCCAAATGTGTGTCGCCGCCGGTTGATTTTACTTCCACGACATCGTCGCCGATTTCCAAAACTGAAATATCAAAAGTGCCGCCGCCGAAATCGTAGACGACGATTTTTTCGTTTTTTTGTTTGTTTAAACCATAAGCCAGAGCCGCGGCCGTGGGCTCGTTGATAATCCGCCGCACTTTGAATCCGGCGATTTCGCCGGCATTTTTGGTCGCCTGCCTTTGGGAATCGTCAAAATAAGCCGGCACCGTAATCACCGCTTCTTCGATTTTTTCTCCTAATTTTGCCTCGGCGTCGGCTTTGAGTTTCGCCAAAATCATCGCGGAAATTTCTTCGGGCTTGTACCATTTGTCGCCCATTTTGATTTCAACGCCAGCAGTGGCGGATTGCTGAAGGTCAAAAGGCAGCCACGCCTTGTCATGCTGGACTTCTTTATCGGTAAATTTCCGGCCAATCAAACGCTTGGTGGAATAAATCGTGTTTTTCGGATTGACTACCGCTTGTCTCTTCGCGAGCAAGCCGACCAGACGTTCGCCTGATTTTGAAACGGCCGCGATTGAAGGTGTGGTGCGGTTGCCTTCGTGATTTTCCAAAATTTTCGGCTCGCCTCCTTCAACAATCGCCATCGCCGAATTAGTTGTGCCTAAGTCAATTCCTAAAATTTTCGCCATATTATTTTGAAACTTTAACGCGGGCTGGACGAATTAGTTTCCCATTAAGGATATAGCCCCTTTCCACTTCTTCAATCACCGTTCCCGAAGGTTTGTCCGATTTGACGGAAGCGATCGCTTCCTGTAGATTCGGGTCAAACTGCTGGCCAACGGAGACAATGACGCGCTCCAATCCGTGTTGTTTTAAAATGTCTTCAAACTGCGCTCTTATCAGGTACATTCCCTTCTCTGCTTTGCCCTCTTTTTCTAATGAATTCAACGCTAAATCAAAACTATCCAAAACCAAGACAAGTTCGCGAATCATTCCTTCGTTGGCGAACTTGAGCATAAACTCAAACCTTTTCGCTTCGTCTTTTTTGTAATTAAGCAAATCCGCCTTGGCCCGCTTCCAGCCGTCCAGATATTCATCGCGCTCTTTTTGGCACTTAGCCACCGCGTCTTCTTCTGCGTCTTTATTAGTTTCTTTTCCGTTTTCTTTTTTAATTTCTTCGGGCATACTAATCATTACAAATTTTAATTATAAGCTTAAAGTAATATCTGTCAAGATATAATAATCTATTCACGATCGTGAATAAATTGTTATAAGTCGTCTATTTCGCCCACTGTGATTAATCTTATATATTAATCGATAAAATTTTTATTTTTAACAAAATAAGCAGATACTTTATCGCTTGTTAATAGTTGCAGAAATCGACATTTTATTGGTAGAATTAACGCAATGTTCAAACTTTTTAACACCTTTTCCCGCAAAAAAGAGGTTTTTAAGCCCCTAAGAAATAAAAAAGTCAGTATGTACACCTGCGGGCCCACGGTTTACGATTTCGCCCATCTCGGCAATCTTAAAACCTACGTCTTTGAGGACATCCTGCGCCGGGCTCTTAAATACAACGGTTATCAGGTCAAACAAATAATGAACATTACCGATATAGACGACAAAATTATCAAACGAGCTCAAGAAGAAAAGAAAAACATTTTTAAAATAACCAGACCGCTCGCCAAAATATTTTTTGAAGACATCAAGAAATTAAATGTTGAGAAAGCCGAGGTTTATCCTCTAGCAACCGCCCATATCAAGGAAATCATCGCTTTGGTCGGAAAATTGCTTAAAAAAAGATTTGCTTATCAAGGCAAAGACGGCTCGGTTTATTTTGACATTTCCAAATTTAAAAATTACGGCAAACTTTCGCGATTAAAGAAAAGAGAAATCAAAATCGGCGCCCGAATTGAAGCCGACGAATATAATAAAAGCGAAGCGCAGGACTTCGTTTTATGGAAGCAGGCGAAGAAACCGAATGAGCCGTTTTGGAAAAGTCCTTTTGGCGACGGCCGGCCGGGTTGGCACATAGAGTGTTCGGCGATGAGCATGAAACATCTCGGCGAAACTTTGGACATCCACGCCGGCGGCGTTGATTTAATATTCCCCCATCATGAAAATGAAATTGCCCAGTCCGAAGCCGCCACCGGCAAAAAATTTGTCAGACATTGGGTTCACGGCGAACATCTTTTGGTTAACAATCAAAAAATGTCAAAGTCGCTCGGTAATTTTTATACGCTCCGGGATTTGGAGAAAAGAAATTTTAATCCTCTTGCCTTTCGCTATTTAGTTTTAACGTCGCATTACCGGTCAAAACTGAACTTTACTTGGCAATCGCTAAAAGCGGCGCAGAACGCGTTGGATAATTTGTATGACCAATATCGGGAAATCCATAATAATAATACTGCGAAAGGCGAAAAAAATACGAAAATAAGAAAATACGAAAAAGAGTTTCTGGCCGCAATTAACGACGATTTAAATACGCCGAAAGCGATGGCAATTGTTTGGCAGACAATCGGAGACGGTCGACTTTCGGCGATAGCAAAAAAACAACCGCTTCTTAAATTTGATAAAATTCTTGGGTTGGGCTTGGCTAAGCTCAAACCGCTGAAAATTCCTCAAAAAATCAGGGATTTGGCGGAGAAAAGAGAGAAATTAAGAATTAATAAACAGTTTATTCAGTCGGACATCTTGAGAAAGAAAATAGAATCATTAGGATATAAAATAGAGGACACTGCTTATGGACCTAAAATTACCGCCGCAAGACGTTGAAGCCGAGCGTTCGGTTTTGGGAGCGCTGATGTTGGACAAAGACGCCATTATTAAAGTGGCGGATTTGCTTGTGGCTGATGATTTTTATCAGCCGGGTAATGCTAAAATTTACGAGACTATCCTGGAACTTTATTCCAAAAACGAGCCGATAGACATTTTGAGCGTCACTTCAAAATTAAAAAACCAGAAACAACTTCAGGAAGTCGGCGGCTCGGGCTATCTGACGGAAGTCATCAACTCCGTGCCGAGCGCCGCTCACATTACTCATTACGCAAAAATAATTCACGACAAAAAAGTTCTGCGCGATTTAATTGCGGCTTCGGCAGACATTACCGAAAAAGTTTTTGACTCGCCAGACAGCGCCGAAGTCCTTCTGGATGAAATTGAGCAGAAAATTTTCTCCATCGCCCAAAAATCACGGCCGCAAAACTTCATCCTGCTGAAAGACGAACTCAAAAGCGCTTACGAACGGATTGAGAAACTGCATCAAGGAGAAAAAAGAATGCGCGGAGTGTCTACCGGCTTTGAAGAACTTGACAATTATCTTTCAGGGCTTCAGCGTTCGGATTTGATAATTTTGGGGGCTCGTCCGTCGCTGGGCAAAACAAGCTTGGTCTTGGATATTGCCCGTCATGCCGCTGCTAGAGAAAACGTGCCAGTTGGGGTTTTTTCGCTGGAGATGTCGCGGGAGCAAATTGTTGACAGAATTATCGCCGCTGAATCGCAAGTGTCATTGTGGCGGTTGCGCACCGGCCGGCTGACCGATGACATAGAATTTGAAATGATTCAGGAAGCGCTTGACCGTTTGTCAAAAACGCCGGTTTTTATTGACGACACTCCTTCGCCGAACGTTTTGCAGATTCGTTCAATGGCGCGCCGGCTTCAGGCGGAACACGGCTTGGGTCTGGTGATTATTGATTATGTTCAGTTAATCCAACCGCGGACCAATTCGGAAAATTACGTTCAGCAGTTTACCGAAATAAGCCATAGCCTTAAGGCCTTGGCGCGGGAATTAAGCATTCCGGTTTTGGCGGTTTCCCAACTTTCCCGCGGCGTGGAACAAAGAGAACATAAAATTCCGCGACTCGCCGACCTGCGTGAAACGGGTTCCTGGGAACAGGACGCCGATGTGGTGATGTTTATCTACAGGAAAGACCGCGACAAACTGGAGATTTCGCCCGAAGAAGAAAACTTGGCGGAGATCATTATTGCCAAACACCGCAACGGGCCGTTGGGAGTGGTCAAATTGAAATTTGATTCGGAGAAAGTTAGTTTTCGGACGATAGATAAAGTCCATTAATGCTGACTGATTCAATAAAAAAGTTTGTGGAAATTTTTTCCCAATTGCCCGGAATCGGGCCGCGTCAGGCGATGCGGCTGGCTTTTAAGCTGATTGCCGGAGGAAAAAATAAGATTGAGGAAACCGCCAACGCGATTGCGGATTTAAAATATCTGAAAATTTGCCCCGAGTGTTTTTTTGTTCACGCGAATCCGCCAGCCGGCGGAAATTTATGCGATATCTGCCGCGACCCGCAAAGGCAAAAAGGCGTCATAATGATTATTGAGAAAGAAACGGATTTGATTTCTATGGAGCGCACGAAAAAATTCAAGGGCAGATATCTGATTTTGGGCGATTTGTCTAAAGCGGGCGTCTTGGAAAGCGACCAGAAATTGCGGCTTAACAATCTGAAAAGTTTTATCAAAAAAGAATTTGGCAGCCCTTCGACAGGCTCAGGGCAAGCCGAAGAAATCATTATTGCGACCAATCCGACAACTTACGGCGACCTTAACGCTTCAATTATCGCCAAAGAGCTTGAAGGTCTCGTTAAAAAAATAACCCGCCTTGGTCGCGGGATTCCGACCGGCGGAGAAATAGAATTTGCGGACGAAGAAACGTTGGGGCAGGCGCTTGAAAGACGCGTTTAGAAATCAGAAATTTATTTTACCGATTTCTACTTCGGTGAAATGTTGCCTATGGCCTTTTTTCTTGCGATAGCGGGTTTTGGAGTGGTAGCGGAAAACTATTTTCTTTCTGTCTCTTCCCTGTTTTAAAACTTTCGCTTCCACTTTCGCGCCTTCAACATAAGGCGCGCCGATTTTGACGCTGTCGCCGTCAGCAATTAGTAAAACTTTATCAAAAACGAAATTCGCGCCTCCTTCGGCGTTGAGTTTTTCCGCTTTTATTTTTTGACCGGAGGAAACCTTATACTGCTTTCCGCCGGTTTGAATAATGGCAAACATATAAAAAATTCTTATTTAGTTCACGTTAATAATAACCGCTACCGCGATTAAAATCAAGACGGAAAGCCCCAAACTCCCGAAACCCAAAATATAGGAAAGAAATCTTTCACGTTGATACAGAAAATCAGCCAAGAAAAGATTTATCAGAATTATAACGAGAGCCAAAATTAAAATTCCGAAAACATCCATCTTTCCGCCGATGAAATCAATGCCTTTGTAAGCGTCAAAGTGAATTATCAGCGGCGTTTGGACGTCTATTATTTTCAAATAAACAAAACAAAAAGCCACGACTAAAATCAGCAGTCCGAGTCCAAAAACCGCGCGAAGATATTTATCTTTGAGGATGTTTAACATTGTACCGCCCGTTTTGTTTTATGCCCCCACGGGGAATCGAACCCCGGTTTCAACGTTGAGAACGTCGTGTCCTGGGCCACTAGACGATAGGGGCATTACATCTCCTTTATTTCCTCAACTATTTTTTCCAATCCCATCGCTCGGGACGCCTTAATTAAAACCAAATCCCCTGGTTTTATCAACTCCTGAACTTCTTTGGCCGCTTCAGCCGCAGTGTCAAAAGTTAAAATATGGTCTTTCGGCATTCCTTCGGCTGCGGCGGATTCAGCAATAAATTTCCCCCGCGGACCAACCGTAATCAAAACATCCGCTGTTTTTGCCGTTAGTTTGCCGATTGATTGATGCGCTTCAATGGAATATTTTCCCAATTCCAGCATATCCCCTAAAACCGCAATTTTGCGGGAAGCCGGCAAATCGCGCAATGTTTCCAAAGCCGCTTGCATTGATGCGGGCGAAGCGTTATAAGTGTCGTCAATAATAAAAGTATCTTTGATACCAGCGAGCAGATTCATTCTTCCTTTGGCCGGCCGATAATTTGCGGAAAGCGCTTCGGAAATTTCAACGAGATTGATGTTGTAAATCAGTCCGACGCAAACGCCGATTATCGCGGCGTAGGCCTGGGCTCTGCCGAAAACGTTTCTAAGAAATACGGGCACGACATTGCCCTGATGTTCCAGTTTAAAAACGATTCCGTCGGGTTTGGTTTCGTAATTGGCGATTCTTACATCCGCGCCGTCGTTAAACCCAAAAGTTTTAAGGGTGGCTCTTGTTCTTTCTTTCAGTCCGATGACTGTTTGGTCGTCAAAATTCAAAACCGCGAAGTCGTTGACGAACAGGTGCTCAATCAGTTTTCCTTTTTCTCTGACAACGGCTTCAGGTCCGCTGTAAAATTCTATATGAACAGGAATCTCGCTGATGCTTGTGATAACGGCGATTTTCGGTCTGGCAATGGCAAGAAGATTTCTAATGTCCCCGGGTTTGTCGGCGCCGTATTCCAAAACCAACACTTGAGGGTACGCGGAACGCTGGGGGAAAATAACTTGAAGAGTTCCGGAAAGAATCACTTTGAGCCAGAAGAAGAGTTTTTTAATTCTTTTTGTTCCTGCTGGCTGGCTGCGGCTCACAAGTTTAAGTTCTTCTTCGGGCCAGTTGCCGATAATGGTGAGCGGCACTCCTAACTCGTTATTCAGATTGCCGCCGGATTTTCTGACGCGCTTGTAGTTTTTAAGTACAGCGTAAATCGTCTCCTTTGCCGAGGTTTTTCCGACGCTGCCGGTAATGGCGATAACATCGGGCCGATAACGCAAAATCGTCAGCTGCGCTAATTTTTTCAATATCCATTTCAGAATGTTTAATAAAGTATATTTCATAGATTATCAGGTGATATATTATAGTAATTTAAAATAAACTCCGCCAGTTCGCGGAAAGCCGGAACAACGGTTTGTCCGGCGAGCGGCGCGCCGGCCGGTTTGGTTAATTTTATCAGAATTGTAAATTCCGGTTGAGAGGCGGGGGCAAAACCTGCGTAAGTGTTTATAACATCATCAGTATAGCCGCCTTTTACGAAATCCGGAATAAAAGCGGTTCCGGTTTTTCCGGCAAC
>ERZ1292632.4032-Hain-H43-01um-R2-4032-length-10800-cov-7_pt1 | contig 10800 bp, 14 predicted proteins | sample MGYA00564407_ERZ1292632 | MGnify/ENA primary metagenome ERZ1292632 (study PRJEB36523, sample SAMEA6512637) | groundwater metagenome | collected 2019-01-08 | study: AquaDiva: Metagenomics assemblies of 32 groundwater samples
CAAGGCACATGCCAAGGCAATGCCCGCGCGCGGGGAGAAGCTTGGCAATGCTAGTTACAGTCACAGTCACAAGTCACAATCAGATGTCACAGTCACACAAACCAAGGGAAAGGTCGCAGGAAAACCAAAAATCAACGACGCCGTGGTCCTGCCGGGCTGGCTACCCCTCGATCACTGGCAGACCTTCCTCGCGATGCGCACGAAAATTCGCAAACCCGCAACAGCCCGAGCGCAGCGCATGCTAATCGGAAAGCTCGAAGCACTCAAGGAGGAGGGCCACAACCCCGCGCAACTCCTGGCGGAAGCCGAGCTGAAATGTTGGTCCTCAGTCTACCCGCCCGCATGAAATGCCCGAAGTGCAAGTTCGTCAATCCGCCCCACGCGACCGAGTGTGGCGATTGTGGCGTGGTGTTCGCTCATATTGCGCCCAAGCCCGACAAAATCGACCGCACCTGCCCATGGAATGATCACGGCAATATCTGCGGCCTAGTCGGCAGTCTCAGCGATAACACCAATGGCCAAGGACCGTGGTATTGCGCCGGCCACTTCCTGAAGCTCAAAGGATGGCCAGCAAAGGCCGGCACAGACGCGCCGACACCCTATCGCGATCGCTGGTACCAGGAGCATCCAGAGGTATCGCCATAGCCCGCAAACCTAGACCGCGCCGACTCGCTGCGCCCGGTCGTCCTCGTGACGGTAGGGATTGGTCTGCGAGGCGTCCTCGCGACCGGCGTCCCAATCGTCATGATGCTAGTTTGCGGATACGCGCTTGCGCCTGCGCGCTGAGACTGTGACATGTGGTGTAGTGTCCAGCCACGCTATCCCACACCCACACCGTGCCATCGGTCGAGATGGAGAAATTATGCTGCCCGCGCGGGAACGCGTTGAATGGTTTGGCGATCGCGATAATGATTTTGTTCATTTTCATCTCCGGTTGTTGGTTGGACTGCTCACCTGATACGCTCGATCAGCAGCCGCAGCAGTTCGACGAGTTCACTGAGGCGATTTTTGATCCAGCGTTTCATGCCCTATACCATGCATCAGCTATGCCATTTAGGCAAAAATAGTGGCCACTAACCCGCAAAGCCAATACCAGCGCGCGAACTAAATTACAGCACGCAAGAAAAGGTTAGTAAACACTCTGCCGCGCAGCGTCACAATGTGCCGCAATCCGGTTGACAGCGCCGGCGCGAGGGCGCACAGTCGGCGCCAGCACAGATCATCGGCCGCCGCGTCGAGATCGAGTCCGAACAGCTCGATGAACTACGCCCCATCCACGAGGGCCCACCACGCGCGTTTATCGTCGCCGACGAACCGGGAGATTGACAACCCGCCAACCCCGCGCGCACAATCCCGCGCATGGAATCCCATATCCGCATCGACGAGGGCGTGAAGCGCGGTCGCAAACAGCAGCGCAGCCCCTTGGCCCCGATCGACCCCGATGATGTGACCCGCAGTCCCGCAATCCCGCACGACCTCGACCCTAAGGCGGTCCTCGAACTCTACCTGCAATACCCGACGACTAGCGGTATCGCCCAGCGTCTCGGTGTCCGCAGATCCACGCTCACGCTGTGGTTGCGCGATACGTGCCCCCGCGATTGGCGCAACGTCCAAATCGCTAGAGCACTGATCCGCAAAGAGGATGCAGACGAGGGGCTACAGACGGCACAGGACGCGTTGGCGTTAGCTCGCGCGCGCGAAATGTTGCGGTCGGGGCAATGGGATTTAGAGCGACTGGACGGGCGGAACTACGGGCAACAGGTCCAGATCACGCACGAGATTGGCGGGACGCTCGCTGCGGCGTTGGAGCGCACTAGGCAGCGCGAGGTGGGGGCAGATTTGGGGGTATCTCAAGATGTCAGCGATGCCGTTATTGTTGATAATCAAGAGGTTAAGTGATCAATTCGAGTCCCTGTATGGGCACCACAAAGTGCGCCGAGGGACCCATTCAATTCTGCTCGGCGCTCGCGCTCGATCGGTCGCCGCCCGGCGTGGGTGGTGGGCGATGGAACGGGTAAGGGTATCTTTACGCCCATCTCCTAAAAAAATAAAAATTTTATGAAATGCTGCGAGGTATGTGGGCACAAGAAATCTGAGGATGAATTTGCGGTGGATCGGACGCGGCATTTGGATCGGGTGGAACGGTGACGGATTCATGATGCCGTCGAAAACTCGTAAGCAGGCGCGTTTAATGGCAGCAGTTGCGCATGGATGGCGCCCGCCGAAGTCGAGCGGGGTCAAGATTCCTGTGAAGGTCGCGAAGGAGTTCAACGCGGTTGACACGCGGGCCTCGCATGGTGGCGCGATGGATATGGGGAAGAATCGTAGCCGGATGATGTCGAAGATTGCGCAGCGGCGAGAGCGGATGTTGATGCGATGACGACGCGCGAACAGTTCGATGCCGAGTTGAATGAGCGCTGTGTGCGTTTTGCGAACGATCCGTTTGGATTTACGATGTCGATGTATGACTGGGGGTATGGGGGTTTGCAGGGGTGGCAGGGGCCGGACTGGTGGCACAAGGAGATATTTCAGGAGATCAAGGATTATCTGGAGGGGCCCGAGACGATGCCGCTGTGTATAGCGGTGGCGAGCGGGCACGGAGCGGCGAAGACCGCGTTTGCGGCGTGGGTCATACATTGGTTCATGTCGTGCCGGTTGCATCCTCAGGTGGTTTGCACGGCGAATACCGAGACGCAGTTGAATACGAAGACTTGGCGCGAACTGGCCAAGTGGAACAAACTCGCGTTGAATCATGACTGGTTCGATTGGACGGCGACGAGCTACTATCTCAAGGCCCATCCGGAAACGTGGAAGGCAAACGCGATTCCGTGGTCTGAGAACAACACGGAGGCGTTTGCGGGCACGCACGAAGAAAACGTGCTGGTGGTATTCGACGAGGCGAGCAAGATTTCGGATAAGATTTGGGAGGTATCCGATGGAGTCTTCACCACCCGAAAGAACATCTGGATCGTGCTTGGCAACGGCACGCGAAACGTTGGACGCTTCTACGAGTGTTTCCACAAGCATAAGGCGTTGTGGAGGATCTGGAATATCGACTCACGCACTTGCCGGGCCGCGAACAAGCCGTATCTTGAGCGCCTGGTCGAAAGTTACGGGGGTGAAGAAACAGACCAAAGCCGGGTTCGGGTAAGGGGGTTGTTCCCGAAGACTGCGACCCGGCAGTTGATTTCGACGGAAGCGGTCGAGCGGGCGCAGAATTTCGAGGCAGAAGGCTGGGAATATCTGCCAAAGGTGATGGGGGTGGATATCGCGAGGTTTGGGGATAATTCGAGCACGATCTGCATCAGGCAGGGCCGAAAAGTATTCGATATCGAGGTGTTGCCCAAGCAGGATTTGATGGTGACCGCGCATTGTGTGGCTGAGGCGATCAAGACGCACAAGCCGTTGCAGGTCTTCGTCGATGGTTCCGGCATGGGTGCCGGGGTGGTGGACCGGCTGAGGCAGTTGAATTTCAGTGTGTTGGACGTGAATTTCGGAAATGCGTCGTTGAATCCCAGGTTTTTGAACAAGCGTGCGGAATCCTGGTGGGAGATGAAGGAATTCATCGAGGGGTTGTGCGAGCTGCCGAAGGACGTTGGTTTCCCCACCCTGAAGGACGAGTTAACCGCAGTCGAGTACGATTACACCGACAAGGGCCGGATCAGGCTGGATCGCAAGGCGGATATCATGGAGGATTACGGCTGGAGTCCGGACAAGGCGGATGCGCTCGCTTTGACGTTCGCGTATCCGATTGCGGATTATTCGGACGGAGGCATGGAACTTGAACCGAAGGTTTTTGAGGATTAAACATGGGGATCACGATAGAAGCTGAGGACGTAATCGAAGCAAGACGTATATTGCGATTACCTTGGCCATCAATCAGTATCACTTTTAGAAAAGGCTACTTGGGAGAACTCATGCCGGGGTATATTGTTGACGCGACCATTGTTAAGGGTGAAGATGTGCCAAAATTCTTCACCAATTCAAAGGATGCCTTGAGTTATCTCAATAAGATATTCGGGAAGCATGAAGAGGCCAACGTATTGCGCACATTGGAGAGGATCAAACCATGACTGAAAGCGAAAGAAAGATTCACAACGCGGCCATCAAGGATGCGCTGCGTCAGATTCAACTGATGCCCGGTTGGACGTTGAGCCGCAAGCTGACGATCAAGGCGGTACGCTCGTGCCTGCTCAAGAAGCATAAGGCCGAAGTTATTCCGCTTAAGGAAGCGAAGATGAGCGAGGCGAAATAATTGACAAGTTGTGTGGGACTGAATCAGAATTGTATTCTGGATAGGAGATAACATGGCCGCCACCCCTACTGAACCCGCGCATGACCCGGTATTCCGCGAGATAAATCTGTCCGCCGAGATCAAGAAAATCTACGGCCCGCATTGGAACGAGCCGGAACCCAGTTACGAATTTTCCAATGGCCGCAAGTTCAAGTTGAGAACTGGCGATGCGGCGATTTACGCGACCTCGCCGGACTTCGGGTGATTAAATTCGTACAAGCTCGGCGCGGGCAATTCATGGTGTTCGACAATGACCGCTATGTAGGGCGCTCGCTCATTGAATTGGGAGAGTTCTGCGAAGAACAGGCTGTGTTTTTTACGTCGCTATTGAAGCCGGATGCGATTGTCGTAGAGGTTGGCGCGAACATTGGGGCGCATACCGTGGTGCTGGCAAAGAAAGCCGCATACGTCTATGCCTTCGAGCCGCAGCGGCGCGTCTATAACGTGCTGTGCGGCAACATGGCTCTGAATGAGTTGGATAACGTGGAATGTCATCGCATTGCCGGTGGCGAACGCCGGGGCATCGTGAATATGATGGTTCTGGATTTTAGCGTTGATAACAATTTTGGTGCTATGTCATTGGACAATAAAGCACCAGAAGGCGCGGCGGACCCTACGCCAGTTGAGCCAATCACAATTCCATGCGACCTCATGAAGATCGACGTGGAGGGCTGGGAAATGCAAGTCTTGCGTGGTGCAGAGCCGATGATCCGCCACTGCAAGCCAGTGCTGTATGTTGAAAATGATCGCAAAGACCGCTCGAACGACCTGATATCGTTGATACGCTCTTTCGGCTATAAGGCGTATTGGCACAAGACGCGGTTATTCAACCCTGAAAATTTTCATGGCGTCAAAACAGACCCGTTCGATGGGGCGTGTTCTCACGATATGCTGTGTCTGCCGGCGGACGTTCAATTTGATGTGTTTCCAGAGGCACAACTAATGCCCGTGCTGGAGGCTGCATGATCCTCTACACCGAAGGCGCTACCAAAGCGCAGGAAGACGAGGCGGAAAGTATTCTCGCCGTGCTCACCTTCGCGTACCCTGGGCATCCGTGGGGCGTGCGCGTTTACGATGGCGGGTTTTTTATTCGGCACTTGGATTTCCCGGGCAACTGGGGCATGAACTGCAAGTTCAAAGATGTCGGTCACGATTCGGCGGTGATGAAAAGGGAGATTATCCGCCTGGCGGGAGAGTGGCTCGAGCGGGCGAATATGATTCGGGGCCGTTACGACGCTGATCAGGATATCGTGCATGTCGAAGGCGTGCCGCAGAAGAACCAGCCTCATCAGCCGCTACCGGACGATGTGAAACTCGTATTCGCGGAAAACATAAAACCGTTACGAACCGAGCCAAGACCGCAGGCGGTGAAACATGCCAAACTATCTTAAACTCGCCCAGGAAGCTTTCGAGGCATCTAGCACATTTCTGGATGCGAACTACCGCAGCGATATCGAATACGGGTTGAAGGCGTTTCGAAACGAGCACCCCGCCGGCAGCAAATACCTCTCGGAAGAATACAAGGCACGGTCCCGTCTTTTCAGACCCAAGACGCGCACGATCATCCGCAAGAATGAGGCCGCCGCCATGCAAGCGGCTTTTTCCAATCGGGAGATGGTGAACGTGACGCCCGCGAACCCGGACAACATCATGAACGTGGCTTCTGCGGCCGCGATGAAGGAAATTCTCCAATACCGCCTATCTTACACGATTCCGTCGTTTCAAATCTATCTTGGCGGCGTGCAGGACGCGCAAACGACAGGAGCCGTATGCTCTTACAATTATTGGGAGTATCAGACCAAGGCAGATGGCTCGAAACTCAAGGACAGGCCCTGCATCGAATTGAGGCCAATCGAAAACCTGAGGCTTGATGGCGCTGCTTCCTGGGTTGATCCGGTCAATACCTCGCCATACTTCTGCGATATCGTGCCGATGTACGTCTGCGATGTGAAGGCGATGATGGCGAATAAGGACGGCAAAACTGGTGAGCCGAAATGGAAGCTCTTCGAGGATGGCATTATCCATCAGGCGCGGCCCGACGTGATGGATTCCACTCGCAAGGCGCGGCTCGGCAACGCGCAAGACCCGCAGGACGAACCAACAGGGATCAAGGATTTCGATGTCGTATGGGTCATGCGCTGGTTCATGCGGGACTCGCAAGGCAATGACGAGGTATTCTATACGCTCGGCACGGTTCAACTGCTGACTGACGCGAAACCGATTCAAGAAGTCTATTTTCACGGCAAGCGGCCTTATGTGATGGGCTTCGCGATTCTTGAAACCCACAAGGTGATGAAGACCAGTCTTCCGATTCTGGTGAGACCGCTGCAACAGGAAACCAATGATGTTGCGAATCAGCGGCTCGATAACGTCAAATATGTTCTCAACAAACGCAAGTATGTGGCGCGAGGCCGGCAGGTAGACACTGCCGCACTCGTCAGGAACGTGCCCGGCGCTGTTATTTTGATGAACGATCCGGACCACGACGTCGTAGATTCCCAGGAAACCGACGTGACCAGTTCATCCTATGTCGAACATGACCGGCTCAGCGCCGAGTTAGATGATCTGGCGGGGAACTTCTCACCCTCAACCAAAGTCGCGAATAACGCGGTCAACGACACGCTCGGCGGTTCGCGCATGGCGTCAGCAGGGGCCGGATTGATGAGCGAATACCTGATCCGCACGATCAACGAGACATGGTGGGAGCCGGTGCTGCGGCAATTGGCATTGCTTGAGCAGCAGTACGAAACCGATGAAGTCTTGCTGTCGATCTGCGCCGAGAAAGCGCAACTGTTCCCGCGGTTCGGCCTGTCTCGCATTACCGACATGCTGTTGATGGAGGAGGTTGTCGTCAACGTGGACATGGCGATGGGAGATCCTCGCGAGCGGTTCCAGAAGTTCATGATGGCGACGGGGGCGGCAATTCAGATCGTCAACACGGCGCCACCGGGCGCGAACGTGCCCGAGATGATCAAGGAAATTTACTCGAACGCGGGCTATCGCGATGGGGCGAGGTTCTTTGGTGGTCAGCAGGACCCGAGATTGTTGAAGGCCATGCAGATGTTGCAGCAGATGAAGTCTGTGATCGATGGCAAGCAGATGGAGTTGCAGGCGCAAGGCCAAATCGAGCAGGCGAAGCTCGTGTCCAACGAACGCATCAAGGGCGCGCAATTGCAGGTTGATACCGCACGCATTACGGGAGACCTGAGGATTAGGGAAGCGGAAGTGGTCATCGAGCAGCAAAAGCTTATGCTGGATAAAATGCAGATGCAGATCGACATGATGGCGACTACTCAGGAAAAAGAGGCGAAGCGCATGGAACTAGCCGCCAAGATGCAGGAAGCAAGTACCAGAATCGAGGAGGCGAGACTTGAAATCGTCCGGACAAGGATGGAAGTCCATCATGATGCCATGATGACGATGAGGCATGAGGAACGGGCAACGCAATGAGCCAAGAGCAAGATGAACTGATTGCCGAGGCTGAACTTGGCGAGGATGCCCGGAAGTTTCTGGAAAGCGATCTCGGCAAATGCCTGATCGGAATGGCCGAACAGGATGCGTTAATCGCGCAACAGGCATTGGCTACGGTTGATCCGCATAACTGGATCAAAATCGTAGAACTTCAGAACAAGGCGCAACTCGCGGCTTATTTTAAGCAATACTTGGCCGAACTGGTGCATCGCGGCAATAATGCATTGCAAGTTTTTGTGCAACAACGGGGCAACTAACGGAGAATATCATGGGTCGATGGAGCAATGAACGCAGGGCGCAGGAAGCTGCCAAAGCCGCTGCTAAAGCCGATAAAAACGCGCAAAAACTGATCTCGTCTGAGCCGCCGCCCGAGGCGCCGCTCGAAATATCGACCCCAGAATACAGGGATTCAGGCGAACACGAACCCGACCATGAACTTGACAAAACCCGCAAGGGACCTCGAGATTTTGCGATGGAAGAAATCGAGAAGCGCGATCTTGAATCCAAGGGCTTGCCGGCGCAGGCTCCGGAAGAGGAAGGCGCAGAAACCCCGCCTGCGCAGATCCCTGAGCAGAGCTTGGAAGGCGGCAAAGTCACGTCGACGCCAGCAGAAGTCCCACCTGAACCAGCGCCGGGGGTGCCAGAGACTCCCACGCCACCGCCAGTCATCGAAACCGTCAGAATCAAGGTTGACGGCGAGGAATTCGACGCCCCCAAGGACGAAGTAGATGCTGCTGGGGGTATCCATGCCTACCAGCGCGACAAAGCGGCCGAAAACCGCCTGAAAAAGACCAATGACGTGCTGGCGGAAGTCCGCCGCACTCAGGCGATGCTCGCTGAATTCGCCAGGCAACAATTACCACAGACGCCCACTCTTACCACCGACCAACTCATCGCGTCCAAGATCGACACCATACGCTTCGGCACGCCGGAAGAATCCGCTGCTGCGTTGAAAGAAGTCTTGCAGCATTCAAACCCCAAAGTGGACCAGAATATCCTTATAGAGCAAGCGGTTGCTGAGATCAATTACCGCAGTGGGCTGGCGAAATTCAAAGCGGAATTCAACGATATCGCCGTGAACCCGATGCTCATGAAGCTGGTCAATAGCGTGGCTCATGAACGCGCGGCCAACATCCCCAAAGACCCTCATTCACTCGCGGGTCTTGACTGGGCCGATTTTTACCGTAGAATAGGCAACGAAGTAAGGAGCGTCATCAGCAGGCCATCCCAGCCAGCCAACGCCCCCGCAGCAACGACTCCCGGCTCTCCCAGCCAGGTTACGCCCGACAGGGAAGCGCGTAAGGCTTCCATTGTGAATCTTCCGACAGCCGCAGCTCGCGCTGAACTGCCGAAAGAGACGAAACCGGAAACCCGCGAAGACACCCTCAATGAAATGAGGAAATCGCGCGGCATTCCAACTGGATAAAGGAGAACTTGTATGGCGGCGGGTCAACTATGGGCCGTTAATAGCCTTAAATAAGTATAACAGGGCTATCAAAATTTTCTCTAATTGACTTGGAAGCCCGATGGGGCGACAGGGCGCAAGCGAAAGCGGCGTGAACGACTTAACGAGAAAACTGCGAAAGCAGATGCGAAAGTCTGGACTCTGCGTATAAACGAAGGCAGAGAGGGTGATCCGAAGAGGTTGCCCCGCCATTGAAAGATGGTCTTAAAAGTAACAGGTTGTGGCGGCTTTTACTATAGCTTGAATTTGAGCAAAGAACTGAGAATGGGCGTGAGAGCCACGTCCAAGTTCGTCCAGTTCTGCGATATTAAGGATGCTTGGGGCAAGGTCACGCGCTCCGGGCAAACTTTTACATGGGACACGGTTCCGATGATGGCGCGGGCAAATCGCGCGTTGACGGAGACGAACACCATTCCGCAAGGTCAACACACCGTCTTGCAAGGCACGCTTACGATGAGCGAACGGGGCTTCAGCGTTCCATACTCTGAATTCCTTGAGAGCATGTCTCAGTTCACCGTGCGCCAGCCGATCATGAAGGTGCTGAAGTACGATGCTGGTTGCGATCTGGACGCATTGGCGCATCAGCAATTCAATGCGACCCCGCTACGGGTTGCGGCAACGGCTTCGGCCGATTCCGTAACGTTGACCACCAACAGCACGGCGACGCTGACCAACTCGGTCGCAATGTCAACGACCAACTTCAAGTCGATCATCGACACCATGAAGGGGCGCAACATTCCGTACTACACGGAAAACGATTATTTCGCGATCGCCCGTCCGTTGCAATTGCGCGGGATCAAAAACACCCTCGAAACCTTATCCCAATATACCGACAGAGGGTTCGGCATGATCATGAACGGTGAAGTCGGCCGTTCCTATGAAAACTGCCGGATTGTCGAGCAAACCACGATACCAGCGGGGGGCGCGGCAGATTCCACGACTTTCAATGAGTTCACAGACACAGCCGACGCCTGGAACACTGCGACTCCCGCTGGCGCCGCCGACTGGATGTTTGTCTTTGGGGCCGATACGGTCTGCGAGGCTATTCACACCCCAGTAGAAATCAGGGCGAAAATCCCCGACGACTTCGGGCGTTCCAAGGGAATTGCTTGGTATGGCTTGGAGGGTTACGGGATAACGCATACCAACGTCGTGCAGGCACGCATCCTCAAGTTCGACTCGGCGGTGTAACTGAACAGCGGGGCTTCCTCCGCGCAGAGATTTCCGTCCGGTCAGGAGCCGACCAGGACGTTAAATACGAAGGTGGCCTTCCTCACCTTTTGAATTTTACGTTGTCAGCAGGAGGCGCTGGCGGCATAAGGAAATAAAATGCCTGGAGTACTGGACAGAAATTACGATGCACCGGAGTACAACATCACGCGCGATTGCCAGATGGACCGGGTGGCGATCACTTCTTCCGCTATTTATTTCGCGCAATTCATTGCGCGGGGGCGGATGTATGTGACCAACATCATCATCGGCATCAGGAGCATTGCATCGCTCGCTGCGCTGACGGCGATAGTGGGCCACGGCACCAGTGCTGCTGCGGCGTTTTCAGCAGTGGCGGGCA
>ERZ1292632.4035-Hain-H43-01um-R2-4035-length-10797-cov-6_pt1 | contig 10797 bp, 14 predicted proteins | sample MGYA00564407_ERZ1292632 | MGnify/ENA primary metagenome ERZ1292632 (study PRJEB36523, sample SAMEA6512637) | groundwater metagenome | collected 2019-01-08 | study: AquaDiva: Metagenomics assemblies of 32 groundwater samples
GCGTTGCGGTGATCTACTCGTATCGCGCTGAGACGTGCAACGAATTGAAATCACTCAACGTAGGATGGTTGCACGACTGGGCCGCCAATCCGAGATTATGTGATGGAGTCGAGAGCATTCCCATGATTTGGTGCGACTCGATTCCTGATTCGCTCGGCGGAAACTCAGCGTGGGTATTCGGTGGGAACGAACCAAACTTGAGCAACCAATGCAACCGCACGCCGGAACAAATGGCGGAGGTGCAGCGCGCGCTAGAAGAAAAGTTTCCCGACAAGAAGCTTGTTTCACCTGTGCCATACTCCGGCGATTGGTACGGAGACAATCCGCCGATGATGGGCGCGGCGTGGCTGAGACAATGGCAAGCGGCATACCAATCGCGCTACGGGGCACAACCGCGTATAGACGGCGTGCAAGTACATTGCTACTGGACTTGGGCGAGCCAGTGCATCGCAACCTTGAATGAGCATTTGGCGTTTGGCAAGCCAATCTGGTTGACGGAATTCGCTTTCGTCCCGACCTGGGACAATCGCTCGCCGGATATTTTGTGGGAACAATACAGACAAGTGATTGCGTGGGCGAGGGCGCACAATGCGCGGTGGGCGGTGTTCGCGAATCTGCCGTGTAATGGCGAGCAGTGGTGTCCGCCGCGACAGTGGCAATCGCCACTTTTAGATGGTGGGCTAACCTACATCGGGGAATGGTATCGGAGTTATTAGATGAGCACTTTCGACGAGCACGGAAATTTCGCATACAGCATCGTCGCCATCGCTCCCACTCCGGCAGCCGGCGGCACGTCGCTCGGCGTCTTCGCTGGAGATGGTACGCTATTCCCCACCCCGCCGTTCAATGTGACGATCTGGCCTGCCGATACCGCCTATCCGACGGCGACGGACGCCGAAATCCTCCGCGTCACGGCCATCGTCGGGGATACCTTCACGGTCACACGTCAGCAGGAAGGATCGCCGGCACGGACGATCCTGGTCGGCGATCAGATCGCCGAGACCATCACCGCCAAGTCCCTTACAGACATCGAGACCGAGTTCGATGCCCACGCTGCGAGCGCCAGCGCCCACCATGCCCAAAGCCATGACTTAGACTCGCATTCCGATAAGCAGATTGATTCGCTCAATATCGGCACAGCGACAGGCGCGGCCACTGGCGACATCAAGACGAGTGGCATAGCATCAAGCATCGGCCAAGAGGCGTGGACAGAAGTATCCTCATTCTTGAATTCCTGGGCTAATTACGATAGTGTAAATTGGGAAACAGCAGCCTATTTCAAAGACTCATTCGGAATAGTTCATCTGAAGGGACTTATCAAAAACGGCACACTTGGTGCCAGCGCCTTCACGCTACCCGCGGGCTATCGGCCTGCAAAGTCGGAAATGTTCCGGACGATTAGTAATGGCTCGGGCGTAGACCGCATCGATATCTCTCTGGCTGGGGCCGTTGATATGCTTGTGTCCGCCAATGGGTATGTCACGCTTTCAGGGATCACGTTCCGCGCGGCCTGATGAGCAAACACAAATCGCAATCCACGCCGCTGGAAACTGACCTCGCGACATTGTTCGAGGATGTGGAGTAGCGCATGTTTGGAGCTTACTCTTTCGGAGTCGCCTACTTCGGGCGGGCGTACCTGGCGGCCCGGCAGCTCGACCGGCCCACGCCCGTCCGCAGAACCAGGCTGATCCCGCTTTCTGATCGCCGGGGCGAGTACCTATGGATCGCGCGCCTGGCGCAAGTGCCTATCGCTGCCCGCGTAGATACAGCCGAGGTTGTTTTCCGCACTATCATCGCGGGCGAGGCCACGCGCCAAGTCCAGCCCGCGTCAGTTCTACGGACAGTTGTGACTACCGGGGAGTTACGGACAACGGGTATCGCGGTGCCCGTCCTATTTAGCTCGGATAGCCATCTGGCGCGGACGGTTCGTCCCATACGTCCGGCCCGGAAAGCATAGGGGGTTCCCATCTCAGACACATTTACCAAGCGTGTTGCCGAGGTGCTCGACTACCAGATCGATTGGGTGGATTCTTTGGGTTCGGATACAATCGCCACCTCGACCTGGAGTGTGCCCGCGGGGATCACCAAAGACTCGGATACGAACACGACGACCACGACGACCGCGTGGCTCTCCGGCGGCACGGCAAACACCAACTATACGCTCACCAACACCATCACGACGGCGGGTGGGCGAACTCTGGTCAAGACTCTCGACCTCTTTGTCGAGCCGGAGACCATTGCCACGCCACGCACGTTCTATTCGCTCTATCGCACGCTCGCCAAACGGCTGCGCGATCCCAATGGCAATATCTGGACGGCGGACGAGCTGAAAGAGTGCGTGAACGGCGCAATCCAGTATTGGGACTCGCATGGTGGCTACGCCATTGCCATCACCGCACCTTTGACTATCGTCGACAGCCAGCTCACCTACAACCTCCCGGCGGCGATCACCAGTCTCCGCAACGTCGTGCGCGTGCTCAAACGGTCGAGCTCCACGACCGATCTCACGACCGCTGACCTCTCGACAGGCTACGCCGGGACGCCGGTTATCGAGGAGGTGTGGCACGATGTCACCGCCTTCAAGCTGACCCAGAACGGTTCGACCGTGAAATTGCTCCTGCGGACAGCCTTCGCGACGACCGATGTGGTCGCGGTAGTCTATAAGACGTACCATGCTGTGCTCGCCGCCGATACAGATACGACCGAGGTCGACCCGGAGTTTATCTATACCTTCGGACGCTACCTGGCGCATAATCTTGCAGCGGGGAACGTGTCCCAGGAAGACCGCAAGTTCCACGTCGAGGAGCGCGAGGCGGCCCTGCGCGATGCACGGATTCTCCTCGACGTGGCGCTGCGGGCGCGTACCCTAAATCCCTATGTACAACAGCAAAGCTCGATCCCAGCCGATTGGTGATCCCGCCCTGTCATAATTGCAACATGGCAACGAGTTTTTATGACCATTGTCCTCATCGGGATAAACTCGATAAGATAGAAGACTATTCAATATGACCTTTACGCCTACCCTAGACACTCACCATCTAGTGACCTCCCGTGCCGGAACGGTTTTCGGCTGGCTAGTCGAGCCGGGTACGTACCGTGTGCAGCGAGCCAACGACTTTGCGCCTAAGATCGCCTCGGGCAAGCCGACCCATTCCGACCTCGACCTGTGGCCGACCATCGACCTCGAGGATTGGTCGCACGGTCTTGGACAAGAGTTTCTGCGCGACGACCCAGCGCGCTTTCTGGATGCCGACGGCGAATTGGAAACGGCGATACCGGGGCAGGTGACGCTCGCAGCTCAGTGGACAGCTTCGGACGCCAGCTTCGTCGCCTATGCCTTCCGCGATTACGGCAACTATATGTATGCCGGGGGCGCATCGTCCGTCCGCAAGTACGATCCCGTGGCGAACACTTGGGCCGATTCCAAGACCGGCCTGGCCGCCGCGGTCGTCGCCATGCACACCTGCTACAACAAGCTCTACGTCGGCTTGGGCAACTCGAACACTATGTGGAACTACGACGGGTCTACCTGGACTGTGATGACCGGCCACAACGCCAACTGCTTCGAGACCTGGAAGGCGCTTCTGTGGTTCGGGAGCGCCGGGAATATCGTGAGCTACGATGGTGCGGCGGCCTATACGACCGTCGCAGTGGGTGACCCACAGACGAACGTCACCGCGCTCGTCTCGCAGAATGGCTACCTGGTGATCTTCAAAGACGATGGGCGCGTTTACCTCACGAGCGACGGCGCGGCCATCGCCGACCTGATGACCAACTCGGCCTACTCCGGCAACTACAAAGGTGCGCTCTCCGCCGATGGTTGGCTATATTACAGTCTCTTGTCGAGCATCCAGCGCCTCTCGGCCATCGGCGTTGCGCCCTCGATGCAGACCATCACGCCCAAGAACGTCGACGACGACCAGTACGAGTGGGGGATTCCAGTAGGTTTTACCGCTTCGCCCAATTACGTCTATGCTCTATTCAAGCTGGCGGAGAACTCGTACCCCGTACTACTCAAGTGGAATGGCTCCGGCTGGCACATGGCCTACCAGGGTGCGGCAGCGGCTACGGCCTATGCGTGCTACTACTCGCCAGTCAGCGGGCGGGTGTGGGTGAACGACGGCAGTTCGCGTTACCAACGTGTGACGACCGTCAACGATACGCCCTATCCAAGCTACGCTACTGATACGACTCGCACGCTCTACACGTGCCATTTGACCGCCGGGTTCGACGACGTACCCAAGATGTTCCGCGACGTGCGGGTGATCTCTGAGTACCTGACCCAGAACGTCAAGCTGTACCTCTACTACCAGATCGACCGCAGCGGCACGTGGGTATACTTCGGAACGGTGACGCAAAGCCCCAACCAGATCGTCCCATTCGCGTCGGGTTCGGCGATCTCGGCGACCGACTTGTGGCTGCGGGTGGATTTCGCGACCAATAGCGCCGCGACGACCCCCAAGCTCAAGGGGCTGCACCTGACATACCAGACCCGCCCGACGCCGGTCTATACGATCTCGGCGACATTGCGGGTGGGGAACTATTTGGAACTCTTGGACATGGGCCGCACGACCGGCGTGGGCCGCGACCCACACACCCAGGACGAACTTCTGGCCGAACTGATGGAAATGGCCGAGTCGGACGTGCCAATTACCCTGAACGGGATGGATGGTCTCACCTACCAAGTTATCCAGGCGAACGTGATGTGGCGCGAGGCACTCCGCCGCGACGACGCCACCGCCTTTAGTGTGCCGGTCACGTTCCTGCAAGCCTTTGCAAGCGCGAGCGAAGCGACAGTCTTGCCAATCCGGGCGGGTGTCAGCCGGTGGGGGCTAGAGGTCTATTCGTGAAACGCATCCAGCAGCTTCCGAAGCTCCACCGCACCTATCGGCCCAGTCAACCGAGTGGTACACCAGAGACGCGCCTCCCAAAACGCGCGTCGGCGGACGAGCTTTTGGCGACAGCCTTGCGGGAACATGGGATTGCCTTCGCGCGGATCACGACGGCGAGCGGGAAGATGGCCTTTCAACTGCTCACGAGCGGCCAGGTTGTGCGAATCCAGGAAACACCCCACGGGCGTGGTCTTGATGCTGATGGAATGCTCCTGCGCGCGCAGGGCTATACGGTGGTCGACGTGTATGAGGGCGATGTTCTCGAAGACGTTACTCAGGTGCTCGACGATATTGGGAGAAGCTAATTATGGCTACTATGACCTACGCGCCACTTGTAAACCAGAAATCTACTACTCTCGCCGGAGCGATCACGGCCTCCGTCCCCGCAAATGGTGGGACGCTCAACGTGACGGATGGCACGGTCTTTCCCGCCAAGGGCTACTTGCTCATTGACCAGGAACTCTTTCACTACGATAGCGTCGCCGCGAACGCGCTCGCGCTCAATGCAACAGACGGACGCGCAAGTGGTGGGACGACTGCCGCGACGCACAACAACCTGGCCGCCGTCTATGCCGATGTGATCGTGGCGGCGCATTTCAACGAGCTGGTCACGAACTCGCCCAACACCCTGATGACTGCCAAGGGTGACTTGATTACGGCAAGCGCCGCGAACGCGCCGGTGCGCTTGGGAGTCGGCTCGGACGGGCAACTGCTTTCGGCCAGCTCCACCGCTGCCGGGGGTCTCGCCTATATCGCGGCAGGTTCGGTTGGGCCGTTTCCGCCGATTCAAGATATTTCCGTAGCCAGCCCTACGTCGGTCTTGAACTTTACATCCATCCCGGCGACCTACAAGCACCTCAGCCTTGTCGTCTCTGCGCGCGGTGCAAGCTCGGTCGAATCGGAAGACATGGCGCTCCAACTGAGCGCGGACACGGGCAATAACTACGATAGCCTAACCTGCGACATCAAACATTCGGCGAGCGTACAGACGAGCACCTACATGAATGCTTCGCTTGGTTATCTTGCGCCGATTCCGGGCGCATCGGCATCGACGAGCTTATTCGGTGGGCTTCTGGTCTCGCTCCCTGGCTATGCCGGTTCGTCCTTGAACAAGGGCTATCATGCCGAAGGGAATTACCATACCGGCGTCGCCTCCGGCAAGCAGCACATCGCGCTGGCCGGTGGGGTTTGGAACTCGACAGGCGTCGTGAACGCACTTAAATTACTATTACCATCGGGCAACAACTTTGCGGCTGGCACGCGCGCGACGCTCTACGGAGAGGGTTAGTCATGGCTGCCTTGACCTTCGCGCCCCTCGTCAATTCGGTGCGGACGACGATCACTCAGGCCGCGACCGCCGCAAGTCCGGCGAATGGCGGAACATTCCCAGTCGCAAGCGGCGCTGGGTTTCCCGCCAAGGGCTACTGCCTGGTCGACCAGGAGGTGTTGCACTACGATAGTATTTCCGGCAATAACCTAACCCTGAATGCGACCGATGGGCGGGGGAGTGGCGGCTCAAGCGCTGCCCCACATACCCTGGGGAGTATTGTCTACGCCGACGTGCGGGTAGCGGCGCATCTGAACGAACTGGTCGACGGCTCGCCCAATACCCTCCTGGCCGCTAAAGGCGACCTCTTGGTCGCAACGGCGGCCAATACTCCGGCGCGGCTGGTGGTGGGGCCAGACAGTGCGGTTTTAGAAGCACAGGCGAGCGAGACAAGCGGCGTGCGCTACGTCGCCAAGCGTCCGCTCGTCCTCATCGCCGATACCACAGTGAGCACACCAACGTCCTCGATTGATTTTTCGAGCATCCCGGCGACCTACAAACATTTGGTGCTTTACCTGGCCGTTCAGCGGCTATCCGGTGTTGGATTTCTTCAAATGCAGGTGAACGGCAGTTCGAGCGGCTATGACTCGGTTTGGTCACGGGTGATCGTGAACGGGATTTCTACAGGCGAAGGATTGGCCGATGTGGGATATTACGTGGCCGCCATCAGTTCTAGTTTTATCGCCGCAGTCAAGATTCTTTTGCCGGACTACGCCAACACCACAAATTACAAGCTCATGCTCGCCAAATCTGGCACACCGCCTGGCGGATATAAACACGAGACCTATACCGGCATCTGGAAATCAGCCGCAGCGATCAATCGCCTTACGCTCTTCCCGCTTGATATCGGTAATTTTGCGTCAGGCGCACGCGCTACGCTCTACGGAATGACTTGATGACCGATACAATGATTCAATGGATTGTAGGACAGGCGGGGATGGGCGCGGTTGCCGCGCTCGCCCTCGTAATGCTGCGTGAGTCGTATCAGATGATCGTGCGCCAGATGGCCCAGACGCTCGAAAGGGAGCGCGCTGATAAGGAACTCTTGGTGCAGACCGTCTCGCAGGCTCGCGAGGCGATGACTATGCTCACTAGCGCCATCGAGCGAATGAATTCGTCGGTACAGCGCTGTGAGTATCTCAATACCACCAGGAAAGCGTGAGTGCTATGCGCGCGGTGAGAATCTTATTTGTAGAAGACCGCGACAACGACGTGCAGACGGCCTTGGCGATTTTGAAGCAGGCGCAGTTCTCGGTAACGCATCTGCGGGTTTATAGCGAGAGGCAGTTGCGCGCCGCACTGGAAATTGAGTGGGACTTGGCGATTGTCGACCATCACCTGCCGGGGTACGATGCCGAAAAAGCCCTGACGCTCATCCGGGCCATCCAGCCCTATCTCGCCGTCGTGGTAGTCTCTGGAATCGTCAGAACGGAGGAAATGGCGCAGCTGGTGGAGAAGTATCGCTTGCAGGATTTCATCGACAAATCCGAACTGTTCGTGCGGCTCGTGCCGCGCCTCAAGGAAGAATTGCCGTGCGGCGCGGTCTTGCGGCAGATTCGGTCACTTCTCGAACAGGATAATCCACTTTTGATGCCCAGGATAGAGCATTGACTCCAACCAGCATCGTAGTTGTCTCCGACCTACATTGCAATTCGACCGTCGCCCTGCTCGCGCCCCATACCAAGCTCCAAGAGGGCGGCGAGTATGCGCTAAACCCCTTTCAAAAGTGGCTGTGGGCGCGGTGGCAACTCTTTCTCAAGCAAGTGCCCAAAGGCTGCGTGGTCGTCGTCAACGGCGACTTAGTGCAGGGAATTCACCCGACCAGGGAGTTGGCCCTTGTTAGCCCGTCGGCAACCGATATGCGCCGGATGGCGGTGGATGTGTTGGAGCCACTCGCCGCTAAGGCCAAGGCACTGTATGTGATTCGTGGGACGCCATACCACGGCGGCGTGGGGGAGCAGGACACCGAGGCGATCGCTCAGGAGATCGGGGCCAATGCCATATCGGATACAGGGCAGTATTCGAGCTGGAATCTCTGGCTCGACCACGACGGACTCCTTTTCCACTTTGCCCATTTCCTCTCGGTCGCGCCGGTCTATCCTCTAAACCCAATGCAGCGCGAGCTAATGAACGCCAAGATTATCTCAGTAGATAATGGCTATCCGATGCCCGATGTGCTCGTCCGGTCACACCGTCACGAATATAAGCACTATCCCGAAAGCAAACGCCACGTCTTTGCGACCCCGGGCTGGCAGCTTCAGACTGATTTTGTGAATTCTAAAATGCCAATGAGATTACCAAGTATCGGAGGACTCTTTCTGTGGGTCAAAAAAGGCGAACTCGAGTACCAGCCCGTGCTCTACCCGCTCCCCAAGCCGACCGTGATTCGTTCGCGCTAGAAGAGCTTTTGGCGACGCTCGTGCCACCCGCCGCGAACGGGTTCAGTACCAGCGATCTGGCCCGCGAGAGTGGCAAAAGCGCAAGCTGGGCGCGCGCGCAGGTGCGACTTCTGATCGCAGCAGGGCGAGTCAAGTTCGTCGGCGCGCGGCCAGGCGTGACGATTGATGGAAAGCGCGCCCACATTCCGCTCTATCAGGTGCAACCATGAGACGACTTTTAGTATTTTTGGAACTGGTGCGCGCGGTCATCCTCATCGCGCTCGCCGACTACGGCTTGCAAAAGCGCAGGCCGAACTCACGCGGCCCCCAAAAGGGCCAGAAAGGACAGAATGGACAAATCGATTGTAACCGGCCTCGTTGACGCCGCGGCGATCACTGTTGCGCTCCTCGCCGGGCGCTTTCTCTCGCCGGGAGACACAGAACTCGTCAAGGCACTTATCGTGGCTTGGCAAGTGCCCTTCACGGCGCTCGCGCTCTACTTCGCCTACAGGGAGCACTTGATCGTCGAGGTGCGGAAGCTAGAGCTAGAAGTGAAGATCGCCAGCTTGTACGCCGCCGCAGACAACGACGAGTAAACAAAAAAAGAGCACCGGTTTGCCAGCCCGGTGCTCTTTTCTATTTCAACTTTCCGGTTCCCGCCGAATGCCATTCCGCCGGTCGCGCCGCGCCTGCGAGAGTTGCCGCGCGCAGCGGGGGCAGTAGTCGGACACTTTCTTGGTTACGAGAGTGACCTTACCGCACTTGAGACAGGTGCGCTCGATGGTCGGAACGGTACGGTGTTCTTGCTTGGTTAGGTCGCGGGCGGCCTGACGCCAGCCCGCCGTGTCCGTGTAGTAACCTATCTTCTTGAGATAGGCGCAGAAGGCGTCGGTCATTTGGCTTGTCGGACAAACTCCTTGAACTCATCGAGTGTCATGCCCGCTAAACGAAGGTTATCTGGCTTATCGGGGAGGCTGATGGCTTTGGCCTGGGGTACGTACTCGCGGAAGTACCAGTTTGCTTTGTCACGCTCCTTGCCGGGATCGAGGGCGAGCCATACCCGGCTAAACTCAGATTCGATCCGCTGCATTACGGGCTTGCTGGGCGTCATGCCCGGCAGCCCTACCACTTGCACCTTATCCCCCAGAAACGCGCCCATCACGATAGCTTTCTTGGCCCCCTCCACCACCAGCGCGCTCTCGAACTCCCCCTGCCGGGCGTAGAACTCGCGAGTGGGGATGCCGGGCACGTAGTAGTATTTCGAGCCATTAGCGAGCGGCGTATTCAGGCGATAGTGGACGTAGATGATCTCCCAGGTATGAGGGTCACGTATGGGGATCGTGTACGCGGCGACGGCCTGCTCGCCGATGCCGAGGGATGGCGTAAAGCCCAGTTCGTAGGTATCGATCTGGCTGTCGGTGATCCCCTGATCGTGCCACCAAGCGCGGTGGGGCGGCTTCATCTGATCGTGCCACGTCTTCCATAGAACACCGGCGCGGAAACCTGCGAGCCAGACCTCCTGCCGTTTCAGGGCTTCGGCCTGCTCGCGGGCGCGTTCCGCTTCGACCTTCGCCCGCACTTCAGGGTCGAGTGGCTTGGATGATTCCAGCCAGGTATCAAAGTGACACTGGCGGCAGAAACAGTGACCGTTGGAATTGATCCAAAACCGGTCGTGCCCCTGATTGCATTGCGGGCAGGGGCCATGTAGCTCCTTGCCCTGACGCTTGAGGGAAATCCCCCACTTCTCGTGCGCGAGCGCGACGATGCGCTCGGCGCTATAGGCGCTCATTGCACGCTTCCTGGAGACTGATGCCACTCTATGCCGTCCAAGAGCGGTTCTGTGCCGGGCTGTAAGCCGCTATTCTGTTTGTAGAAGAAGGCGACATGGGCGGCGAGGCACTGGTTTCGGAGTGACCTTGCCCAATCAAGATTCATTGGGCGAAAGTTCGGGCCGGACTCTCCGCCGACGATCAACCAATCAATTGCCTCGTATGCCTCGCCAGCAGGCGCGACGGCGATGCGCTGTAGGTTGATTGCTCCCAAGAGTGGTTCAACGCTTAGGAAATGGATTTTAGCGGGAATGCGTCTCAAGATTGGAATGCGCTTGTCGGCCTGCTCTTGGTCTTCTATGGTCACTCCAAGCCAGACGTTGGCATATCCATTTCCCCAGTCACTCGGCAAGCAGTCTGAAATCCGCTCC
>ERZ1292632.4037-Hain-H43-01um-R2-4037-length-10795-cov-8_pt1 | contig 10795 bp, 23 predicted proteins | sample MGYA00564407_ERZ1292632 | MGnify/ENA primary metagenome ERZ1292632 (study PRJEB36523, sample SAMEA6512637) | groundwater metagenome | collected 2019-01-08 | study: AquaDiva: Metagenomics assemblies of 32 groundwater samples
GGTGAGGCGGGGCGAAGTAAGCGACCATCCGCCGAAAGCCCCGCCTCACCCGCCAAGCCCCGAGGGCGCAAGCCAGGGGCGATAGGAGAAGCCAATGACTTATGTCTGCGCTCACTGTGGGAGCACGTGGGGGGACATCAAGGGCGAATATCGTTGCCCTGATTGCGGCAAGGGCATACTCAGGAAAACCAGCCTCTTTTCTGATAAGACTCTACGCAGGCTGGCTATCCTGAAGAAGAAGAATTTCCCATTGGCCTACATATAAGGCCGTAAGCCCCGACCCATCGGGGCGGGCAGGCCAGGAGAGACAGGAACATGAAAATAACTAAAGATGGCTTTGAGGCGGTTATCACTATCCCCAGCACCGAAGCGCAAAGGGTAACTCAAACCTATATCCGGCAGGGAGTCCGCTTGGCTGGCATTCTGGCCCTATGCAATGCCTTCCCTGGGTTGAGCTTAGAGGATGCCTTTGAAATCTACGCAACTATCCAATCGGAGCTTTCTGGCGGCTTGCGGAGATACCTGCCGGAAGCCAGCTAGCCCGCAGGCCCGCTAAGGGGCCGGGGCACAGGAGAGATTGAATGGAACTACACGAAGCCCTGGCTAAGGCCCAAGAGCTAGAGCAATTATACGCCAAACTCCGAGACCTGCAACCCTATGACGATAGCAAGTGGGTGGGCCTGGGATTGATGACCCCCCCGGAGTATGAGGATTATAAACAGGCAGAAGACATCAAACGCAAGGCTACTGTGGCCGGCGAAAAGACCAAGGAAACGCTACCACGGTTTAATAAGGAGGATAATCTGCCAGAGGACTTTGTAGCCCTGACCAAACAGCGAGAGGTGTTGAAAGAGGAACTCGGCCCTTATAAGGAAGCATTGAACTTCCTCTCTAGCATCCTATACGCCAGGAGGGATAACTCCTTCTTTTACTTGCCTACCGAACAAAAAGAGAAAATAGAGGCCATACACACCGTCCTAGAAGAGCAAGCGGGGGTCTTGTCTAGCCAGCTATATCAGATAGAAGCGGAGATAAAACCGAGGGAGCGGCTTAATAGCCGGGTTGTCCGTATCCGTGGGGAGAACTGGAAACGCTATGAAGCCGGACGACAGGCTGCCAACCTTAAGGCCCGGCGAGAATATCTGGCTCCTTATACCAAGGCCATTCGCAAGGGCAAGGTGGCGGAGGAGGCTATGGCGGAGCGGGTGGGTATGCTTCGCCAAGACATCCTGAAACAGATAGACTCACTATTCTCCAGCATGACGGGCAGACAGGAAGAGGCAGCGGGGATTGAGCCGAGAGCCTAGTCAGGTTTAACAGTTAGCCCCCGAAAAAGGGGAACACGATGGTATTGAAAAAGCTACGGGCAGGAAAGACGACTACAGACATAGCAAAAGAGTTCGGCAGGTCTATAGAAAGGGCCGCCGAGCTAGTAACACTTTTTGCTGGAAAGCGGAAATCCTGGGAGACACCGCCAGACACAGGCCGCCCGGCAGAGCGAAAGGGGGTAGCTAGTGGATAGCCAAAAGAAGGCCCGCATAAGGCGGGATGTCATAGTGGAGTTAGAGAAGGAACGGGCCATGGTTGACCGTCTGGCCCAGCCAGGCTGTCTCCATGACTCCGAAGTGGCCTATAATTACCGGCTAAAGGCCGAAGCGCTGGCGAAGGCCATTGAATACCTGAAAGGGGTGAAGCCATGAAAGCCAAATGCCCTCGGTGTAGCCGACAAACCGCCTTTTTGGTCTGGCGGCGACATCCCCTTACCAACAGGCTCCAAAAACTGAAACAGTGCCCTTGCGGGTATCAAGGGCGGTGGCACTAAGCTAACTAGCCCGCAGGCCCGCTAAGGGGCCGGGGCAGGGAGAGAAAACAATGCGGTTCGTTCATAAGGACGCCTGGCACAAGCCAGGCATCACAGATGTAACCCATGTCTCTATGCCGGGGTATCAAGCCTTGGTGGGCAGCCGGGGGGCTAGGGCAGAGTTTCACAAGGCCGAGTTTTATGGCCTGCGGAATGGCCGTCTGGCCGACCTCCGGAGGATAAGCCCAGAGGTGGACGCTCAACTTCTGGACATTGAGGCCGAGATAACCAGGCTCCGGGCAAAGCATCAGGAAATCCTGGCTGATAACTTCCTGACCTTCGCCCTGGCTGATATAGGCGACTTCCCCCCTGAGATAGTGCACCCTAGACAGACGAAGGCCGAGGCCAAGGCGCAACTACCGCAGGGGAACGCCCGGCGGGAAGCGGTGGACCAGGCCAGGAAATTGAGCGATGAACTGGGAACTATATTGACCCATATGGTCCGCTGGGGGCCTCCCCGAATAACCCCGATGTAAGGAGAAGTAAATGCCAAAGGAAAAAATTACAAGTTGTCAGCAAGCGTTACAGGTTAATGAACAGGTCTCCGAGTTAATAGATGAACTTGTGAGGTATCAGGATGCGCTTAAAAACGGGGGACTAAATGGCCTAATGTGGGCAGGGCTATCAAAAACTGCTCAACGAATTTACCATCGGGCAATATCTATGCGGAATTGGGAGAATGAATAGACGCCCCTATGGAGCGGAAAGGAATAGCACACTTCCAGCAGGTCAAATCATAGGGCCTGCTGACAGAGGGTCGGCGGGGGAAAGGCAGAAAAATGGCATATCAAGTTAACGACTGGGTTCAAGCACCTGGGAAGGGTGGGGTTCTCTGGGTATATGGGCGGGTCCAAAACATAAACCCTACCCCTGATGGGGTTCGTTACTATGTTGACAGGGGTTATCTGGGGCAGTACTGGTATGGTGATGATGAACTGAACCCTGCCGTTACAGGGCAAGACCCTGCCGAGGTGGAGGCTATCAGGTCTCAGTTAAAGAAACTGGCAGGAAGGAGATGAGACAATGAGCCAAATTCAGGATGGTCAAATGGTGAAGGAGCCGCGGAGCCTGGCGGAGCAGCAACTCGGCCTGGCGAGGGAGTTGCAAGGCTTGGCGAAGGAGTTGAACAGCACGGCGGTGGCGTTGAAAAATATAGCGATAGCGGCCGAGTTGCGCAGCACGGCGGAGTAGAAGCCGGGCCTGCACCGCCTTTACATCTAGCCCCCCTGAAATCCAAAGTAAATTACAGGAGGACACCATGAGCGGTTGGAGAACATGCCCAGAGCCGGGGTGCGGGAAAAGGGTCAATGGTCATAGGAACTACATGCAACACCTCAAAACGCACCCAGGTTTTGTGGAGAGAAAAGAACTAGAATGGGCAAAGGCGGACTTAGCTAATGTCCAGAAGCGATTAGAGCGAGATAGCCAAATAAGGGCCGACTATGACCGCCCTGACCTATCCGAAGCGACACGGGCGCTGTTGCGCCCTTACCTAGTGGATAATCGTAATGAAATACCGGCAAGGGGGGATGCCTTTAAAAATGAAATAGCCTACTGGGAAGAGAAAGTCCGTCAGGCCCTGGCCGCCCTGGACGCTGCCCTAAAAGCTAACCCAGCGAAGGAGGTAAACAATGACTGAAGACAAAGGCTTTTTCTGTGCCGATTGCGGTAAGAGGCTAGACCGTATCACCCATGTCCGTCCACAACTACCAACGGATAGAGGGGAAAAAACGAGAGACCCCCTATGCCCAGAGTGCTGGGGGAAGGCGTGGGATAAATGCCAGGGCAAATTAGGGAGCAACTGGCCGAGTTGGAACACCGGGTGGAGGTTATCCGGGAGGTGGTGGTGGCCGAGGAAATAGTGAAAGGAGGCCAACAATGAGCAACTGGTGGACAATGAAAAAGGAGAAGGTCATGAAGGAAGAGCCAAAGTTTCATTTGGGGCAATTGGTGAGCATACAATCGGAAGGAAAGTGGAAGGGGACAACGGGGTTTATCTTTTCCTGGATAGACACGAAGCACAGTGCATACGAAATATCTGTAGGATTGGAGGAGAGAATAAAAGTTGCGGAGCGTTGGCTAAAACTTGTTACATAAAACTAGGAAAAAGGAGAGGAGGTAACCAATGCCAAAAGCAATAGCCGACCTGGAAAACAAAATAGCACAGATTGAGGAGATGATAAGGTCTGTTTCACAAGTCCTGGAAAATCTTTATCGCTTTACTTTAACGGTGGACCCCGATACTGAGACTAAAACCAGGGAGTGCATGGGCCACTTGAAGGAATTGTTGTCTGACGCTTATCCGGAGTATCGGGGGCAACTGGACAAGCTCCAACGCCAGGCGGACTTTATCCGGGAGGTTGTGGCCGAGGAACTAGCGAAGAGAGGGCAGCAATGAAAGCCAAATGCCCGATATGCAAGGAAGCCCAGGGGCCATTGGCAAATAATCTCATTGGTCATCTTTTACAGGCCCACAAACAAGAGGTGGAATGGTATGAGATTAACTCAGCAACTATCAAGCTCAAGGGTTGGCTACCGGGGACACTGGAGTTCGTGAAGGGAGCGAAGCCATGAGTATATTGGATAAGAAATGTGCCACGCCTGGGTGTTGGCATAAAAAGAAAGCAGGCTATATCCTTTGTCTGTGCTGTCTCTCTGGAAACTGTAGGGTTATGACTCGTGCAGAGAGGAAGCAATATGAAGAAGAACTGGCAAAGCAGGAAAAAGAGGCGAAGCCATGACAAGCGAAGCTGAAATCTGGACGCCCTGGACTGAGGATTTGAAGGGGGACCCCCATTATTCCAGAGAAGATTCCCGCAATATGTGGTTAAAGGCCGAGGGCTACCGCCAGGGAGTAAAGGATACCGAGGCCAAGTATGCCAAGCTGGTGGCGGCGGCAAAGATTGCACTTGACGAGACCCCAGGTTCACCACTGGGGGAAGATGTGAAAGACTTACTAAAGGCAGCCCTGGAGAACAGGGGCAAAACGCTTCTGCCGAAAGCACGGACTGCCTGCCCCACAGGTTGCAAGTAAGGAAGGAGCGGAGCATGGCAACCCAGGCTGAAATCCAGGCCCGGATAGACTCGAACGCCCTGTTTGACCGCCTGACCGCCCAGGCCAGCAAGGAAATCTGTTCTATCTGCAACAGACTCCTGGTGGTGGCCTGGGATGGGGCAGCGAATACCTCTGTGCTACGGTGTGGCCCGAATAAGGCCCACACGGGAACCAAAAGCGCCTGGGAGCACCCAGCGCAAATTGAAAGGGGACAACGAGAAATGACCTACGCATTGGCAAATCTACCAACAGATGAGACGGGTATGTTAGCCCGGATAGAGAGGGCTAAATTCCCCCAGGCTCTCACATCGGAGGAAAAGAAAACCCTGGCCCTGGCTGCCCTGAGTTATGGCTTGGACCCGCTTATGGGTGAGCTAACCATCTACCAGGGACGGCCCTATGTATCCATTGATGGCCGTTATCGCAAGGCCCAGGAGACAGGGCGACTGGCAGGGGTAGAGACTAGACCAGCGACTAAAGCTGAACGGGTGGCCTGGGACATACCTGATGGCGATTTCTTCATGCGGACTGAAGTTTGGGTAAAGGATGTTGAGCGCCCTTTTGTTGCTTGGGGCCGAGTCCGGAAGAAGGAAACTGAAGCTCTCAAAGACCCAGCAAAGGCAGGCTTTCGGCCACTAGAAACTAACCCGCAACGCATGGCCGAGAAGCGGGCGGAGGGCCAGGCCCTCCGCAAGGCTTTCTCAATCCCCTTGCCTTCACTGGAGGATGTAGTGGCGGAGGAATATGTGGATTGTGAGGCCAGAGAAGTGGATGTCGCTACAGGGCAAATAACAGCTCCCCCCTCTCCCATCAAGGGAGAGGGCAAGGCAATAGAGCCAGGCCCCGGCCAGGAAAGCTCAGGCCCCGCTTTGCCAGCCAAGACGCCCGCCATGCCTGTCGTTAAGAATTGGGGGGAGTTTGCCGAGGCGATGACAAAGCAACTGGGTGTCTATCCCAACGAGCTATTTCCCCGGGCCAAAGTGAATGGATGGCAGGATTTTGCCAGCCGTGAGCAAGCCTGGGAGGTGGCAGTTCAGATATGGGCAGAGAGGCTATGAAATGACGAAGGGCCTGGTGCTGCCTTCCCCGCCATGACGGGGGTCGCTAAGACATCCGAAGCGCCGTTTTCCCTGGGGGCTATCTTTTCACCCAGGGAAGGGGAACACAAAGGCAGCCAAGTAGCGGGGCGGCTACTCCAGCCAGCACCCTGGCAGCCAGGCCCTTAAACAATGGATATACTAATAAAAAGAGAGAGGAGCTAACCAATGCCAAAAGCAATAGCCGACATTGAGGAGGAGACACTGAGACTAAAACAAGGTGTCTTAAACATCAGGGAGAGCCTGAGCCACCTGAAGGATTTGCTGTTTGACGCCTATCAGGTGCATCGGGAGCAACTGGACAAGCTCCAACGCCAGGCCGAGGAACTAGCGAAAGGAGCTAGGACATGATACCGGTAGACCAGATACGATTTGTCCAGGAATTAAGGGAGAGGGTGGCCATTGAGCGAAAGCGTGAAGCGGACCTCTTGGCAGCATGGGGAGTAGAACACCAAGCCCTGTTGGATTCATTGGTTCTGGATATTGCAGCACTTGCTGGAGCCGAGAAAGCGTTGCGCGACAGCGCCGTTGCCGAATACCAGGCCACCGGCAATAAGGCCCCGGCCCCTGGGGTGGCTATCCGTATGATGCTCAGGCTGGATTATGAGTTAAAGGAAGCCTATGATTGGGCGGAAGAACACAAGATGGCCCTGAAACTGGATGTGTACGCCTTTGAGAAGGTGGCGAAGGCCAGCCCGCTTGCCTTTGACTTCGTTGTCATTACCCAAGAACCCCATGCGCTCATCGCCACCGACCTGAGCAAGGCGCTAGGTGAAGGCGATTGAATACCTGGAAGGGGTGAGACCGTAAAAGGAGTGAAGCCATGAGCCTGGTTGAAACTATGGATTGCCGAATATGTGGCTGGCATTGGGTTATTCGGAGGGGCGATGACCCCAGGCGTTGCCCTAGTTGTGGGGGGCTTCTGAACCCTGGCAAGTGGGACAAGGCCGAATTAGACCGAATAGCTGAGAACGCCCGCCGCATGGCCCTTTACCCCCGGCTGCTGGCGCTGCTGGCGGCGGCGGAGGATGTATTGGATACTGAGTGGATGGGAGTAACAGAGACTTATCGCCCACCAGAGATACTAATTAAATCAGAACGGCTTGAAAGACTGGCCGATGCCGTGAAGGGAGTGAAGCCATGACAGACAAACGGTATGAGCCAATTACAAGAGAACTAAAACTAAGCTGCGGGCATACCCGTAAAATAGTAACAGAACTTCCTCGTGCCCTTTGGCAGCAAATAGGGGATAACTGTTATTGCCCAGTATGCAACTCGCACTCACCCCGTATCATTAAAATTAAGGGAGTGAAGCCATGACAAGCGAAGCTGAAATCTGGACGCCCTGGACTGAGGATTTGAAGGGGGACCCCCATTATTCCAGAGAAGATTCCCGCAATATGTGGTTAAAGGCCGAGGGCTACCGCCAGGGAGTAAAGGATACCGAGGCCAAGTATGCCAAGCTGGTGGCGGCGGCAAAGATTGCACTTGACGAGACCCCAGGTTCACCACTGGGGGAAGATGTGAAAGACTTACTAAAGGCAGCCCTGGAGAACAGGGGCAAAACGCTTCTGCCGAAAGCACGGACTGCCTGCCCCACAGGTTGCAAGTAAGGAAGGAGCGGAGCATGGCAACCCAGGCTGAAATCCAGGCCCGGATAGACTCGAACGCCCTGTTTGACCGCCTGACCGCCCAGGCCAGCAAGGAAATCTGTTCTATCTGCAACAGACTCCTGGTGGTGGCCTGGGATGGGGCAGCGAATACCTCTGTGCTACGGTGTGGCCCGAATAAGGCCCACACGGGAACCAAAAGCGCCTGGGAGCACCCAGCGCAAATTGAAAGGGGACAACGAGAAATGACCTACGCATTGGCAAATCTACCAACAGATGAGACGGGTATGTTAGCCCGGATAGAGAGGGCTAAATTCCCCCAGGCTCTCACATCGGAGGAAAAGAAAACCCTGGCCCTGGCTGCCCTGAGTTATGGCTTGGACCCGCTTATGGGTGAGCTAACCATCTACCAGGGACGGCCCTATGTATCCATTGATGGCCGTTATCGCAAGGCCCAGGAGACAGGGCGACTGGCAGGGGTAGAGACTAGACCAGCGACTAAAGCTGAACGGGTGGCCTGGGACATACCTGATGGCGATTTCTTCATGCGGACTGAAGTTTGGGTAAAGGATGTTGAGCGCCCTTTTGTTGCTTGGGGCCGAGTCCGGAAGAAGGAAACTGAAGCTCTCAAAGACCCAGCAAAGGCAGGCTTTCGGCCACTAGAAACTAACCCGCAACGCATGGCCGAGAAGCGGGCGGAGGGCCAGGCCCTCCGCAAGGCTTTCTCAATCCCCTTGCCTTCACTGGAGGATGTAGTGGCGGAGGAATATGTGGATTGTGAGGCCAGAGAAGTGGATGTCGCTACAGGGCAAATAACAGCTCCCCCCTCTCCCATCAAGGGAGAGGGCAAGGCAATAGAGCCAGGCCCCGGCCAGGAAAGCTCAGGCCCCGCTTTGCCAGCCAAGACGCCCGCCATGCCTGTCGTTAAGAATTGGGGGGAGTTTGCCGAGGCGATGACAAAGCAACTGGGTGTCTATCCCAACGAGCTATTTCCCCGGGCCAAAGTGAATGGATGGCAGGATTTTGCCAGCCGTGAGCAAGCCTGGGAGGTGGCAGTTCAGATATGGGCAGAGAGGCTATGAAATGACGAAGGGCCTGGTGCTGCCTTCCCCGCCATGACGGGGGTCGCTAAGACATCCGAAGCGCCGTTTTCCCTGGGGGCTATCTTTTCACCCAGGGAAGGGGAACACAAAGGCAGCCAAGTAGCGGGGCGGCTACTCCAGCCAGCACCCTGGCAGCCAGGCCCTTAAACAATGGATATACTAATAAAAAGAGAGAGGAGCTAACCAATGCCAAAAGCAATAGCCGACATTGAGGAGGAGACACTGAGACTAAAACAAGGTGTCTTAAACATCAGGGAGAGCCTGAGCCACCTGAAGGATTTGCTGTTTGACGCCTATCAGGTGCATCGGGAGCAACTGGACAAGCTCCAACGCCAGGCCGAGGAACTAGCGAAAGGAGCTAGGACATGATACCGGTAGACCAGATACGATTTGTCCAGGAATTAAGGGAGAGGGTGGCCATTGAGCGAAAGCGTGAAGCGGACCTCTTGGCAGCATGGGGAGTAGAACACCAAGCCCTGTTGGATTCATTGGTTCTGGATATTGCAGCACTTGCTGGAGCCGAGAAAGCGTTGCGCGACAGCGCCGTTGCCGAATACCAGGCCACCGGCAATAAGGCCCCGGCCCCTGGGGTGGCTATCCGTATGATGCTCAGGCTGGATTATGAGTTAAAGGAAGCCTATGATTGGGCGGAAGAACACAAGATGGCCCTGAAACTGGATGTGTACGCCTTTGAGAAGGTGGCGAAGGCCAGCCCGCTTGCCTTTGACTTCGTTGTCATTACCCAAGAACCCCATGCGCTCATCGCCACCGACCTGAGCAAGGCGCTAGGTGAAGGCGATTGAATACCTGGAAGGGGTGAGACCGTAAAAGGAGTGAAGCCATGAGCCTGGTTGAAACTATGGATTGCCGAATATGTGGCTGGCATTGGGTTATTCGGAGGGGCGATGACCCCAGGCGTTGCCCTAGTTGTGGGGGGCTTCTGAACCCTGGCAAGTGGGACAAGGCCGAATTAGACCGAATAGCTGAGAACGCCCGCCGCATGGCCCTTTACCCCCGGCTGCTGGCGCTGCTGGCGGCGGCGGAGGATGTATTGGATACTGAGTGGATGGGAGTAACAGAGACTTATCGCCCACCAGAGATACTAATTAAATCAGAACGGCTTGAAAGACTGGCCGATGCCGTGAAGGGAGTGAAGTCATGAGCGAGAAGCACCAATTCATCCCCAGCAATAAATTGCGGGGCTTCCTCGGTGCAAATTGGTGAGCGGCCCCCGACCTCCACGCTTGCTGAAAAGCAAGGCTCTGAAAAGAGTGGTGCTCACTGGGTTGATGGGTGAGGGTGAAGCCGAGCCTGTCAAAGCTAAGGCCCTGTCCTGACACCGTATGGTGTGCTCACAGGGCCTGGGGGATTAAGAACCACGGAAAGGAGTAACATGGCAAAGTATCGGGAAAGACCTATCGCGGTAGATGCTTTCCAGATGACGCGGGAAAGGCGTTGGGACAATAAGGATTGGCCCGAATGGTTAAACCAGGCATGGAACAAAGACTTTGGGGAAGGGTCATTGTTCATTGACTTTGATGACCCTTACCGCGAACGCCTGGTTCTTGGGACTTTAGAGGGTGGATATCGTCTAACCTGGAATGACTGGATTATTAGAGGTGTGAAGGGCGAACTATATGCCTGCAAACCTGACATCTTTGAGGCCACCTATGAAAAGGTGGCAGATTAAAAATGGCTGTTACGCCTGCTGGCAGGGAAGCCGCTGGGCCACTTCCTCAAAGCCCAATGCCGGGGAGTCGGTCTATCGCCCCAGCAGAGGTAGACACAGGCACGGGGTAGTCAGCAGGCGTTCAGTAGGCTTGGTGCTGGTGGCTGAACAAGGGACACAGCTAGTAGGAATAAAGAAGGGACTTGAAGAGAGTAGGGACTTGAGCCTTGAAGATACCCTCTCCAAACCTACTGGTAAGAAGCGGGAATGGGGGCGTTGCTACCCCAGCCAGCACCTTAAACTAACCAATTTGTGATTAAGGAAAGGAAGAGACCATGAATTTGCCTATCAGCCAGGCACCCCTACTGACCATAGACCTGACGCCCCGGCCAGGGCTTGC
>ERZ1292632.4039-Hain-H43-01um-R2-4039-length-10791-cov-5_pt1 | contig 10791 bp, 8 predicted proteins | sample MGYA00564407_ERZ1292632 | MGnify/ENA primary metagenome ERZ1292632 (study PRJEB36523, sample SAMEA6512637) | groundwater metagenome | collected 2019-01-08 | study: AquaDiva: Metagenomics assemblies of 32 groundwater samples
ATTAATATTCACAACAATTCGAACACTCGATCTTTGCCAGTTGGCGAATCGAACAATTCGAAAATTATTGAAACATGCCTATAACCTCATCTGCCAAAAAAGCCCTGCGCCAAAACGTTCGGCGCAAAAAAGAAAACCTCAAAAGAAAAACCGCCTACAAAGCGGCTATTAAAAACTACAAAAAACTTTTAGAGAACAAAGACCTAGAAAAAGCCAAAGTTGAACTTTCAAAAATTTTTAAAGCTCTTGATAAAGCCGCCAAGAAAGATACGATAAAAAAGAATAAAGCCAACCGACTTAAATCTCGGCTCTCAAAGAAACTCCCCAAATCCTAAGCTCTAAATCCTAAATAAATTCAAATATCAAAATTCAAAACAGCTTAGAATTTTTTGAATATTAGAAATTTGATCATTAGTTATTGATTGAAAATTGGTAATTGAAAATTGAAATTTTAGTTGATTACCAAATCAACTAGTGCTTCTTCATATTCCAACTTCCCCGACTTCACCATCAAATCATACCTAGCCATATCGCCAATTTTTTCAGGCAACTGATACGCCAAAATATTAAAAATCTTGGCTCCTGGCTCATTCATACCAAAAACTTTCTCAAGCGCCCAAAGCCGCTGTTTAATGTCACGATTTTTAAATCCCCAAATCAAACTCCAAAAATTAGGCGCCTGCGCCACGCCAATGTTTTCCAATTCCCTAACGCCAATCTCCTCTGTGCCCAAAAACTGAACCTTATCTAACTCGGTAATCAAGCCCCAGGTATTGCCCTCATAAACCTGAACTAAAAACTTGAATCCGCTATCAGAAATATTAATGCTTCTTTTTTTAATCTCGCTTTTTGCAAAGTCCTCCCACTCTTTACCTTTTAAAATCTCAAACTCCTGAACCAAAACAGGTTTCTTAAGAAGAAAGTCCATCGCCTTCAAGGGCTTATCTTTTTCCGAAATCAAAACTGTAATATTTTTGTTATCAATCACTGCTTTCAATTCATTTTTCGATTCTCCCTTTAACCTACCACCTTCAACCTCAAAACTATTTGTGAGCACCGCCATCTTCGCCGCCTGGAAAAGCGACTGATTTTTCAAAAAGTCCGAAAATTTATCAAACCCACTTTCGTCTTCCAAGCTAAATTTTCCAATCCCCAAATCCGATCTTTTCTTTTTAAATTCCGCCACAATCTCCCGCTTTTTCTCTTCGCGCCGATAATCGTCCGGCCCATACAAAAAAATTATCATTTAGTTTATAAATTTAAAACTAGATAAAATCTTTGGAAAAATATCCTGACCGTAAACATAATTAGTTGGATATCTCAAAAAGAAAATATCGCTACCCCTTGAAAGATAATTTAAAAAAGATTCTCTCCCGAGGAAAGGCAAACGAGCTTTGATAGAATTTACACTCTCAACCTTTTCCTCTGCAACACTTACAACCGAATAAGGGTCAGCATCTTTACTAAAATTATCGTACCACTCTTTTATTGATAACTTCTCCGAATTTAAATTCCTACCAATTTCCACGCTAAAACTCCCGCATGATTTTAAAAATTCCAAATATTCAGCAGTGAAATCATCATATATTATCGGAAATCCTCGACCGCATTGGTTATAAAAAACGATTCTATCATTATCTTTAGACACAAAAACCCAATCGTTCGGATATTTCAACTCAAATTCATATTCTTCGTTCTTATATATTTTCCATCCGCTCGTATCAACCTCTGACTCAATGAATTTAAAAGTAGAAAAAATCGACTCTAATAAAGAATTTTGTTTATTCTTAGTATTATATCCATTACTTAAAAAAATATCTTTCTCTTGAGGCAGACCAATACCAAAAACTAGATTCCTGTTAGGCGAAATCAAAAAAGCATAGGGTAATGGTCCCCCCTTATTTAAATAATCATTTGGTATGGAATTTTTAAAAACTAAAATAAACTTTCCATCCGCCAAAAACTTTTTCTCATAGACATTAGCGCTAGTTAACAGATTATTGATATCGATTTTTGAACGAAACCAATCGTCTAAAAAATACAAATCTTTATTCCGATATATAGAAATTCCAAAAGTAGAAATAAAAACCGATGGCTTATCATCCCAGTACTGAATTTCTAAAAAATCTACACCATTCGATTCCTTACTCAAAATTATATTTTGCTTATTAGAAAAAGCAGGATATTTAAACTCAAATCCGTATTCATCATTCCTATACGTCTTCCACCCTGAAAAATCCGTTTCTACCGTCGAAGTCGCATTCCCACAACAAATTCGATTTTTAGAATAGTCGTTTTTGAGTTTTAAAAATGAAACCAGATAATACGCCCCAACTAAAACCACAACTCCCAAAACCGCTCCCAAAATTTTCTTCCAATTAATTGTCATAATTTTAATTATAATCCCTATTGACCAAACCCTAAACCCTAGTGGCTAAACAACCAATTTCTGGCAAATCGGACAAAAATGAGCTGACCTTTGCGCTACTCGGATCCGATGAATCAAATGACCCTTTTGACACTTCTTCCCGTGCCGCTGATACATTAAAATCACCTTGCCATAATTTCCTTTCTTCCCATACGTGTCCCGAAAATCATCGGAGCTCGTCCCCCGCATCTTAACTCCTTTTTGCAAAATCCTTTTCATCGCCGAGTATAAAATTTTAAAATTCGGCTCTTTTAATTTTTCCACCCGGCTTAAGGGATGAATCTTCGCCGCGTATAAAATCTCATCCGAATAAATATTGCCAATCCCCACAATCAATTTCTGATCCATCAAAACCTGTTTAATTTTCCCCTTCCTATTCCTAAACCTATCTCTAAATTCTTTAAAGCTAACTTGAAGCGCCTCTGGCCCCAAATTTTTTAAATCCGGCAAATTTAAAATTTCCTCTTTCGGCCCGCATAAAACTTTAGCGAACCTTCGCATATCCGATAATGCCAACATCGGATATTTTTTTGAATCCAAAAAAAAGATGAGGCGGATAAACCCATTCTTCGGGTCATTCATTTCTTTTGAGTCCCCAACTGGCTTCCATCTTTGTTTATCCTGAGCGGAGTCGAAGGACCACTTACCAATTAACAAATGCCCGGTCATCTTCTGATGAATCAATAAAAGATGGGAGTCGGAAAGATGAAGTAAAATATTTTTCCCCCGCCGCTCCACTCCAACAATTCTTTTCTTTAAAACATGTCTCTTAAAAACCGATAAACTCCCGTGCGGCTTAAAATATTTTGGCCAATCCGTCCAAACATCCAAAATTCGCCGCCCTAAAACGCGCTTCTTTAAATCCCTCACCACCGTTTCCACCTCTGGTAACTCCGGCATTATAATATTTTACCCTTTTTAACAAAGAATTGCCGGTGGTTAAAAAAAGAAGTTATCGAACTAAAACAATAGAGAATTTACTTTCTGAAACCATAAGCGAGAGGTGAGGTAGAAATTAACGAGCGAATAGAGAAAATATCCGGGTGCCCCCGAGTCCCGATGCGTCGGGGCGAGGCCGGGCGGTATTTTCTCGTCTATGAGCGAGTTATATTTCTCGAGCCGAAGCGGGTTGAAAAAAGTAAATTCCCTGTTGAACTACTCCACCATCGGCATCTCCCTCTCCGGTATCACTTCCATGCTTGTAGGCAATGTAAAATAGAAAGTCGTGCCGCGATTAATTTCTGACTCCGCCCAAATCTTCCCCCCGTGCGCCAAAATAATATTTTTGTTGATATACAGCCCTAGGCCCGAACCTTCGGTCTGAAACTTAACCGCGTTTTCAGCTCGGAAAAATTTGCCGAAAATTTTGTTAATTTCACTCGAAGAAATACCGATTCCGGTATCTCTAACGCTCACCTGCACAAAGGGCTCATCTTTTAATTCTTCTACTTTCACAATCACTTCGCCATTTTGAACGTTATAACGAATCGCATTATCTAAAAAGTTATAAAACACCATCGTCATCTTCTCTTGATTGATCAAAACCGATGGCAACGGATCTTTTGGCCGATCAAAATAAATCTTGATGCTGGCGCGCCTCGCCTGCGGCATCACTTGCGTCAAAATATTATTCACAAAATAACCTATATCCGTTGGTTCAAAAGTATAACCAAATCGTCCTTCTTCAATTTTAGCGATATTAATCAAGTCCTCGATAATTTTAAGCAACTGCTGACCAGCTTTTAGGGCATTATCCATCATCGATTTTCCCTCCTCGCCTAAACCCTGATCTCGATTTAATGTCTCAAGCGCCCAAGCGATATTAGTGACTGGCCCTCGAAGCTGATGAGACGCCACTGTCACGAACTCACTTTTCGATCGCAGTAAAAATTGTTCCCTCGTTCTATCCCGAATCACTTTCATAAATCCTAAAATTCCTCCCTTTGAGTCATTTATAACCGAAGTCATTACCCTAAGCTCCATATCTGGGTCTTCAAAAGATAAATCAGTAATTTGAGGATAGACCCCAGCTTTAGACCGGCTAGAAATCGAGGGAGCAAGCGAAGGGAATATCACTTGAGTCAATCTCTGCCATCCCAACTTTTCGATGTCTTGCGCCCGAATTACATAGCCCACCACCTCCGCCGCTTTAAGCGTAAACAAATCCTCGGCCGCCGGATTAAAAAATAAAATCTTAAAATTCCTATCATAAATAATCGTGGCGTCTTCCAGATTTAAAATCACATTTCTTAATTCCTCTCGGCTGGTCTCAGCTTCAAAAATCCGTCGAGTGCTGGTGTAAGTAAATGAAAAAAAACCGGCTCCAGCCGCAATCATAAGTCCAATCACAAAAAGCGAATAAGGCGCCTCAAAATTAATAATATTAATCGCCACCACCGCCAAAAGCGGCAAGATAAAAACCGCCAGTAAAAACTTCTTTTTAGCGTCAAAAGGGTCAACTGGCCGAGTTTTTTCTGGTTCGAATGAATTGTTATTCTCCATTAATTTCTATATTTTAATCATTTCTCCCCAATTTTTACCCGAAGAAATTTCCACTTTCAAGGGCACGGACAAAGAAAAAATATTTTCCATATCTTCCTTAACTAGCCGCGCCACCTCATCAATCATATCATCACGAACTTCAAACAACAATTCATCGTGAATCGATAAAATCATTTTCACTTTTTCGCCCCACCAATTTTCTTTTACTAAATCTTCATAAATTTTAATCATTGATAACTTTATAAAATCCGCCGCCGAACCTTGAACTGGATGATTAATCGCCGCCCTCTCGGCTTCAGCCGAAATTTGAGGAGCCAAAGAATGAATCCCCGGCAAATATCGCCGGCGCCCAGTCAAAGTTTTGGTATAGCCAAAATCTCTGGCCTCTTGTTTTGTTTCTTCTTGCCACTCTCTAACTTTAGAAAACTCCTGAAAATAGGTATCGATAAAATCTTGAGCTTGCTGCCGCTTAAAACCCGTGGCTTTAGAAAACGCGCTCACTCCCATGCCGTAAACCAATCCAAAATTTAATGTTTTAGCCATCCGCCGCTCATCCTTACCTACTTTATCTAATGGAATTTTAAGAACCCGAGAAGCGGTCAAAGTGTGAATATCTTGTCCTTTTTTGAAGGCCTCGGTTAAACCCGGATCTTTGCTTAAAACCGCCAAAATCCTAAGTTCGATTTGCGAATAATCAAAAGCTACAAAGGAAGTCCCAGGCGATGAAACAAACGCCGATCTTAAATCCTTCGCCCAAACCGATTCTTGAGGAATATTTTGTAAATTCGGATTCTGCGAACTCAACCGACCGGTGGCTGTGCCAGTCTGGATAAATTCCGTATGAATTCTTTTTTCTTTATCCGAAATTTCTAAAAAGGGTCGAACGTAAGTGGTTTGAATTTTAAAATTCTCCCGATATTCTAAAATTAAATCGATTATTTTGTGCTGCCCTTTAAGGGCCAGCAAACTTTCTTCCCTTGTTGAAATTTTTCCGCCGCCGGTTTTCTTGGCCAAATTTTTATTCAAACCTAATTTTTCGAATATAACTTTGGCTAATTGCTGCGACGAATTAATGTTAAATTCTTCTCCCGCGGCTCCATAAATTTCTTTTGAAAGAATCTTAAGTCGCGCATCAATTTTTTCTCTAAGTATCTCCAATTTTTGGCTGTCAACCAAAATTCCAAAACGCTCCACTTCGGTAAGTACCCGTAAAAGCGGTGTCTCAATTTTATAAAACACTTCTTCCATTTCCTGGTCCTTCATTCTTTTTTTCACTAATTCAAAAGCCCTTTGCAGATCTTCTTCAGAATCATCGAATGTTCGTCCTAAAAATTTCTTAAAAACCGAAACCACATCATAACTTTTAAAATCCGGGTCTAAAAGCCAAAATGCCACGCCCAAATCAAAATAAGGCGGCAGTAAATCCATTCCTTTCTGCCAAACATTTTTAATTATCGTTTTTAAACTAAAACCAATTTTTAATTTAGCGGATTCAAATTCTTTTTTCTGAAAATCCAGATCTGTCCCTAAAATAAAAATCTTATTTTCATCCGAATAAACTTTTTTTTTCTTATTTTCTCCAAAAACCAATCCCTGTTGCTGCGATTTGCGATTTGCTATTTGCGACTCACTATTTGCCATTTGCAATTTACCTTTTGCCCCTTGCCCTTTGCCATTATCACCCCCTAACCTCTTCACTAAACTCTCAAATCCTAGAGCTCCAAAATAGTTAATTAACTTATCTTTATTTAAATCAATTTTTAATTCCTCGATTTTATCAACCTTAACCGGAGCATCCCTATCTAAAACCACCAGCGACTTAGAAAATTCGGCTTGTTCTTTTGTGCCTTCCAATTTTTTCGCCGCCTTCGGATCTTTATCCAAATTTTTATATATTTCATCCAAAGTTCCATATTTTTTTAGCAATTCGCTCGCGGTCTTCGGCCCCACTCCCGCCACGCCTTTAATATTGTCAGACACATCACCAACTAACGCCTTATAATCAACCAGCTGGTTCGGCTCCAAATTATACCGCGCCCTAACTGCCGCCTCGTCATAAATAAAAGTATCGCTGATGCCTTTCCGAAATGTCTTCACCACTAACTTATCTCCCTCCACCATCTGCAAAGTGTCCAGGTCACCGGTTAAAATCACCACTTTCAAATCCTTTTCGTCTTTAAATTTTTGAGCCAAGGTCGCTATTAAATCATCCCCCTCATAACCAGCCGCCTCAAAACCCTTAATCCCGAACCGGCCAAAAAGCTCTCGCGCCTCGATTATTTGAGAAACCAACTCATCCGGCGCTTTGGGTCGCTGGGCTTTATACTCTTTATATTTCTCTTTCCTGAAAGTCGGCTCTGGCCGATCAAAAAGCGCGGCCGCGAAATCCGGCCGGTCTTCTTTCAAAATTCTAAGGAGAATGTTCGAAACCCCGTAAAGCGCCTGCGTAGCCCGCCCATCCGGCGCCGTTAAAGGCGGCAAAGCGTGGAAGCACCGATGAATCAAAGAATGCGCGTCAATTAAAAGCAAAGTTCTCACTTCCTAATTATACCGCCCAATTCAAAATTGCCACATTAATTTTTCGAATTATTTTCCCCGTATTTCCATGCCCGAGCAACCCTAAATAAGAATTTAAAACTTCTTCTCGGGAATCGTACTTCAATTTTTGAAACATCCGTCTTTTTGTAGCTGTTCGTAAAACCCTGTGGTCAGGAAAATTAACCCAGCCCAGAAAATCCACTCCCGATGAAAGCGACTTGATAAAAACCTTATCGGGATGAAGTTCAAGTTTCAATCTTGTCGATAAAAATTCACCAATTCTTGAAACCAAATTCACTAATTCACCTTTGTCGTCTGAAAAGACCGCAAAGTCATCCGCGTAGCGGATATAATATTTTATCTTAAGTTGATGTTTTACAAACCAGTCAAACTCGTGCATATAAATATTCACCAACAACTGCGAAGTTAAATTCCCAAGCGGCAAACCCACTCCACGCTTGACTGAATAGAAACTATCTATCACCCGACTCAAAAGCCAAATAATTCGCTTATCTGGAATGTAAGAATTTAGAATTTCCATCAAAACTCGGTGGTCAATGCTCTGGAAAAACTTTTTAATGTCGCACTTCAAAACCCACGCCGTCCGCGTGTTGTTTTGGCTGGCTTTATAGGCGAACGCTCGAAAACGATTAATGGCTCGGTGAATGCCTTTACCAGTCCGGCACGAAAAAGAATCAGCCATAAAAATCTTGTCGAAAAATGGATAGAGCTTGCGATAGATGGCGTGATGCAGTAAGCGGTCACGGACACTGGCTTTATGGATATTTCGGGGTTTGGGGTCGGAAATATTAAAAGCGGTGTATCCGCCGTGCCGATAAGTCATATTTACAAGCTCGCGGTGAAGCCCTAGAATATGGTCCATCAGTCGCAGAGAGAATTCTTGAACGTCTCGCCTCTCCCGCTTACCGCGTAAAAATTCCTGCCACGCCAAAAGTAAATTCTCAACTGAAACCATTTCTAAAAAATCACCGTTAAATTGACTCTTCATGAATAATTTTTCTTTGAACCCCCCCCCCGCACTCTCGTTTAAGTATTATCCAAAAACTCATCTCTGCCTACAAACTCTGGCATGAGTTTTTGCCCCATATCTTAAGAGACGCCCGCTACACGCTCGGCGCGAAAATAGATTCTACGCTAATCGATGCCATTGAAGCGATATTTATAGCCAGCTTCCTGGAAAAAAACAAAAAAATACCATACATAGAACGCGCGGCCACAAAAATTGATCTTGCTAAATTTTTTCTTCAAATCGCTTGGGAAATTAAATCGTTCGACACCAAAAAATACATTTTAATTTCCGAGCAATTAAATGAAGTCGGAAGAATGCTCGGCGGTTGGCTTAGACAAATCACAAGCCACAATTAGCCGCCGAACATTTCCTTTATTGCCGCCAGTTACTAGAGAGAGCGAGACGGCCATTCCGATTGAAGTCATTGCTAACCCAATTCCTATTGAGGTCCCAACGCTTACCGTTCTGATTGAGATAAAACACGTTCCGGTTACCATCCTCGTCCACCACGAATGTATGAAAACCCGCCTAAACCACCACTCCTTGAAATATTCTTGGAGTTGAATCTTATTCGGAATCTTTAATTCCCTAGATCTTCATACTAAGTAGCAGCAATATAAAGCGAATAGCACCGCGCGCTAAGAGAAAGCGTACCCGCTCTTATTCTGACTGATGCTATCGCGGAATTCGACCGCCCGAAACCGTAGCCGCGGACGTAAAATCTACTATCCAATATTAAAGTATCAAAAAAAAGACCCTAAGGAAAATATCCCAAGGGTCCAAGTGACTAAGGGCGAAAACCCAAAGCCACAAGAATCAAAGTACTGCTACTTACTAGAGAGAGCGAGACGGCCACCCCGACCGAAGTCACCGCTAACCCAATCCCTACCGAGGTCCCAACGCTTGCCGAGCCGATTGAGACAAAACACGTCCCGGCCACCATCCTCGCCCACCACGACCATTCCTGAAAAATCAATATAGATTTTTCCAAGAAGGGCCATGAGAGCTGGGAATTCGTCCTGGTGCTCCATCAGCCAAATAGCTTGTTGGGGACCAAAAAGAATTTCAAGTTTCGACGCTATCCGTCGCTCGTATTCCTCTCCATTCACCCTTTCTTCGTCAGAACGAAGAATGGTGGCGAGGTTTAGGGTTACGACTTCTGTCGGCGAGGTATCACGCTCTATCCCTTTGATGTCGCGAAATCTCTTCTGGATTTCCTCAAGGCTCAAACGAGCAAGCGCCGGAATTGGGATTGTGAGTTCTCCGGTGTTCAAGAAGAAATCGCCGACCTGAACCCGAAACCCATTTCGGATAAAAGCCGTTGCTTCTTTTCCAGCTCTCTGCGCATCCACGACACCAACTTGAACTTGCTCAACTGTGAGCGAGTTCCAATCGATGTTTTCGCCGATTTTCGCAAGCATCGCGAATCTCTGATCCACTGAAATGCCAGACATAAAAACTCCTTTGCCGCAGGGATTTAAACAAACGCGTCATTGCGTTCTGTTTGGTCTCTTTTTTGCCGCAGCATTTAAAGTACCTGATTAAATAGATGCTCTAAGTGCCACGGCAAAAACCAGTAAGTATTTTAATACAAAAGAACTATCTATCTCTTTAATTATAGCATACAAACTCCTAATCTGTCAATCCCTCACCCTTTAATAAAAGGGTGAGGGACCAAAACCCCATATTTTCCGGCCTCACTAGCATTATTTGATAAAACTAATCCAATAATATAATATAGAATTAAGTTATGGCTAAAACCAATCTTAAAATCATCACTTGGAAAGAAGGTAAATATTTTGTTTCCCAGTGTTTGAATGTCGATATTTCTAGTTTCGGCAAAACCCGCGCCGAATCTCTAAAAAACCTCCGCGAAGCTCTTGAACTTTACTTTGAAGATTTTTCTCCTAAAAATCTGCCCAAAATAGAAAAGCCAACTGTTTCCTCTGAACGGTTGCAGTATGCCTAAACTTTATTCATCCGACAAAACAAGAAGAATCCTAGAAAAAAGCGGCTTCGTTTTTATCTCGCAAAAAGGCAGTCATGTTAAATTTAGGAAATTTGGGATTACCACTTTGACAGTCATCATTCCAGCCAATCGAAAAGAAATCCCGTTTGGAACTTTTAAATCAATTTTAAGGCAATCCCATCTTCAAGAAGAGAATTTTAAATAGCGTAAAAATTCTCTCCACAAGGAAAATCAGTTTTCCCGCGCCTCGTATGCTTTTGGCAATTTTCCAATCTTCCTTAAATAATCCAAAATCTTCCTGTATTCTATCTTGACCTCCTCTAG
>ERZ1292632.4040-Hain-H43-01um-R2-4040-length-10790-cov-12_pt1 | contig 10790 bp, 15 predicted proteins | sample MGYA00564407_ERZ1292632 | MGnify/ENA primary metagenome ERZ1292632 (study PRJEB36523, sample SAMEA6512637) | groundwater metagenome | collected 2019-01-08 | study: AquaDiva: Metagenomics assemblies of 32 groundwater samples
TCTCGCCGCCGCAGGCGGCGAAATGCGTTCGGACTAATTCAAGAATACTGCACCATATATGAAACAATAACCAAGAATAACTTTGTCTGGCAAAACAATTGCCTCTTTTTTATTGTTTAATAACTAACGCATGACTAATTTACCCAACCATATCGCCGTCATCCCCGACGGCAATCGCCGCTGGGCCAGGGCTAAGGGCTTGTTGCCCTGGATCGGCCACGAACACGGCGCCCGGGCCTTAAAACAAATAACCAAAGATATTTTCGCCCAAGGTATAAGATATTTTACTTTCTGGGCTTCGTCCGAAGACAATATTAAAAAAAGAGATCCGCTGGAAGTGGCTTTTTATTTTAAGCTGGTTAAAAAGGCCTTTTCTGATTTTGAAAAAGATAATTACGCTCATGAAAATCAAATTAGGGTGGATTTTTTGGGTTCTTGGGAAAAGATGTTTCCCCAGGATGTAAAAGAAGTTCTTTATCGCGTGAAAGAAAAAACCAAAAACTACGGCCGGTATTTTTTGACTTTTCTTTTGGCTTACGACGGCCGAAATGAAATGTTAAAAGCGCTAGAAAAAATTTCTAAAGATAATCCCGTTACCGAAATCACGCCCGAAATACTTAAAAACAATCTGCTGACCAAAAACCTGCCGCCGGTGGATTTAGTGGTTAGAACCGGCGGCGAGCCGCATTGGAGCGCCGGTTTTATGATGTGGGATGTGGCCGACAGCCAACTCTATTTTACTCCCACCCTTTGGCCTGATTTCAACAAAACAGAATTGGACAAAGCCCTGGCCAACTACACCGCCACCACCCGCCGCCTCGGGGCTTGACCTATTTTAATTTATCTATAACTCTCAAAACCTTATCGCCTTTTTCTTCCGATTCGTCTATTTTGAATATAATTTTAGGCACGGGGCGCATTCGTAAACCGCGATTTAAGCGTTGTTGAAATTCGTAGATATTTTTTTTAATTTCTTTCAAAACCTCTTCTGATTTTTCAAAAGGGAAAACAGTTATCGCGATAGCGCAATCCTGGCCATTGGCCGAAGTGATCACACTGGAAACCGTCACCAGCACATCAACATCTAACTCTTCTTTTAAGAGTTTGCCTATAAAACGGTGGATCAGTTCGTTTATTTTTTCTAAGCGCCGCGATTCCATATTTATAACTCGGGATATTTTTTTTCTTCTTCAAAGGCCATCAAAGTATCCCCTATTTTAATTTCGGCCGGCCCTTCAAATAAAACCCCGGCTTCATTGCCCATAGCAACTTCGTCTTGCGTCTCTTTCTGTTTTTGCAAACCCACGATTTTCCCCAAACCCACACTGACTCCGTTTCTTAACACATCCGCCTTCAAACCTTTTTTTAACCTGCCCGAAACAATCTTGCCGCCCACCACCATTCTTGGTTTTTCGGTCTTAAAAACAGCCAGGATTTCTATTTTCCCTATTTCGTTTCTGATTACTTCCGGATCCAAAAGTTCCACCATGGCTTTTCTAACCTCCTCCACAAAATTATAAATAATATCAAATGTTTTTACGACAACGCCTTTCTGATCGGCATAACTTAAAACATCTTTGCCAACCTTAACCTTAAAACCGAAAATTTTAGCGCCGGTGGTTTCGGCTTGCTTGATATCGGCTTGAACAATATCCCCTACTTCGCATTTTAAAAGTTTTAACCCGATCTTCTCCGATTTAATACTTTTAAGCACCATCAATAAGGCCTCCAGATAGCCCCGGGCCGATGTTTTGATTATTACAGGCATTATCTTGGGTTGCCCGGCTGGTTCCAGTTTTAGGCCAGTCAAAAATTCAGCATGTTTTTGAGCGTGTTCCTGGGCCAAAACCTCGACATTTTCTCCCGAAGCCGCCACCAAAAATTCCTCACCCACCATAGGTAAATCAGATAGCCCCAACACCATCACTGGCTTAGACGGCCGGGCTTCGTCTATCGCTTGGGCTGAATCATCTTCCAACGCCTTAATACTGCCAAAAACATTGCCACACACCACCGCATCGCCTTTTTTTAAAACACCATCGGTTACAATAACTGTGGCCGTGCCGCCGCGGCGTGAATCCGAGTGCGATTCAATAACATAACCCCGTCCTTTTGATTGTGGGTTATATTTTAATTCTTCAATTTCAGCCACTAATAATATCAATTCCAAAAGTTCATCCAAACCCTCTTTATTTTTGGCCGAGACCAGCGCCACAGGAACCTTGCCACCCCATTCTTCTATCAACACACCGGCGTCCGAAAGATCTTTTTTAACTTTATCCAAAACCGCGCCGGGCTTGTCAATTTTATTTATAACAGCAATGAAAGGTATTTTTGAATCCAAAATATGTTGGATGGCCTCTTGGGTTTGGGGTTTAACGCCGTCGTCGGCCGCCACCACCAGCAACGCCACATCGGCAATTTTAACCCCATGAGAACGCATGGCAAAAAAGGCCTCATGGCCGGGCGTGTCTATAAAAGTAATTTTCTTATCATTATGAATGACCTCGTAGGCGCCGATACTTTGAGTAATTCCGCCCGCTTCTTTGCCCACCACATTGGTGGCTCTAATAGCGTCTAGCAGCGTTGTTTTACCATGATCCACATGCCCCATAACCACCACCACCGGCGGCCGCTCCACTAAACTCAAAGTCCTCTCGCTATTTTGCGGGATTGAAGTTAACACGCTTAGATTGTTTGAAAGTGAGTTCCCCATGGTTATTGGCGTATAAAAACCCGCCTTTTTACAGGCAGATTTATTAGCGGTTTAATTTTACCACAACTATATAATTTTGGCTATGCTGCGGTAGAAAAATATTTTCTGACTTTGCTGTCCAAGTCCCCGGCGCTCATAAAAACGATTACGGAATTTGTATCAAGATCTGACTTTAGTAAAAATAAAATCTTTTTAAAATTTTCGGCGTACACTATATTTGATTTATTGATTGCTTTTGCCAAATCAGCTGACGATTTCCCTTCAGAGTCCCTGCCTTTAACCTTGTATAGCGGATATAAAACTGTTTTGTCGGCCAAATTAAACGCGGTTAAAAATTCTTTGAACAGACGATTTAGACGATCTTGTTGATGCGGTTGAAAAACGCAGATAATTTTCTTTTTGGGATATTTTTCTTTTAACGCCTGCAATGTGGCTTTTATTTCGGTGGGATGGTGGGCATAGTCGGAATAGATAATAGTTGGTAGTTTGTAGTTAGTAGTTAGTAACTCAAGACGGCGCCAAGCGCCATGATAATTACGAAAAACTTTATCTGCCGCAACCCTTTTGACTCCGAGTAACTTGACGGCTTGCCATGCCGCTTCGGCGTTAAACTGATTATGAATTCCCGGAATTAAAAGTTTATGCTTGCCCTTGCTATACCAAATGATTTTAGGTTTTAGGATTTGGGGTTTAGGGTCTAGGATTTTTTTAATATTTTTGTCCTCTCTATTGGCCACAATATAACCATCAGCCGAGATATTGCCAAAAAACTTTTTAAATCCGGCCAAGACACCTACTAGATTTTTATAGATATCCAAATGCTCTTTATCTATATTTGTGACCACTGCGATTTTTGGAAAATAATTATAGAACGACCTGGCGTATTCATCCGCCTCCAAAACCAAATATTGGCTTTGGCCCAAACGAAAATTAGTATTGCCTAATTCTTTTAATTTTGTGCCGATAATTATGGTGGGATCCCAGCCGGCCTCAACTAAAATCAGCCCAATTAGGGCTGTAGTAGTGCTTTTGCCATGCGAGCCCGCAACGGCAATGGTAAAATATTTTTTAGTTAGTTCGCCCACGGCTTGGGCATAGCTTAACAAAGGGTAACCCTTCGTTCTGGCTTGGGAAAATTCGGCATTATCGGGTTTGATGGCGGCGGAATAGATAACCAAATCAGCAGCGCCAACATTAGTGGCTCGTTGACCAATAAAAATTTTGACGTCTTTCTTTTTAAGTTCGTCGGTGATTTCCGATCTCGTTGCATCCGAGCCACTCACTTTCCAACCCTGCGAAAGATAATATTGCGCCAACGCCGAAACCCCGATACCGCCGATACCGATAAAATACGCGCTTGATTTTTTATTTTTTTGTTTCATGCGACTAATAATCAATTATTGCATAATTTCAGGCGGCTAGGTACCATAAAACCGGGTTAGGATAAACCAAACTCACTGTTCTTTCTAAGGAGGCGGCTATGGAATCGGGTATTCGCCATGTTTTGGAGTCGCAGCAATTTGACAGAGAGTTACTGGAAAAATTGTTTAAGGCCACTGATGCCTGCCGGCACACGATTGACCACCATAACGAAATATCAGCCGGGCTCACCACGCGGTTAAGAGGCAGAATCATGCTGCAGCTTTTCTACGAACCCTCCACCCGCACCCGGTTTTCTTTCTTTATGGCCGGCAAGCGGCTCGGCATGGATGTCTGCTGGACTGAAAACGCCAGGGAATTTTCCTCCGCGATCAAGGGCGAAACGCTGGAAGACACCATCAGGATCCTCTGCGAATTTGGCCCTCATGTTATCGTCCTGCGCCACCACGAAACCGGAGCGGCTGTCCGCGCGGCAGCTGTCAGCACCGTGCCCATCATCAATGCCGGCGACGGCAGCGGTCAGCATCCCACCCAGGCCCTGCTGGATATCTACACTATCTGGAAGTCGTTTGGCCATGTGGCTGGTCTGAAAGTGGCCATGATGGGCGATCTCGCCAATGGCCGCACAGTCCGGTCGCTGTCTTACCTCCTGACAAAATTCTCGGAAGTCAAAATCATCTTTATCTCGCCGCCGCATCTGACTATGAGTAATGACATAAAGACATGGCTTGCGGGCAAAGGTGTCGACTTCCAGGAAACGGACTCTCCCTTCCCGGCGCTATATGAGGCGGATGTCGTTTACTGCACCCGCATCCAAAAGGAACGGGGCGGCCAGATGTCGGATGATGACACCCAGCGTTTCCAGATTGGCACAAGAGAGATGTCTTGGCTGAAACCAAAAACCATCGTTATGCATCCCCTGCCCCGGAACGCCGAGATCGCCACCGAAGTTGATAGCGATCCGCGCGCAAAGTACTTTGAGCAAGCCGGCAACGGCATGTACATTCGCATGGCCCTGCTTCTCTGGGTCTTGGGAGAAGAAATTTAAATGCAGCAACGGGGAACCGCCAGGTTCCCCGTATTTTTATTTTTGATTAGACGCGGTGTCTTTTGGTTAAAATCCGAACTTTTTTTGACGAAAATCCGGATTGCGAATTTTGACGCTCCGCAAAAAAGTTTTCTTTTCCTTTTAGAAAAAAAATCGGGCGCGCTGACCAATAAAAACTCTAACGCCTTTTTTCTTGAGTTCATCGGTAATTTCGCTTCGGGCTGCATCCGAACCGCTCACCTTCCAACCCTGCGAAAGATAATATTGCGCCAACGCCGAAACCCCGATACCGCCGATACCGATAAAATGGACTTGTTTCATTGACTTGACTCCTTTTTCAGATTTTGCTAACATAGAGATACAAATGGTCATTAGGCCAACCGAGAAGCCCCCGCCAGGGGGCTTCGTTCGTTTTATGGCTTTTTGATAAAATTGATCAATTTATTTTGTATAAGCGCAAACTGATGCGGAGAAATCTTTCTGACAAACCGCCGAAATCTTTTAACACTAATCAGTCGGAGTTGAGAAAGAATAACATTAAATATCTTTCCATCGTGCTCCAAATTGTGATAATAGATTCCGTCTTTTGATTGGGTGCTCATCGGCAATACCCATACAACTTTATTATTAAACTTTTTGAGAACTAAGACCGGTCTTTCAAACAATTCATTTTTACCGTCTTGTTCGTCACCCAAATTGATGCCAATCGAACACCACCAGATTTCTCGTTCATGAAAGGCAAGGGTGTCGTGGCCAACGGTCTCTAAACCTTTCTTTTCTTTATTCCAAGAATCAAAATCTTTCACAAATATATTTTAGTGGATTTTAATTTCTTTTTCTAGCCCCGCTTAATCATCTAAGAAATTCTTAAAATATCAATGCTTATATTTTGTTTTTTCATAGAGAAAGAAATGCGGAGAGTGGCGGGGAAGCGCTATCCGCGTGGCAGGCGTTTTTCAACAATAGAATAAACTTCGGGTCTATGTTTAACGACTAATATCTTAACAAAATCCCTCTCAATTCTAAAAATAACTCTGTAATTCCCTACTCGCAGTTTGCGGTAATTTCTAAGAGAGCGGCGAAGCGGTTTTCCATAAACCTCTGGATTTGTTGTCAGTTTTGATTCAATCGCGCGCCGAAGCCAAGCTGTATGGGCGAAAGCCCGCCTTGCGTGGCTATAGCCTTTGGCAAAAGCCCGCCTTTGTTCCGTACAACGGAACTACGGCGTGGCGAAGGTCACCTTCGCAAACCTACTGGCGGACTTCGTCACGCCGTAGGTTCGCTTCGGCGAACCGAAGGCGGAAGCGGGAGGATTCGAACCTCCGAAGCCCTTGCGGGCTTACCGCATTTCGAGTGCGGCCCATTCAACCTCTCTGGCACGCTTCCTAATATCTCGGCACAACCTCGGTAAGCTGACTATTAACCGTCCAGAAACATCAATAAATCATTTGCCGATGTTTTTCAACAGACCGCCGACATCAAATCCTTGGGGTATGGAATTGCCCAAGCCCAGCAATTGATTAAGATAGGGTTGGATAACCAAATAGCCCCAGACCGTGCCGCCGATTATAATCGCCCATTTTAATAAACTAAAGAAACGAGTCCACACCGCCGCGCGGTGCATTTTCTGCATCAACCGCAACGACTCTTGAGATACTTCTAAGTTCTTCTCCAAAAGTTGTTTGATGTCGTGTTCCATAAAAATGCGAGTCAATCAACAAACCTACCTGTCAGCAGGCGGCATGCGAATTATACTAATAAAATACGAATATTCATAAATCCATTTGTATCATTCGAATAAATTCGCATATTGGCATCGTATACGAAAAAAGCCCGCCTGAAAAGGGGGCTTATTCTAAAAAACTGATAATCGACCTTTTATTTTTCCACTTTGAGTGGCAAAACAACCGGCTTTCTAAACAGCGCCGCAGTATTGCGAATAATACTCTGCCCCGCCAACACCACAAACAAGCCAATAGCCGCAGCCAAAAAAGCCACTAACGGTTCGGCATTTTGAAAAGCCGACACGGTATAATCAAACGCTCCGCTAAAACTATTCAAAGAACCGACACTATTTCTGGCCACCGCCTTAAAAGCGACATATTCATGCTGAACGGCCAAAAAAGCGACTATCAACGGCAACTGCAATAACACTACCGGCTTCATCCGGTTAATAAACCAGGCCAGATAAACTCGGCGCATTATTTTTGTTTTAAGTTGCTGATTGGTCATGATGTTTTTATTGATTAAGACCATCCATGGCCTTTTTTAAGATTTTTCGGCCGCGGAATAATCGCATTTTTATGGCTGGAATAGTGAGACCCTCTTTTTGCGATATGGCCTCATAAGACATGTCCTGCAGATAATGCATTTCCACTATTTTTTTAAGTTCGTCCGGTAACTCTAATAGAACTCTTTGGATCAGATCTTTGGTTTCCACTTCACCTTTAAGATTATCTTTTTCGTCTATAATTTCGTATTTGTAGGTCTCAAAAAACTCCATGGAAACCGCTTGCTTCTTTTTCATCCGTTGATAATGCGAAAAAGAAGTGTTCAAAAGCACTTTGTAGGCCCAACTCTTAAACTCTATGCCCTTTTGCTTTTTGAACTTCTTGGAATTTTTGTAAATTTTGGCGAAAGCGTCCTGAACCACATCCTCGGCGTCTTCGTTGGTTCTAACCACCCTTTTGGCCGCGCGTAAAAAGGCCTCTTGGTATCTATCCACTAAAACCCCAAACAAGTTGGGGTTCTTTCGTGAGGCCTGCAGTATTTGTTCGTCTTTGACTTGCTTTAACGATTCACTATCGGAAAACTTCTCTGGTTGAGGCCGATTAAACAGCAAATAAGCCATAAAAAGCGAAAATTTATTAAAAGGAGAAAAACAAATGAACTACCTCTTTTCTCTCTTATATGCTTATTTATACTATATAACTGGCAAGTTTGCAAGATAGTAACAATTTTGAGCAAATGTCTTAATTTGATATGATTTTATTGAATTAAAGCCCCCATAGTTCAATGGACAGAACGAGAGATTCCTAATCCCTAAATGACCGTTCGATTCGGTCTGGGGGCACAATATAAAGGTCGCTGTAAAAAATCAAAATAAAATAATGTACTGGAACAATTATTTAAACCATTGGTCGGTGCCGTTAAGTATCTTTGGTATTGTTGTTGGCGGAATACTATTGATGATTTTAGTGGTCTGGTCTATTTACTGGAAAGGCCGAGCGCTCTGGCGCGCCGCCCATCACAACAGCAAGCCCTGGTTCGTGGCCTTGTTGGTAATCAATACTCTGGGTATACTGGAAATTCTGTATATTTATATATTCAGCAAGAAAAAGAAGTAGCATAAAAGTTAACAGTTGATTGTTAAAAGTTAACTGTTAACACTGGGCCGTTAGCTCATTCGGTAGAGCGCTTCCATGGCATGGAAGAGGCGACCGGTTCGAATCCGGTACGGTCCACCCTTCGACTTCGTTTGACCAGCTTTGTTTTTTATTGTAAATTTCAATCATGACTACAGCCTTAGTCCAAAAAATAAAAAGTGAAATAAAAGAGGAGCTTATTAAAGAGTTCATTTTGCCTCTGTTAGAAAACTCTAAAGATTCCGAGGGCAAATACAAAGAAAGTTTTATAAAAGAAATGGGCAGGGTTTCTAGATCGATTGATAAAGGTAAAGGCAAAAAATTCACCAGCATAAATTCCCTCAAGTTATATCTCAACAAATTATAAGTATTGCCTGACAACCAGCAATGAAATACCAAATTGTTGTATCTGATAAGTTTGATGGAATTATAAAAAAATTAAGTAAGACCAAGCCAACGGTTTTCAAAAATTTAAAGAAACAGATACTCAAAATCGTTGTCAATCCAGACATGGGCAAGCCGCTTCGCAATGTTTTAAAAAACTGTCGCCGGGTCCATATTGGACCTTTTGTTTTAATCTATGAAATAGCCCGAAACGAAATCCGGCTGTTGGACTTTGACCACCACGATAAAATTTACAAAGGGTAACCCTTCGGGGATTTATCAAAGCGGTTCCTCCAATATCTTGAAGATGGAAATGATAGGGCGGCGATGACGAGTTCTATTGAGGCACGAGTGCCGTTTGTTGACCCAGATTTTATAAAAGCCGCGCTGTCTGTACCGATAGACAAAAATATTACTGACGATAATGAGAAAATGTCTTTAAGAAAGGCGTTTGAAGACATTTTGCCAAAAGAAGTTGCCTACAGAAAGAAATTAGCTTTCCCGGCAAATGAAGATTTAACATCTCATAAACTTATTGCCCAAGAGTTTAAAAGGACTATCTCTCGTAGCCAAGAAAAAGTATGGAAAGTTTTCAATAAAAGCAGATTTGAAAAATTGTCGAATGATTTTGAACAACTTCTCTCTGAACTTGAGAAAAATGGTGAAGGAAAATCACTTGTTTCTTGGCTACCACTAAGTGAGCCAGTTTCTTTACGAACAAATCAGGTTTTTAGCTTCTTGACGCTTCTTCGTTGGATTGATTTATATAAACTTCTTTAATCTTATGGCTTTTGACTACTTTTCAAAAAACGGAAAAATCTTACCAGCAGAAGAAGCGGTCATCCTGCTTTCTTCGATAGAATATTCTTATGGTTTTGGAGTTTATGAAACTCTCCGAGTTTCTAATCGTCAAATTTACTTTCTTAAAGATCATATTGAGCGATTGATGGAATCGGCAAGAATTATTGGTCTTGAACATCCTTTTTCTGATGGTATGGTGGAAGAAAGTATTGGCGAAATAATTGAAAAAAATAACGCGGAAACCTGCAATATTAAAATGCTTCTTATTGGCGCGCCAAACAAAGAGAATGCCCAGTTATTTATTTTCTGTCTCAATCCTCTATTTCCCGATAAAAAATTATATCGGGACGGCGCGACATTCACTACCTACGAATACGAGCGTGTATTTCCTCACGCCAAGACGCTAAATATGTTGCAGAGTTATTTGGCATATCGAAAAGCCAAAGAATCGGGAGCTTATGATGCACTCTTGATCAATCGCGATGGAAATATTACAGAAGGAACGAGAACTAACTTTTTCTGTATCAAAGATAAGGTTATTTATACACCCCGCGAAAAAGATATTTTACTTGGCGTAACAAGAAAAGCATTGCTGAAAGTCGCACAAGAAAATGAATATGAAGTTTCGGAGAAAGATATAAAAGTTGATGATGTTGCAAATTACGACGGAGCTTTCATATCTAGCACTTCCTCAAAAATCGTTCCGATAAGAAGTATAGATAAACAGGTTTTGAAACCACAACCAGATGAGTTAAAAAAGTTAATGAATTTGTTTGACGATTTTTTAGAGAAGTGCGAAGGAAAATTGTAAGCCCCGTTTGAAAAGACCGCCGAGACGAAGCCCGCCCGCATTCCTCCCCAGACCCCTCCTGCGGGCGGGCGGAAATCCCCACCCAAAAATCAGCCGAGGTTTTGCCAAATCCTTCCCCCCAGAAAATAGTTTTGGCAAAACCGAGTCCGCATTTCGTCCCGCCACACTGCCCGAATACTTGGAGGGCAGAACCCCGAAAGAAAAACACCCTTTCCTTTTTCAAAAGAAAATTCACCCCCGCCAAATCAGAAATGCAAGGAGTGTTTTTCTTTCGGGGTTGCCGAG
>ERZ1292632.4041-Hain-H43-01um-R2-4041-length-10788-cov-4_pt1 | contig 10788 bp, 14 predicted proteins | sample MGYA00564407_ERZ1292632 | MGnify/ENA primary metagenome ERZ1292632 (study PRJEB36523, sample SAMEA6512637) | groundwater metagenome | collected 2019-01-08 | study: AquaDiva: Metagenomics assemblies of 32 groundwater samples
CCTGTTTTTTCTTTTCTTCATGGATTTTTAACTAAGTGTGGATTTTGGGGGGGCATCTCAGAGGCTATTGCGTTTAATGCTACGGCCATTCCATCCATGTTTGCGGGGAAATATTTGAGTAATCAGTTCAAAGCGGATGGCGGATGGCTTGATGTCGGGCATGGATGGGGGGATTTTTTGAAGCCATTTAGCAAAGTAGCTGGATGGCTTAGCGATCAATTTCGCTGGACAGTTCAAAAAATTCCAGGGATAGGTCAATATATTCCCAATCCCTTTAGATTAGGACAGATTATGACCGACCCGAAAGAGGCGGAACGAGTTCTGCGCGAAATGATCCAGCAACCTTATGAGCAGGTGGCCAAGGACATAATGACACCCGGTAAATATTATAGTGATCCAATCGATGTCGTAACCAATAATCTGAAAAATATGGGCAAAGTCTGGAAGGAATTCACCGGGGCTAAGTTGCCTTTCTTCCATTCCGGGATTGATTATGTTCCCCAGACCGGTCCTGCAATGCTACATCAAGGGGAAAGAGTTGTCAGTAGAGAAGATAATATAAGGGGTGGACAACCCTTATATATAACATTGGAACTTGATGGTCGGATATTGAGTAAGTACATTTATAAGGAAACCAAACGCGGGAATAAACTTGTACATACCAGGGGAATAGCAGGATAAAAAATGGCATTCGATCCAACTGTCATTGAATCTGTTGCTATAGCAGAGCAGGTCACTCTTCGTCAATCATTGCACATGATAAGTGTCTTTGACTCTATGGATGCGAATGAGTCAACACCTGTTATTGATGCGTATTTTAGAAATGTTTCAGAGTCCTTGACGGTTACTGAACAAACGGCTGTTTTCCTCAAACAATTATTCATAAATGTCAATGAAGTAGTGGCCATGTCAGAATGGGCCAACCCCAATGTCCAAGTCTTAGCCAGGGCGGTTCTTTTTCTTTACAATAATCTATTGGATTCAGCGACTTTAACGGGAAGTTCGGCAGCAACGGGTTTTCCGGCAACCAATTTAACTAATCCTTTCCGTACAAAAATATGGAGAACAAGCGGGGCAACGACTGGCGTGGCAAACCTTGTCATAGATCATGGCGCGGCCAAATCTGTGACTTGCGTGGCATTGACCGGCTATTCATGGACTTCTGCGCCAGCGATTCTCAATCTTGAATTTAACGATACCGATTCATGGGGATCTCCCGCGCATAGTGAGACATTGACTTGGTATTCATCCCCTACTGCCAATGGCAATAAAGCTGTGATTATAAAAATATTCGGTTCGCAATCATATCGATTTAACCGATTAAGTGTGATCTATTCACCTGGAGGGGTTCCAACTGATTGGGATCTCGGAAGAATTTTTATAGGTACATACTTTGAACCCACTTATAGTTATTCTCCTAATTGGTCGGGTGAATACATGGATGAATCTATGGGAATGCAAACTATCGGAGGTCAGGAACATTTTGATGAGATAGAACAATATCGCGAATTCGGGATTTTATTCAAGGTTGATTCACAGTCTCAATGGGAATCATTCCAGACGATGTTTTTATCTGGGGGGATACATAAGGATTTGTTCGTGGCTTTAGACTACGAGGAAGAACCAGACGAGATGACCATTTATGGAAAATTAGTAAGACTTCCCGGAATGGCCAATTTTGCGCCCTATGGATATAATGCCAATTTTAATCTAAAGGAATCAAGGTAATGGGATCAGCCACCACTTTTGCCACGATGATTGATAATCCATCGAGCGAAAAGATTTTTCTTGCCGAAATGAAACTTGCGGAGGAGCTGAGCGATTGGACTCTGACGGTGGCGCAGACCTACACCTATGAGATTGTCTATCTGAATGAGATCATAACCCTTGCCGACAGCTTGATGGAGATCATAAGGAAAGAAGTCTCATCCATTGAGGAGGACGGAACCGCACTAACGAGATTATATTCCATCGCGGATGTCGAGGTCAATGCCGGGAGTTTTTTCCACGATCTTAGTGCTGGGATTCTTTATGTTCATCCATCCGGGGATGACAGCCCGGCAGGGTATACGCTTATTGCCTATTTTTGGCTTTATTTTGCGACAAAAGGGGTAATTCTCGGCAGGGTTGAGACTGAATGGGAAGAGGGTGTCGAATGGGAAGATGGTATTGAATGGGGTGCCGGATATCAAGGCCAATATTATGAACCTTATATCGCAGATCGCGGTATCCCCCAAATTTCTCAACAAATATCGGATATCCATTGGGGGATTTCCAACATATCTTCCGGTAGTCTTGTCTTACTCAATGGCCGGGGGTATTTCGATCAGATTTCCCGCAAGTTTTTATGGACAAATAAGACGATCAAAATTCTATTAGGCGGAGATTTGCTTCCATATTCCGAATATTCAACCATTTTTACGGGGAAAATAATTGATAAAACTTTTACATCTTCAGAATTGACTCTTGAACTGCGGTCAAATAGTTTTGATCTTTTAAGACAATTACCAATTAATCATTTTTGGACTACCAATTATGCGAGACTTGATCCATCCGCAGAGGGTAGATCCATCCCCTATTATTATGGCGTTTATGATATCACTCAGGCCCCCGTAGTAACTTGCATCGATACGGATTATACTGGTGCAGATACTTATCAATTCAAACTTTGTGACCATGCCATAAATTCTATAACCCAGGTTTATATTGATTATGGTGATGGGATGGGATGGCAGGCAATCGGCCATGCCAATGAGGACTTAGCCCTTGCCACCTTTACGGTTGTGAGCGCCACCTTCGTTGTCGGCACCTCGAGGATCAAAGTCGCCTTTGAGGGCAAGGCAAGCGGCGGGGTAGCGATAAGCGGAGCGCCGGAGATAGCTGAGGATATCCTTCTCAATTTCTGCGGATATGCAGCTGCCATTTTGAACACGGCATCATTTACGGCATCAAAAGCGGTCAGTGAATGTGTTCTTAATGTTCCTATAGAAATGGAAACCAGCACACTTTCGATCATCGAGAAAATATGTCAATCTGACCTTGCCATTTTCGATGAGGATGGGGACGGGAAACTTCGTTACCGGACATGGGGACCCACAGCAACGGGGGACCTCCCCGTTTTAGACTCAACCGATATCTTAGGCCAACCAGAGATAACTGATGATATAGATAGACTTTTTCGCAAGATTAAGATCGGATATTCCTATCAATGTTCTTTGGAAAATTATCTCTATAAAGAGGATAGCGATAATTCGAGTCTTTATAAATATGGTAAAAATGAAACTCTGATAATGGATACTTATTTACGAAACTCAGTCGACGCCGTCACTCTTGCAGGAAGAATTCTTTGGGTATCGAAAAATATTTCTCCTCTTCTAAGAGTTGATTTAAAGATATCTCAGATAAGCAAAACTTTGGGCGACAAAGTGAACGTCACTCTTGCCCGCGCGCCCTATGCGACCTCCGGTGGGTATAGCGAAAGAACTTTTGAAATATTCGAAAAGAACCTGACTTGTTTTCCCGTTCAGTTATCACTTGGATTACGCGACCTTATGGATTTCGGCGTTGATGTAGGTTTCTGGATGGCCGATACCGCACCCGCATGGGCGGCCGCTACAGCACAAGAGCGCGATAATTCCGGTTTCTGGTGTGATGCCAACGGATATTGTCTGACAGCAGATTTATCATCTTTAAATAAATCTTTATGGTGGTAAGGGGGAATTATGGCCTGGACTGCGGTAAATCCTGTCGCAATAGGTGCGGCTACCAAGAAATCCGATTATGATAAACTCTGGGATAATGCTGATTTGCTTTATGCATCCTTGCCTTGGATGATCGATATTGATGTTTTTAATGATCCTTTATCTCATGTTAATTGGAATGCTTTAGATGCTGATGCTCTCATGTTTAATGGGGGAACCAAAAGAACAATCGCTGGTGCTCAAAATGATGAAATAACCTGGCCGGTTACTCTTGCTGCAGGAACATGGAGTTTTATCTTATTGCATAATACATTGCCATCAAATGGAATCTATAATGTCTTTTTGGATGCTACACTTGTAGGAACGATAGATGGATATGTCGCTGGGGAACAATGGAATGTGACTTCTTCAATTGCGGGTATTATCGTTGCTACTACGGCAAAATATATATTAAAAATCAAAATGGCAACTAAAAATGGAGCTGCAAGTGCTTATTATGGAAGAATTGGTGCAGTTCGTTTATTAAGAACGGCATGATTAAATGGATTCTGGTTTTAATTCTATTTTTCCCGATTTCGGCCAGTGCTTTCGCCCCATGGTCAAGGCAGGATATTGCCCTGGAATCAACTTATGTAGCGATTCATATTCTGGATTGGGGAACGACTTTGGACATAGCGGATAACCCTTCAAAATATTATGAATACAATCCGATATTAGGGAGGCATCCTTCGAGGGAAAAAGTGAATCTCTTTTTCGCCGCCGGGATACCATTGCATCTGGGAATCACCTATGCCTTGCCTAAAAGATGGCGTCCTTATTGGCAATATTTTTCCATTGGCATGAATGGAATTTGCGTCATTAATAATTTCAGCATCGGCCTTAAACTTTCTTTCTGAGGTAGAAAATGTCTAAAACAATTTATCACCGTACGGTTATAACCGGGGGAGGGACGGCCCTTGATGGTATCGATGGCGCTACGCTGGCTGATGGCGATGCCGCCATTGTCATACTGTCCAACCAGGCATATTTTTATCTTCTCAATGCCACCTCGGGCGCGACTGAATCCTCTCCGGGAATAATCGCACCGGATACAAATCCAGGAACTAAGCGCTGGATTCTGCAAAATACTCCAGATTACGAAATTGATTCTCGAAGTTATGCCACTCTGGAATTGGCAGATGCCGCCGCTGTTGCCGCGGGCAAGCAGTTGGTCATCGCCAAGAATCACACTCTTACAGCAAATACAGTATTAGCCGCTTCCATTTTGCGGAGACCAGGCGGTTCCTTTACCAAGGCCAGCACCTATACTTTGACTTTCAGCGGCAGTTTTCAGAATCCCGATAATGGAGTGGCCTTCATCGGTTTTGCAGCTGGAGATATTACCTATGCTGTGGGATCCATTGAGCATCAACGCCTGGAATGGTATGGTGGGGCGGGCGATAACTCCACTGACAATACAACACCCTTGGCTATTGCGATGGGTGCCCAAAATAATCCTGTCGTAAAGTTGCTGGCTGGAATTTATCTTGGGATTGTGAACACCGGTACTAAGAATACGACAATTTCAGGTGTGTCGGGGAATTTTGGTTGGACACCTTTGTATGTAGGAAATTCAACCTTGAAAAATAATTCCACTTCGACCCCTCTTGTTACTGTTGGATCATCGAGCGGGACAAAGATTACAGATGTGTACTTGCACAATAATAATAAACCGGCTCATACTCTCCAGGCGACAAATGCGACCTATCTTCAATTGGATAAGTTGTTTGTCAGATACCACGGAAATGAAACCACGGAAAGCAAGTTCGGAATTTATCTTGATCAGTGTACTCTTGCAAAAATAGGTACGATTAATTTTGCGGATATGCTTGATCTTGGTACTGGCCTTCAGAGCGCCTATGGTGGTCACTTTAAAATTTTGGACACCAACGCCCCTAACATTGATTTCTTGACCGCAGGTAAAGCAGGTGTAAGCAATACATCGGTGGGGTTTTGGTTCTCGGGTGTTACTGGGGGGAGGGCCGGAATCCTTTCAATAGATGCGGGTGGTGGGGGTGGTGCTTTGTATGTGCAATCAACAAGTGGGTTTAAAATCGAAAGTTTTTACACAGAATTAACGACGGAAGCTATTTGTTTGGTAGAGTCATGGATGAGATTAGAGTCCAATTTTGGGTTTAAAATCTCATCTATCCATATGTACCATCATGAAAATTCAGGTACAATAAAACCCTTGATCGGTCTGAGAGACAATAGAGCCATAGAAATTGATACGTTTGAGTTTAGGCGTACCCTCAACGATGGAACTGTGCCAATTATGCAGTTTTTTGATGCTGCGAACAAGGTTATTAAAATCAAAAATATCTATGCCAGAAACCATTTCAATGATGCCGGAAGTGTTGCCGTGGCATATACATTTATAGATACAGACAACAAATTATCATCTCAGGTTATCTTCGAGAACTTCTACGAGCATTCTGCTGGGGCAACACATAATTTGGTAAATATTGATGGTCTGATCACGAACAACGTAGAAGGTGTACAGTTTTTCAATGCGAATTCTGGAATCATTGTCAATAATCCAGGAACATATCCCCTTGCAGCCGGTGAGCCAATGACTTGCGAGGGATTGAATGCGCTGTTTCAAGAACTTCAGCAATATCAAGTAAGCGCGGCATTGAGTGGGGCTACGGGGACGATAGCGATACAGCTTGGATCAAATGTCCAGATTATAGGGGTCACTTTAAGGGTCAACACTCTTATTACGGGAGCAACTTCCTGGAATGCCGCCTTTTCAGGTGGAGCTTCAGATGTTATCGGAACTGGGTATGCCGTGGCCAAAAATACAAAAGCAATTAAAATGTATGGGACCTTGCCGGTTACAACGACCTCAACAGACATTCTATTAACTGCGGTAGGCGGAAATTTTACAGCCGGTGTTATTTCGGCAGTGGTGCGGTATAGGGCAGTGAGGACGATTGCAGACGCACCCTAAAGCGAAATGGTGCAGGATAAAATGGCTATTGAACAGATAGGATATGGCGGAGGATAAATGAGTAGAAAAATAGAGGATCTTCACCCTTTGGTTCAGCCTAAAGCGCTTCTGCTTATTAAAAAAGCAAAAGAAGATTTGGGTTTGGGTATTGTTATTTATCGTACCCTTGCAACATGGGAAGAACAAGAAGCTATATATGCCCAAGGGAGAACCAAACCTGGGATTGTGGTTTCAAATGCCCGTGGTGGAGAATCTTTCCACAATTATGGGCTTGCCATTGATTTTGGAATATTAAAACCCGGATCGAAAGAAATTGAATGGAATACAAAAGCCGACTTTGATAATGACCAAATCCCGGATTATCAAGAATTAGGGAAACTTGGTGAGGATATTGGGTTTGAGTGGGGGGCCAGGTTTACTTCCATGAAGGGCGACTTGGGGCATTTACAGATGAGTTTTGGTTTCACAATAAAAGAACTACAAATTATTTATTTAGGTGGATTGAGGTCAATAGATTTTATGGTCAGATTGAGAGGTTAAAATGGCATCTATTAAAGAGATAAAAGAAAGATTTACGAACGGAAATTTGACATTTTGGGAAAAGATTAGCGAGAAAGTCATCGGGGGAGTAATTTTGGCCTTAATCATCGGCAGTTTTACGGTATGGAGAAACCAGGCGGTGATTGAAACCAAGATAGAATCCATTGGCCTTAATGTAGCGAGGATAGAAAAAAACATAGGTGATTTTGTAAAACGGTTTGACGATCATCTTGTGAAGAAATAAGGAGATTATCACATCTACCACGAGTGGATAGAGTTGGGAGGCCGTTCAGCGGTCGCCTTTTAAAATAAGGAGGTTATCATGGCTTTAGCGTTAGTTCCGTTGATTAGTTTAGGGTTATCCCTTCTTCCTAAATTACCTGCCGCCTGGGGTGCGATAGCCGGATTGTTTGGGAAGAAAGTCCCCGAAACGGTGACGGAGGCTGGTCAACTGGCAGAAGGGGTATTAGGTAGCTTAAAAGCAAGTACGCTATCCCCAGAAGCCCAGATTGAATTAGAAAAGATTTTTAAAAGTCATGAACAAACAATGGCTAATATCACTCTCGATGAAAGAAAAATTGAGATGACTGGGATCCTGGGTGCGCAGCAGGTCGAAATCGCCTCCTATAAATCTGAGGATGAATATGTAAAGAGAACCAGACCTAAGATTCTCCGGGGCCTATTCTATCTTATGGCTGTCTATCTTTTGATGCTTCCCTGGGTTGTGGTGCTTTTGAATTATCTGAAAGTTGAAGACGCAGAGGTGTTTTTGGTGATGTCCGGCCTAAAAGAAGCCTTCCTCTATGTCTGCGCCACCTTTTCCATAGCCTACACGGGCTATAACGTCGTCAGAAGCCAGGAAAAGAAGGCCGGCTGTGAATCAGCATCAGGATCAGATGAAAATGGTGGAATTATAAAAGGATTTAACCCTTTCGGGAAAAAATGAGTCAACCCCTTCTAAAACTCAGCAAGGCGAAAATAGCACTTGGCCGGAAACTGGCTAAGAGACTGGCCAAGAAATATAAGGCGGTCCCGATACGGGAGCCAAGATATGATGAAGTTTATTATAAGGGTCTGGAATGGCTGAACAAACTCTAATCCAATATTAAGCCCCCACCCTCACTTGGTTCTTATTTCATTACGAGGGTGGGTTTAATCCTATCTTCGTTCACCTCCTTACCGCTTGGTAGGCCGTGGCCATCAATCCGAACGTCTAACTACGCTGACGGGGGCAAAGGTTATTTTGGAACAATTTTAAATCCTGCCTTAGCGAGAATTTCTGGAATTCCCTTAACGAGATCCCTATCGCTTTGTTTATCCGCTTCGCTCAAATCTAAATATGGGACAAGGCAAGAATGAACTTTAGATTCCTTTATAGTGATAGGCCCAATAACCCACCCATCCCTAACTTTCCCTGCAACCCAAACATCATGAGCTGCCTCTGCCAGAACTTCCAGTAATTGATTATCCATTTATATCACCTCCTTTCAATGCCCCTATACAGAGACAGAATTAAAACCTACGCATAATGTTCAATCCATTTAGGAAGGGTGCAATTCTATCACCTGCCTTTCTCAAAGGACTCGTTTTTACCTACGTCGTCTCCAGGGTTAAAATTGACAAACGTGCTCACCAAAATAGGTTGCACCACAATTGGGACACATTCTTGCTGAGCTTTGCATAGACATCACCTGCCTTCCATTCTCATTTACCCCCCTATCTTACCCCTATCCAGAAGCTAAAGTCTCTGATTTGGGGCTTACGTGCTACGCTCAGATGGATATCCTGTAATGTCCTCTAACTTTGGTTTATAAATAATTAATGATTCTTCGGGAATAACAACAGCTAAAGAATCTATCCTACTAAGATATTTTGGCCTAACCTGTCCGAAATATATTTTTTTTGATGCTCCTATGCTTCTATTCCCAGTTTTAACTTCTAACCTAATAGTCCATCCTTCTTTTTCTATAATTAAATCACATGGAGAATTAGGTGTCATCGATCTAAAAACATAAAAACCCCGTTTTAATAAATCAACAGAAACAATAAGTTCCGATAATGTTCCTATTGATCCAGTAGGTAGTTTTCTCCCATATTTTAAATAACTTTTTATTGAAATAATTGGATTTGGTAGAAGTTTTTTAAGAATTCTTTTCTTAGTTTTTCTTTCAAGGCTGCATTTATTGCAATATTTTCTTTTACAACCATTCCCTATTCCTTCAAAATTGCCCCCGCACAATTTACAAATTATTGATTTCCTTTTTAACTTATAATCACTTGGCCATCTCATTTTTTCCTCTCTTTATCCCAATAAGGAGATTTACACTTAGGACAAACCCTAATTTCTACCTTGCGTGGAATCCATTCATGTCCACACCTTTGACATTTCAAAGAATAAATTTTTATCTTCATAATTATAGTATATCCCTATATTAATATATTGTCTAGAACTTTTTCAGGATGCCATTTCCTTCGAGTATCCGAGTCTGATTTTCAACTCATCGCTCATAGGAGTAATCCAAAAATCATCTTTTAAAACCATTCCCAGGTCTGCGGGGTCTTTACAAACCCCATCTTTCCGGTGCTTTATGAATCCGCCCACACTTCGAAACGTTCGATGGCAACCCTTGGCGGTACAATGCGCAGCACCCTTGCTTTTCCATTTTCCTCTACAAATTCGGCAATATCCCATTATTTTCCCCTTATTCTCCCGATTCCACTTTTTTAATAGCCTGAATAAATCTATTCAAATCCTCTTCCGTTCTCCCAGATGGCGAACGGCGTTCCATCTTCCTCTTTCTTAAGCACAATTTACAGGTTACTTTCCACCAATCACGGGTGAAATGACTGCTGGATGACTTCCCGGTACAAAAATCGGCATTCTCCAATAGAGTTGCCATATGGGTTTTCATCATTTCCCCTTTAAAATTTCTTTAAGCGCAGTTCGATAACTATCAACCATTCTCTTATAAGCATATTCATCATAAGCAATCTCAGAAGGATATCCATCTTTGGTCCTGCGCGGACCACCTTTTTCTGGGTAGTCTATTATTTTTTTAATCATCTTCTTTTCTTTAGCAGTCATTTTTCCCCCCTTAAAATTTCTAACTCTTCTTGCCTCGGATCAGGGAATTTTCTTTCTTCAAACTTAAAAACTCCTTGTTTCAATCGATCAATGGCAATATCGCAATACTTTTGTTCGATCTCTATGCCGATGGCCTTACGGCCGAGAATTTTGGCAGCCAAGATAGAGGTCCCTGATCCCATTAGGGGGTCAATTACTTCCGTGTCACTAAATTGATTAACAAGCCACTTTACATGCTGCAATCTCCGCGGAGATGGATGAATTAAGTTTTGTGATATTTCTCTTCTGGTGAAATCTTTTCTTAGCTGCTCAGAATGCCGGTGAAATAATTTATCACTAACAGAACTGCGGCACATGCCCGACATGACCTGCCGACCTTTTATAAAATTCGGGGGGTAGCCAAAAGCGTACGCCACATCTCCAGAGTATAATAATCTGCCCTTATAGGACGGCCTTGCATAATCAAGCCA
>ERZ1292632.4042-Hain-H43-01um-R2-4042-length-10786-cov-5_pt1 | contig 10786 bp, 16 predicted proteins | sample MGYA00564407_ERZ1292632 | MGnify/ENA primary metagenome ERZ1292632 (study PRJEB36523, sample SAMEA6512637) | groundwater metagenome | collected 2019-01-08 | study: AquaDiva: Metagenomics assemblies of 32 groundwater samples
CTGTCATTTAACTTTTCCTCTTTTAGTTTATTAGCTTCGTTAATGCTCTGCTGCTCTTTCACACACTCCATGATTCCCAAAACAATACTTTCCTGGCCAGATCGATAGTAACCCATATTAGGGTCTAACTGAGGAACGAAACGGGGTTGGTAAATGTAGACTTCTTTCCATAACTTTAATAATTCAACACCTTCAACACTCACCCCAAAAACCTTATAGGTTAATTCTTGGAATTTACTCACCACCAAGTTTAACTTTTCCTGATGCGAAGGCCTTTTATACATATCATTTAGAGGTATATTACTCATTCAAACTCCTATTTTGATTACGTTAATAAAGCTGGACTACCTTGCTGCTGACTTTGGCCGCCCGATTGCCCAGGGACAAGCAATTGCTGTGGTGCTGCTTGCTGTCCGCCCCCTCCGGGAGCCTGTGCATTATTTAAGCTTGCTTTAGCCATGCCAAGTAATTGGGCAATACCATTCTTAATTATTGGTGTGGATTTGATAAATGATAATGGGACGTTCTGCTTTTCAGCCATCCATTGCGGTATAAGTTCAATATTCATCATCATATATAAGAACTCAACGCCATATAAACCAGCCCAATTCTGCATGTACGCGTTAAGATTAGTAATATCTTCTTGGCTTTGGATTGCTAATAACGGCGATGCATAATCAATCGCAATTTCCGTATTATTAATCTTCATCTCGATGAAGCCTAAACTTGTCTCAAGATCCTTAAGAACCCCTAGTTTTTTTAGAATCTGAACACATACTTTGATAATAGGCTTGACCAACTCATCGCTTAATCGACCTGCTTGCGCGCCACTTGATCTGATCCAGTTTTCATATCTTATCTGAACTTCGGTTGCCGATTGAACGGCTGATTGAACAGGCTCATTAAATGGACTTAGAAATAATGTGTCTTTGATTGTCTGTCGTGAACTTTGCACCCACTCAACAAATACCTGATCAGATCCATTGTTATTAGGTTGGAGTAGTTTTATAGCATCCCCAGGCTCATTTCTTACGTAAAAAACCTGATTCGATCCTACGGAAATAGAATAAGGATTAATGATTGCCGAACTCGTCAACATCCACGCTGGGAATGCCTTCCAATCAACAATCGCAACACCATCTTCTAACAGGCGATTAAGAAACCGAATCGTTGGCAATAACCGGATAATCTCACCAATCCCATAGTTTGAGTGAGAAGATACGTTCGAACGAAAAGCAATAAACTTTTGATAACTCATGAATTGGTTAAAGATTTCTTCTTTCTTCTCAGTCATCACACAATAATAATATCTATACTCAGGTGAGTTAAAGGGATATTCAATAAACGATTCGATCAAAGCAACTTCTTCGTCCGGGGAGTTCTTTATCTTTGACTCGAGACTTTCTGGTAGAACCGCATTTTGCCATTGTTCTTTGATAAGTCGGCCTTTAATATTCCAATCTCGGTAGAAATCAACGATCTCTTTGCTTGCATTACAACCAAAATAAACCTTGGATAATGGAACAGAACTAAAAATGAAAGGTTGATCAGGCGTTCCCTCATTAATCATGATAACCCCGGTCGATATACACATATCTTGAAGAGCTTCATTTACTACCCGATAGAAATTTGAATTATTTAGGTTTGTAAATAATGTCTCGGTAGCTTCTTGGAGCTTTTCCTTAATCTCGTTGAGCGAGTCATCATCCTCTTTAAACACTTTTTTTAATTCATTTCCGGGAATTAAATTAACAAATCTACGCGAAGCAGGCATGATAATTGACTGAATCGTACTCGCATACTTCACCACCCCATCAACAGCAGTATTATCAAAGACATCAACCATCTCGTCGGTGCCCTGCGTTTGGACAAAGAAATCATTGCGATAAGGCGCAGAATAGAAATACGCATCATTTAACAGTGCTCTCATCTCATCAAGATCACTCTTTGCGGTTTGATAGCGTTTATATCTCGCCTCTACTGATTCAACATATTTTGTCATTGTGGACTACCTAAGGTGCTCGACCCCGTTAAAATATTTGCGGGCAATGCAGAGTTAACATCACCAGGATTAGCTCTCTTTAATGCTAATAGTTTTTGAACCATGATTTGTCGGTTTTTAGCAGCAAGTTCAGCTTGTTGTTGATCGAACTCGCGTTGTTGTTCGTCGGCAGGATCTTCGTGACCTTGACTCATTATCTTAACTCCTCTACTGAAATTATATTTTTAGTTTTTTTCATTATTAACTTTTTGTATACGCCATAAGGGGTACCGGTGAATGAATGGATTCCTAATACATATAATGCCATGGAAACACAGTCAAAACGCCTAGGAATATGCATAAACACCCAGTTTATTACATTATTATTTGAACGCGTTTGAGCCATAACAACACTCAAAACAATATTCACTTCTTTTTCTTTGTTGATGACTTCGGCTATCTCATCCGGCGAAACAAACTCAACGTTAAAAACAGTATAAAGCGAATCTATCTTCAGATAACCTTCTGGGATTTTCTTGTAAATCGTTATATGGCCGAACTTACTACCCAAAAAAAACTTAGTGATTAGATTGTCTGGCCTTTTAAATACAACAAAAAACTCATCAAGAGTATTATTATTTAAAAACCTCGTACTCTTTGAAAACCACAATCGTAATCGAGTCATCAATTTTATCATATTTATCCATCTCTTCATTAAACCCAGCTTCGGTTTTTGCAAAAATATACTTAATATCACTTACATTAACAGATAGCTTCCTTCTTAACTGTCTCAAATTAGAATAAGAACTCATACTTTATTCAATCACTGATCCTGTAAATTCAGGAAGGTTCATCAAATATTTGTAAGATCCAATAAGAATATCCCCGGCTAAAATTACTTCATATTCTGGATTATCAACAAGAACATTATCAACTAATATTTTCGAAGGAATATTTGACGAATCGCCACTAATTTTATTTGACAAAGACTCATCTCTTTTAGCTTTACTTACAAAAATATCATAAGCAATATAGACAAATTCTCCGTTTTTCACAGTGACTTGACTAAGTCTACAATATGAATCATTTATACTTAACCCTCTACTATCACTAAAATTAAATCTAATACCCATTTTTTTTCTCCCGCCTAATTAATTAAGCTTAACTTGCTAATAATCCTAAATTCTTCATCGCTTTCACAAGATCACTAATCCTGTAGGCGGTTAATCCTACATTTCCAGTAAATGTTGATGCATCATTAACCGCAGTACCAGCACCTGCCGTAAATCCAATAGTTTCTCCAGTTCCTGCTTGTTGAATAACTGGAACTGCATTATAAAAACCAATCTTTTGTGAAGTTGATGTCCCAAACTTAGTCCCCGTTCCAGTACTAAAAATAAAATCTTTTGTATCTGAAACAGTAATGGTACCCGTAATTCCAACGGCCGAATTTAAAGTAATAACCCCACCGCTTGGAGCAATTGTTAAATTTCCACCTGAACTCATACTAAAATCAGAATAATTTAATGCGCCACCATCCGCATCATTATAGGTTAATCTTAAACACGCTCCAGTTGGATGATTGATTTCAAGAGCTTTATCGGATGTGCTGGTTCCAATACCAACATTTCCATCTCGGCTCAATGTTAGAATAGATCCCTTATCAAATGCACTGGCGGCGTCATTTAACGATGCAAAGAATATTTTTTGAGATGTTGAAATAATTGACATCAGCTTTTTGTTGGCTGGCTGTGAAGTATCTTCTAAATATATCCTTGTAGCAGGATTGCTTGTTATTATAATTCCATTATTAAATCCTGTTGTTATTGATGAACCAGTCCCGATATGCAAATCAAATTTTGGATCAGAATTACCAATACCGATTCTGTTGTTTATACTATCAACGTTTAAAATATTGTTACCGTCTTTATCACGGAACTGAAACGCAGTTAGACCATCAGTGATCGGTCTGTGCCATGAAGTTGTCTCACCAACTCGGAAGATCTGAGTACCCGTCTCTGTCGGAGCATTTGCATAAACACCGAAAAATGCATCAGCTCCATTCGCATTAGTATCGATATTTACGTTAATTCCATCTAAAGCATTAATATTAATCCTGCCAGTCGTTGTATTGTTCTGTATAGCGTAACTTGTCGTTCCTAGACTAATCCTATTAACAGTTCCAACATTGACTGTTAACTCACCAGTTACAGTTAACGTGCCAGTCGACGGAGTAATAGTGTTCGAGTATGACCAAACGCCAGCACTAACGTAAGGAACACCAGTTTCAGCAGCACTACTTCCACCTGTTCCACCATCTGCGGCAGCAACGTCTGTACCACCTGCTCTGTAAATATAAGACCCACCAATTGTGACGGCTGTGGGGATGCTTGTACCCAGGCTTGGAACTCCTCCAGCACTCGTTATGAGAACAGCATTGTTCGCAGTGGCTAACCCAACAACAGTGTTCGCAGCGGAAGAATATAAAAGTTGGTTAATGGTCGTTGTAGCAGGATAGGTTGCTGTTGACCAAGAAGGTGCTGAACTTAATCCACTCAACAATACTTGATTTGCCGTTACTGTACCTGACAATATTGCTGCCGCTGTAGCTGTACTATAAAAAATACCGCCATTTGATGCAGTTAAATTCGCATTAGTTCCACCCAGTGATAACGGCAAAACTGTATTAACAGACCATGTTCCTTCACTAATACTTGGTACGCCAGTAGAGGCCGAAGTATTTAATCCAGTTCCACCATTAATCGAAGCAACAGTTCCTGTGATATTAGCAGCTGCTAAATAAAAAGAACCCTCTTGTCCATTCAACAATTTAACGTTTAGATTATCAACAAGAGTCGTCGATAAGACGCTAAAAGGTGCCGTACCTGTCGTAACCACAGAAGCATACGTATTCGCAGAAACTGCCTTTGTGCCCACATCTAATGTAGTTCCGTCCCAAGTAAATTCAGCAAATGTAGTAGCAGGCGATCCGGTTAAATGCGTGCCAAATCTAAGTTTTCCTTGATCATCTGCGCCATTTCTAGTGCTATAGATACTACCGATTGTATTATCAACCGCAGCACCATCTCTAATAATGAAATTCAAATTGGTGCTAAACCCGTCTATCATATCCGCAGTTGTCGTGTGCTTTAACTTGAGCGCAGCTTGACTGCTGTTTGTTGCTGTGTCTGAGTAATTAAGATTCAACAAGCCAGTAGTTTCTTCAAAAACCATGCCAGTAGCAGACCCAAAAAGTATATTTCCTTTGGTAGCATGTACTGTTGATGATAATGTCAGATTTCCTGCTGACGCCGTATCGCCGTACTCAGTCTGACCACCAGCGCGCCCAGCGAGCTTTAGAAAAGCTGTTGAGTTTGCATCACTATAAGCCATCGTCGCTTGAGATAAGACAAGTCCGGTCATGCTTTTAGTCACAAGCGGTGCGCCGCTGCTATCGACTACAACAAAAAGATCGGCAACACCCAGCGACGCTAACGCTGCTAACTCACTAATTTTTTCATCAAATACTGCCATTTTAATTGCCCGCCTCTAATAATATTTTACCTGTGTTTTCCAAGAGAATTGCGAACGTATCTTCTTTCAGTAGATTGTAATCGCCCGGCTCCGGATGCTCTGACGTGATGCTATCTGTGAAAAGATACTGCCACGGTGTCCATCGTCCGATGCCAAAAAAAATATTACTTAAAATCATAGTTACCTACGCTTTGAAAAGTACTGTGATATCGCACGCATTGCGCGCTCTAAAATGCAAAGTTGTTACGCTTTCAACATTAATAACCTGTGCCGACTGAAATCCAGCCCCAGCCGCAAAACCAGCCCCAAGGATGGGTAAAGTAATAGCCGCATCTGACCAAATAAAAACAAAATCACTCGCACTGACAAACGCAAGCCTTACGCCAGCTGGCACAGTCAACGGTGTATCAGTATCAGCAGCTAGACGCGCTGGGAAATTCTCAGCGACTGTGTTTAGCGCGAGGTCATAAGTGGGTATGTTGTGTGGATCACGGGATATATCTAGTTGATCTGCCATTATTTTGCTCTCTTTTTTGCTAGTTTTCTGAATGTTTTAGCTAAGACTGCTTGCTTTTTAGTTTTTGAAGATGCTTTTGAGCCCTTCTTCGTTACCTTCGACGCATAAGCCGATACGCTTTCGCCAGCTGCCTTCGCTTTCTTTGTAAACGCGCCTTTCTTTAAGTTCGCGCCTTGAATCCAATTTGCCATCATAAAGTACCTTTAGTTTGTTTCTCGATCATGTCTTTGAGTTCTTCAACGAGCGCGCGCGTTTCGGTTTGATCTTTGATAAAAGCAGCGGTCTTGAGTAAGTCCGCGCGCTTTGACGCTTCGTCAGAGTCTAAAGTACCCGAATTAACCTGACTGATTAGTATAGCTATTTGCTTGTTTAAGTCTTGATCATCACAAGTCACCGCATCAGTCTCGTGCCTTGCCCCATCGCGTCTATAATTCCCAGGATCACGACGCTCCATCATCGTCATCACTGCTTTCCAGTCCACTTTGTCATCATCAAGATCAATCAAACGATTCATTCTATCAACAAGACGTGATAGATATTTAGACTTAGCCTCATTCATTGATGACCAGAGCTTATACTCTTGAGTTTCTTTTGACGTGTCTTTGACACCAGCCGATCTCAAAGCATAGCCACTTGACTTGTCTATACCGCTCAAAATGAAAGCGTAATCAAAGGGTCTGCCCTGCTCGACTAGCGAACATATCTTGTTTATTAATTCGTCAGTGAGTTTTATTTTTGGTACAGACATAAAGTTGTATCTTTTTAAGTCATCGATTTTGAAAGCTTATCCTTTTGGTTCAAAAAGTCAACCTATCTCCGATAATTTTTGTTATCTCCGGTAATGAGGCTTTCATATTTGATCTGAGAGGCGTTTTCTTGAGTGGGGCTTAGCGAGTGGGTGTGGTCTTGACCGTCCCATACTTATTGGTTCCACGGAACCTAAATGGAACTCTTGTGGAGTCTGTGGGCTCCGCTAGGTTTCTTGTGGAGTATGAAGCTTGTTTTACGCTCTGCTAAACAATAGTAAAAATAGTTTAGAAAATTGTTGACAAGCGTAGCAGTTACGCATAGACTGCAATTAAGAACAAAAATTAATAATAATAACAATAAAGATTTTTAAACTTAAACATTAAAAGGGGAAATGACATGGAAACAAATAAATTGCAGGTAGCAAATACTATAAAAAATCAGATAGGAAGCAAATCACTTTTCATGATGGGAGCAAAAAACTTTGTAGGTGACGATGAGTCACTTACATTCAAAACGTCAGCAGCTAAAAAAATAACACATATAAAAATAAAACTAACAAAGAATGACTTATACGAAATAATTTTTTATAAAATCAAAGGTGGTGAATGTGTTATTGTTGGGAATATTGCTGACGTATTTTGCGATAAGCTGACACCGCTCATTGGTAAAACTTGTGACTTAGCAGTAACTTTATAAATCATTTTAAAATAAAAGGAGAAATTTATGGAAACTAAAATTGATAAGAAGCTATTAAAAGAATTATTGAGAGATCAAGCGAAATTAAACGCGCTAGAAGCTGGTGGAGTCGATAACTGGGAATTTTACTATGAAGCGCTAAGTGGATATAGAGCTACTGTAGAGCTAGAAGAAAAAGTAGAAGAGACAGTCCAAGAATTGGCGGCAATTATTCTTGAGGGAGTGTATGAACCCTCTGAGCGAGGAGGAGGTTATGATACAAGAGACGAAAATCTGGAAAAGGCAAAGGTGTTTTTACTTAAGTTTATAAACACAGAGATAACAACAAAGGAGACCGATCATGAAAACACTAGCAACTAGACTTCAACAAGCGTGCCAAGAATACATAGAAAATCAAATTTATAACATAAAAAAAAGAAACGTTATCGGAAGACGACGACGGAGAGATTTTAGATATGAAAATTTTATTGTTAGAAAAAAGAGTGCATAACTTTGTAACAAACTAAGGAGACAGACATGAAAGAAACAATTAAAATCAACGGAGATATTTCGTCCCCAATCGATGTAGAGTGGGATGCAGAATGCAAGGAGAACGACATGAATGACACATACGAAATTAACATATCTCATCATTACGATGAGCTGATCAACGACTCGGGTTGCTACGAAGCGCTAAGAAAAAGTGAGGGTTTTTATCTTAGTGAAATTGCTGAACACATTGAGGAAGCGATCGAGATTTTAAAAGCAAGGGAATATTTTTTTATCGCCAAATCTGGAAAGTTTTACTATCAATTATTTCTAAGATTTTTAGATAATCTTTTAGCAGAAATTAAGCTTAATCCCTCTCATAAGATCCATATCGCTTAAATCTGTTGACAATGTTTCAGGAAAAATAAAAAAAACGAAATTTGTTATGTGATCAATAATTATACTTATAATATATAATATATAATATATAACTAATATTAAATTAGTTGACAGAGTTATTATATTGATTTATTATTGATCGGGTTGGTGAGAGCTGAGTTTGTGAGAAACAGGATTAGTCCTGAGCTTAAATGCCCAAGACTCTGTTTCTATTCTCGATCGGGCTGGAGCCGCGCTTGAGAAGTGAGATTTGCATCAACTGATCTTGTGCAAATTGTGACTACTTAAACGAAATGATAAGATTTCGTGCAGCTCGGCTTTCACTTTAACAGTACCTATCTATTTTGCTGCGTCCCCCGGTTATAGATTGGTCATTATTAACCCGGTGTGTGTGAAGCGTCATTAATAATTTGATGTAGCTGATGATAGCATCAATTTCATCGAATACCCATACAATAAAATGATTTTTTAGAACTTTAGACCCGGTATGAGCACGCCAATGCATGTGCTCATAGAGCTATCTCAGGCATCAAACTTTTTAGATCAAACCAATAGCTGATATCTGTTGTTTTGCATACAACTCGAATGGTGGGTCGAATGTATCTGTCATCGATAAAACAATTAGCAGTAGACACTTCTTCATCTATACCAGCTTCTTTAAAGTGTAACTTAGCGGCATCGATGATACTTTCTTCATAATCAGCATAATCTGAGAATTTCAGTGGGAGTCTTTTTGCGTAAGCATCATCTTCGTACGTAGCATCTTTTTTTGGATTATTACTCATTGAGTCATCGTATAGATTTGTTGACACACTGTCAACTATTTTCAAGAAAGATGATAAATTTAGTTGACAAGCGTAACTGTTATGCTATAGTAACACTAAGAGCAAGAACAAATGGAATTAAACTTACTTAAGGAGAACTTTATGAAAACGGAAATTAGGGAAACATTTACAAACGCTGCTTCGATTTACAAAAGAGCGATGTCGATTATCGAAGAAATAAATCAAGAGCTTGAGAAAGAAAATCTACACCCGGATGTACATAAACAGATTTTAGACTCTTTAATTCGTGGCTTATGTTATGACAAAAAGAGAGATATATTTTTGAGTACTTTCTCTCACTATTTTGTTAATAGTAAAATCTAAGGAATGAGTGATGGATAATGAAGAAAGTAAATTTGGCAGAGGTCTTGTGATTTGTTTGGTTAAATTTTCAGAGCATTTCGAGAATGTGTGGGCAAGAAGAATTCTTGACAAAGATTGTTCTGAATTTTTTTATGCCGCTAACTGGGCTGATGGCGCAAGCGATCATCTGTTAGAAATAAAAGTACCCTCGGGTGAATCATGGAATGAAATTCGTGAAAAGGTAGAGGAATTACAATCAATATGCTTACAACTCACACACAGCGAAGACTCGTGCCTCGAGAGGAGATGTAAATATTTTGAATTATTACTTCAGCTAAATAGAGAACTTGCCGTGCTTATTGATAAAAAAATAGGAATTGAAGACGCAGAAATTGGAATACATTAAAATTAGATAAGGAGAGTGAGCTATGAAAGAAACATGCAACTACTGCTTTAAAAATATGGGCTATCGTCTAAATCACGACGGGTTTATGTACTATGTTTGTATAACTCCGGAATGTCCTGCATTTTCTTTTTTCCAAGTTCCGGCCGAAAAAATGAAAGAGATTTTAAGCAGAGAAGAGGAGAGCGAATGATGAATGAGAGTCAATTAGACACAGTTAGCATAGGAATTGGTAACATTGCACCCGAAAAGAAGTGGGTATGCACTAAACATGGGGTTGTAGGGGATCTGCTTTGTATGAATTTATAGCTTAAAAAATACTACTGCCTCACGTGCGTGATTGAGCTAATGAAAGAGCACAAGTTAGAACTGCTTAAAAAGATAGAGGAGTGAGTGATAATGAAATTTTATAAGGTTGTTAATTCAAAAGAAGGTCATAATGGATTGACGTACCAGGACGGTCTAAATGTAGATCATCAAGAATTCAATCCTTCTGGTGATTGTGAAAGTGGCGGAATTTATTTTGCGAGAGAAGATATTTTTGCGTTTTTAAGCTATGGCGATACAATCTACGAAGTAGAGCTTCCGGCCGATGCTAAAGTCTATGAAAATCCGGGTTCTCCGAAAAAATGGAAAGCTGATCGAGTAATTCTTAAAAACCCAATGCTATTAAAGTCTACAGAAACTTTCAATATTCTTATCAAAGACGGTGCGAATATTCACGCGTATGATGATTACGCGCTTCGCTGGGCAGCAGAAAACGAGCATCTTGACGTTATTAAATATCTTGTTGAAAACGGTGCTGATATTCACGCGTATTATGATTACGCACTTCGACGGTCAGCGGGAAAGGGGTATCTTGACGTTATTAAATATCTTGTTGAAAACGGTGCTGATATTCACGCGTATTA
>ERZ1292632.4044-Hain-H43-01um-R2-4044-length-10784-cov-5_pt1 | contig 10784 bp, 10 predicted proteins | sample MGYA00564407_ERZ1292632 | MGnify/ENA primary metagenome ERZ1292632 (study PRJEB36523, sample SAMEA6512637) | groundwater metagenome | collected 2019-01-08 | study: AquaDiva: Metagenomics assemblies of 32 groundwater samples
TGCGCAGAGGCGGAAGTTCCCAAAGGAATGCACTTTAACATAGGCATACAGGAAAGAGTTTCCAATTCGATTCTTATCGAAGTGGAAATACTCTAAACTGTCCGCCGAAGTGAGTATTCGTCTGCATGGCTGTAAGCCTTGAGACGAATTCGAACGGAGGTGGGCAGGGAAAATTATGCGTTCATGTGGACGAAGGAGATTTCTCCGGGATTCAGGTAGTAGTTTGAGCCGCCGCGGCGGCTCAGGCTCATACCTGAATCCAAAAAAACAAAGGAGAATTTTTCTATTGCGGCGCGCAAGCCGCACCCTATCAACCGGCAAAAAGCCGGAACTACAAGTTTTTTCAGGCCATAGGAGGGCCTAAAAAACCATGAACGCCAAACAACGGCAGTTCAATTTTCGCGCCTACGCACTCGTAGGCAGCATTTTTATTCTTGCGCTCGTCCTGAGCGCATGCGCACGGGGCGCAACGCCGAAGGACGTCGTCGAGGATTGCAAGAAGAATCCCGACCTCGTCATCGCGATCGGTGAAAACAGCCAGATCGCGTGCAAAGACGTCTTGGCCCAACTGGGCATCGTTGCGATCACCCAAGTGGTGAACGCCACCGAGGCGCCCGCCGAACCGACGGCACTCGGCCTGACTAACTGCGCTGAGGCCGAAAAGGTCACGACTGGCACGGGCACCGTGGCTGACCCGCTGATTTACCCAGACGGGTACGCCCACGATTTATGCTGGGCTTCCGCGGGGAATGGGACCGGAGCGAAGTACATCCGCGTGCGCGGGCCGGCGGCCTTGCAAATGGGCGAGTTCACGGGCCCGGCCCGGATGGTCTACGTCCCCAGCGGGACAACCTTCACCGGGTGGACCCAAGGGGGCTGGGCCTACGTCTCTGATGAGGCTCTGCTCGCCCAGTGGAAGGTCGAAGACCTCAACGTCGGACGGTTGGGCCTCATTTGCGGGTACATCAAAAATACCCGCCTGTGGGCGCCCGCTTTCCGTTGGGATGGAAACAAGGAGGTGCGTGACACCACCTTGGACTGCCCCTACACGGTGCAGCAATTGCTTTCGGGCAACTACGGCGGCGTCAGCGTGACCCCCGCGCCGGCCAGCGCCAATGTCACCGAGATCTTCAAGATCGAAGTGAACGGCTCGTTCTACTGCGGCGCACGCCTCGAGGGGGCTGTCTACCCGGCTGGGTATCGCCATATCGAAACGTACCCGGCCGAGAATAGCTGGTTGACCAACGTCGGCGACAATAGTCTGACGACGTCGGGCTTCTGCAAGGGCCAACCGGTCCGCGCAGACGGCCAACCCGCCAGTCAGACGGCTTGGAAAACCGCTCTCGTGGACGCCTCCGGGCTCCATGAAACCCAGTTTCCCATGCCGTAAGGCACATCCTGTATTGCCTCGCATGGGGCGTTTTTGTCTTTACGACTCAAACGCCCCATGCAAGTTTTTTTTATGAAAAAATTTATAGCATCAGATCAACCACTTGTATCCGTTATCATGACGGCATTTTGTGCTGCTCCCTTTATCGATGAGGCAATAACGAGTATCCTCAACCAAACCTACACCAACTTTGAACTTTTGATCGTAGACGATGGATCTACAGACGAAACATGGAAACATATCAAACTACTTAGTAAAGGTGATAAACGTATCAAAGCATTCCGTCTTACAAAAAATCTGGGTCCAAGCGGTGCATCCAACTTTGCCATAGCTAAAGCCCACGGTACGTATATCGCCCGCATGGATGCGGACGACATTGCTACTGCCGACCGTATTGAAAAACAAGTTGCCTACCTTAAAACCCACCCCAAGGTTATTCTCATAGGCGGCCAATGCGACCTTATTGATGAAAACGGTGAGTATATCGGTAAAAAAAGGTTTCCAGAGAGTCACGATAAAATTGTCGAATCGCTCTTCATGATTAATCCGATCCAGCACCCTACCTGGATGTTTCGCAAAAGCGTATTTGACAAAGCCGGCATCACATATGAGCGCGAGTACCTGGTGAGTCACGACCTAAAAATACTCTTTCGGCTCCTTGGGCATGGAACATTTGCAAACATTCCTGATACCATACTCCAGTATCGCTTCCGCCCCAACTCGATTACGCACAAAAATCCAAAACGCTCATTTGGAGAAACGATCTCAGTTCGCCATTGGGCTCTAGCGATGGGATACCGACCGACTCTCAAGGCCCTGGGAATTCATGGTCTTGAACTAGCTCTGGTAAGTATCCTGCCCGCAGCCATTATTAACAAACTGTTTACGCTTTGGCGCATTAAGTCGACGAAAACGACAAAGGCTCTCGTGGAATATCAGTACAATCTCGCCTATGAACAACCATGAAAAAAATCCTGCTCACATCACTTGTCCCAGCGTCTTCTATTACCATTTTGCTCTTCTTGGCAACATTTGTCAGTCGACTTCGATTTTTTGTCGATGACTTTCCCTACGCTCTAGATACGCCATCACTAACGCGCGACTTTTTTACCTTTTTTGCCTCCTATATTACTGTCCACGGCTTATTTCGACCGCTTGCCCTTGTCTATTACTGGTTTCTCTACTCCTTTTATTTCCTGTCTGACTCCATGGCCCATCTCTTGCCTTTTGCTATCCATGCGGCAACTGGCTACATCCTTTATCGAATTCTCAAGCGTCACGGGATGAATGGAGCATTTGCCCTTCTCGGAGGCTTTTTATATCTCCTCCACCCATTCGCCACCGAACAATACATGTGGCTCTCGGCTGGACCCGGAACCATAGTTAACGGATTATTCTTAATTCAGCTTGTACTGATAGAAAAAATGAGCAATCGGCCCTCTATGCCTGTTGCCATTGCCGTACTTTCAACCATATCTGTCCTTCTCTATGAGTCCACGTTTTTCTTTTTTATCCCGCTTATCTATCTTATCTGGACAAAAACGAAAAGGGTCTCACTCGTACAAATCGCCCCTATCATTGTATATATCATCACAAAACTCCTGCTAAAAGGGACCGACCCCCGACCGCTTGTCGATAGCTTCCCGCTCATTGCCGAAAATGCAGGCAATCTTGCCAATAACCTGAGTAAGGTCTATATGGATCCCTACTACGTGGATCGCTTCTGGAATGCCTACCGGAGCTTCGGCCTTGAGCTCGTTCTATCGACTCCCCTCCTTATGGGTGGCATGATTCTGTTTGTTGCAACCGCGCTTGGGGGGCTTTTTATCACGAGACATGAAGTTTATCCGGTTCAGAAATCAAAGTTTATATTCTGGACGCTCGTGTTTCTGGCAACGCTTCCGCCGCTTGTTGCCAATAAAATATTCTTTTTCGGATTCCGAAGCTTGTTTTTACCCTCGATTGCTGCAATCGTCACTGGTTTATGGGCCGGACAGATGCTCCTTGGGAAAAATGGTCGGATCGCCCTCGGGCTACTGGGTCTTTGGACCGTGATTTCTTTTTTTATGATTGATATAACGATCGCCGATAAATACCGGGTTCTCTATGACCAGGATATGAAACTTGCGCAAGCAATTAGTCAGCGCATTAAGGAACAAAATCTCGATCGAGTGTCTCTCATCTTAAAAAGCGACGTACCTTTCGACAGCCGCGAGAGTTTTCTCCATGCCGACCATCTGTTGAGCTGTTTTTTCTATGAATGGAGTTCGTTATCCTGTTTGAAAATGACGACGGGCAGTGTGCACTCACTGACGATCGAACACGTCGATGGCCGTGTGACGAGACAGGCACCGGAGGAACTTCCCATCGTTACACTGCGCCTTGATAAAAACAGAGACCTTACCGTCGAAAAAATTGATCGATAAGTATGAAAAAATATAGCTATCCAATAATCCTTATAGTCTTTGCTGTGATTATTTTTGCCACCAATTACCAAGCGGGAACCTATCTTTTAGGTTGGGATAATTTTAACTCCGAACTTAACCCGGGCCTTGCAGTAAGCCAGGCCTTATCTGCCGGATGGAGTGATTTTCGAAGCTTTGGCCTGGTAGCAGGCATGGGCTACGGGACCGATCTTATTCATGCCGTCTTTGTATGGCTCGTGAGTTTTATACTGCCATCCAATACCATACGGTATCTCTTTCATACGGTCCTCCTTGCCATCGGAGCCTTGGGGAGCTATGCACTGTTCACCCGTTTGCGGATCGGCCGACCTTTCGCCTTTTTGGGCAGTCTCTCCTATATGCTTAACTTTGGCACGATCCAGATGTTCAACCTTCCCTACGAACCATTCTCAATGTTCTTCGGATTTCTCCCATGGGCACTTTTTGCCGGGTTTGGACTCATGGAACAGGTAAACAAAAAAACCCTTCTGGCCTGGGCTATCGCCAATATACTCCTCTCGGGAGCGTTTTATGTGCAAACGATGTTTGTCGTCTACGTACTCCTGTTGGGATCAATGAACATTCTTTATTTCCTCGAGCATCGCGATCAATGGAGCGACGTACTCAAAAAAACCCTTCTCCTCTGGTCGACACTAATTCTGGTCAATGCCTACTGGATATTCACACAGTTATACTTCCTGACTGACACAGTCTCCTTCGTCCGGGAAGCAAAACAAACGCTTCTGGGCTGGCGCATTCCCTTTTTCCAGAATAAAGCACACGGCACGATCCTCGACTTTTTCACCCAAAAGGGCTATTACAGCGATTTCGAGGGCAAAAACGGTTTGATTTTTGCCCCCTGGCTGGCCTATTTATCTCAACCGCTTATTCGACTTGGTCAACTCTTCATCATAGGCCTCGTGTTTATTGGTATTCTTGATGGAACCAATCGATACAAACGGTATTTTCTCCTAATCCTTTTTGTGTGCACCGTTGCTCTCCTTATGGACATGCCAATACTACGAGAAATGAACGCCTTTGTTCGACAGTCAGGTTTTATAGATCAGGTCTTCCGGAGCCCGTTTTCTAAATTCGCCAGTGTCACCTCGCTTGCACTGGGCTATTTCCTGGCTCTGGGTAGCAACGCAATCTGGGAACGCATGCGCCAAAAAAAACTGATCGGGTACTCCCTCGTTCCTCTTGTCGGTACTGTCATAATCGTTCTGAGTTTTCCGATATTCCAAGGACAGTTTTTTTCTCCGGAAGTCAAAGTTACACTTCCGAGTCAGTACAGCGAACTTTTTGATTTCTTCCGTCATCAAGACAGGCACGCGCGAATTGCCCTGCTTCCTGAAATGAACGTATGGGGATGGTACGTATACAAATGGGGCTACATCGGATCAGGATTTTTGTGGCATGGGATAGAGCAGCCAATCATTTCTCGAAGCTATGACGTCTGGAACAGAACGAGTGAAAACTACTACTTGGAACTCACCAATGCAGTCAGTCGTGAGAACGTTAATGATCTTATCAGGGTATTTCAAAAATATAACATAACCTATCTTATTGTTGATTACTCTATCACTATTAACCCGGAGTCAGTGTTTAAATTACAAAAAATGGTCCAATTGCTGGAGGAAGATTCCCGAATTCGCAAGGCGTCTCATATGGACACCATCGATGTATATAAACTCACCGATTCATCCTACACCGCACCTTTTGCAACATCCGAACCTTTACCAAATATTGGACCACGGGCCTTGAGGCTCAATAACGACATTGCATTCAAAAACAACGGATGGTATGAAACCAAAGAAACGTCAGCTTTTGATCTCTATTATCCCTTCCTTGACCTTCAAACCGCGACGTTTGATCCAAAAAAAACTTGGGGCATTGTTGAACATGCAAACTCCTTTGAGATAACCGCAGCTATTCCGGCAGACGCCGAGGGCGTTCCGACTGATGCCCGTGAAATGTTTGTTCTTGAAAAACAAGACGATGTAAAAATGATAGAAATGAATATCTTAATACGAAGAGTTGGAAATACCCTCACGGTGCAGTTTCCCAAAATTACCATCGATAAAACCAACGAAACGCAACCAGAAGACTGCTCCATCGAACAAAACCAAAATCCGTCCCGTATGATGACGGATAAAACGGCCGATGGAACTGTCAAAGTATGGACATCTGATGGAACCAAAGCATGCTGGGGGTATCATTTTGACACCGCCCCTGAGCGTTATGCCTATCTCCTGCGGGTTATTTCGGAAAACATATCCGGCCTACCGGCAACGATGCATGGAATTGAGCATACGCATCAACAGGTCGTACTTGAGCATCAACTCAATACCCAAAGTGGCCCGTATTTCATTCTCCCGATAGGACCGCCAGACGGTCGCGGGTTTTCTATCAATTTCCAGAATTTTTCGTTTGTTCGTACCCGATCGGAAAATGTTGTGAGCGCTCCGCTTGTCTATCTGTTTCCCCAACTGTCGCTCCAAAATATAGTGTTGGGTTCCCGAAACGATCCTGTATTTACCCCGATTCATCCCTTCACCCGCGAGTCTGTCCAGCGACTCGGTCCGTGGGGATATATCCTAACTCCCACAACTTCCGATTCGACGCTTTTGTTTATGCAGGCGTTTGATCCAGGGTGGACGGCGTGGGAGAGGACCCCGACATTTCCCTATCTTCGTCCGTTACAAAATCACGTTCTGGTCAATAACTGGGAAAACGGGTGGACGTTCGGAGGAAACGAGGAAATGATTGTGGTGTTTTTCTGGCCGCAGGTGTTGCAGTGGATTGGATTTATCCTCCTACCTCTTCCGTTTGTTTTGACTTTTACGAAGAGCTTGCTACAATGAGTACCAGAATATGAAACACCGATCAAAAACAATTCTCGAGTATAATGTTTTGTTTACCAAAGAACCGGAGGGAGGCTACAGTGTTTCCGTGCCTGATTTACCCGGATGTCACAGCCAGGGAGACACGTTTGAGGAAGCGGAAAACAATATCAAGGAAGCAATCACGCTCTATCTTGAAGAGGCTGACCCTGATTTGTATCATGTGACCCCCGACCAAAGCCGACAGCAATTCGTGCGCCCCGTCCAAGTCCAGATCTAAGCATGCCAAAACTGCCTCAGATTTCCGGAGCCACGCTGGTACGGGCTCTGAAACATGACGGTTGGCAGGAAGTCAGCCAAAAAGGAAGTCACCTGAAGTTAATGAAGCAGCTAAAACCTCTGGGAAAAACTATAGTCATCGTCCCCATGCACCGAACACTCAAAAAAGGAACGCTCCATGGCATTCTCAAAGATGCCCATCTATCCAAAGAAAAACTTCTAGAGCTTCTATAAATTTTGGCCCCAACTCCTTCAGTGGATTGGATTTGCGCTTCTGCCACTGCCCTTTTTATGGCTGGCTTTGCGAAGGAAGCGAGGTTAATTTGGACGAAACCAGCTCCTCGACTTCGGTAAGCGCTCCCATGAGTTCGTCGTAGATTTCCTTGGGCGTTTGCGGATCGCTCAATGCTTTCCCGATGAGGTTCGTATACCGATCCATGCCCCAATCTTTGGGATTATCAACAGCATTGGCGAGGTCTCTTTCAGGCATATGCGCCATGAGGATCGGCCAGACGAGCGCATAAAGGCCCACGCTAATCTGCGCATAGACATTTGCCTTCTCCTCGTCAGAAAGAGATGACTCCCCAACCTTGGTGATAATGTGAGTTAAAAGATTGTCAAAAGTATCCATACGCATAGCTTCACGCACTTTGCCACCCTGAGCTTGGTCCAGGCACAGATGGACCACTTGAACCCGTACGAACCCACGATGAGGCAGGATTTGAAGCAAATAATTCATAATACAGCACAGGTGGACCAATAATACGGTCTTTGAGTTTGAGCGCTAATGAAACTGCTCCCCCGATGGCACCACCAACCGCAGCGCCAATCGCAGCTCCCTCAACTCCCGCCACGAGCCCATACTTGGCTCCCTCGGCAATACCAACGCCAACCGCTGCCGGAAACGATACCAGAGCACCGGCAGCCGTCCCAATTTCTGCCCCAACCACCGCCGTAGGAAGAAAATGGTTGCGATAGGCCATACGCTCGGCGGTCGCGGTCTTGGTCGTATCCCTCGCAAATTCACCCCATGCTTTGGCCCGCGCTAGCCCAATCTGGTAGTATTTATCTTTAGGAAAATCGCGGGTTGCTCGCACCATCGGCCACATGACAACATTTCGCACGAAATCGGTAAATCGGGCACCGTACTCAGAAAAAAATCCCCCAATTTTTACCAACACTTTCTGAATTTTAATGGCCGTCGTATCGCGGCTCTCTTGGGGAAGTGTTTCTAAAAGCTTTTCAAATTTCTGTTCGTACGTTTCACGAATCAATCTTCGGTCTTTGCGGTAGTTTTGCACTCTGCGATCAAACACATCGGCAATAAGGGATGGCAGGGAAGATCCCTGCTCTTTTTCAATTGCAGTTTGTGCTTCTGCCATACACTTCTAGTATATGCACAAAATTATGACTATACTAGTGGTATGAGCGAAGCGCCTACAACCGAACCTCCTTCTACTCAACCACCGCCGGAAGCCCAAGCCAGCGCACTGGCCAATCAACAAGGAACGGTCACGAAAGAAGATGCGCGTGCGGCTCTTGAGGCAATCGCCCACCCGAAGATTGACCGAATCCTCACCATTGCCTCCCAATTGTACCTGGATCGCGGCGATAACCGTTTGCTTCTTACCGCTCTTAGTAGACAAACAGCAGGAACACCCCTGGGCGATGAACTTCGGCGCGATACGCTCGAGATGATAGGAAAAACAAATCTTTCTGGAATTGAAAGTCTCAAAAAAGAAATTGCGGACATGAATCTTCCCAAAGGAGATCCGGCACAAAGCCAGCTCGTTTCTTTTATGGAACGATACAACAGTACGCATCCCGGCCAAGAAGTTCCTACAGAACTTATCGAAGCCGTCAAAACAGGGAAAATGGAAAGCGCCCCGCTCGTTGCCCGCGCTCTGCAAGAAAATTCCGCTTTGTCAGAACAACTCTGGATGGAACTCATTGGGAAGGACAAACCCCGACCCCAACTGACCATGCCTGATGGCCTCCTCGGCGCCGCTAACCTGGAGGTAAACGATGCAAATCGAGGCAAAGCGGAAAGCTTATTCAAGCCGCTTCGAGCGAAGAAAGACGTCAATATTAACCTCGGCGATATGGTTCCATCGGTTTTAGGCGGCATGATGCTTTTGTCGTTTGTCACCCAGCTGGCCATGACGGATTCGGGTCAATCACAAGGGCATTAAATGATGACGCTTGTCCTTATTATCGCGGAATTGGCACTCCTCTATTTTCTTTCAGTGCGAGTTATTCAGGTTATCTATTCGCTTCTCTATTATCTCCTCCATTCACGACCCGTGGGCATGAGCATCGTTTCACTCATCTTTTTCCCCGGCACCGTGGTCCATGAACTTTCTCATCTGTTTACCGCTGAGATACTGGGCGTACGCACGGGGCATCTGACGTTAGTACCGGAGTCCATTGATTCGACGGACGTAAAGACCGGTAGTGTCGCGATTGCCCAAACGGATCCATTTCGACGGACGCTCATTGGAATTGCCCCACTTACGGTCGGAGTATTGGCTTTGAGTACATTGTCCTATGTTTATCAGTTTCAATTTGTCAATAACAGAGCGATAACTATCGTATACTACTATCTCATTTTTTCAATTTCCAACAGCATGTTTTCGTCGAAAGAAGATATGAAAGGGGTGTGGCCGGTCTTTCTTGTGCTTGGACTCTTTGCTGGAGCAGCCTATTGGGTTGGGTTCCGCGCCGAACTCACGGGTCAAATGCTCGAAATCGCAGATCGAATCGTCGACATGATGTTCCGCTCCCTCGCCCTCGTCTTAGCACTCAACGGCATCATTCTGCTACTGTTTAGTCTTTTGATTAAAACTATCCGCGCTTGAGGACCGCAAAAAAGGCGTCTTGGGGAATTTTCCTGCGAAGCAGGATCCCGCTTCGCGGGACGATCTCTCTACCTTTTTAACACTGCGAAAAAAGCGTTCTGTGGTATTGCTACCCTCCCGATCATCTTCATCTTCGCCTTGCCTTTTTTTTGTTTCTTGAGAAGCTTGTCCTTGCGGGAGCGGTCGCCGCCGTAGAGTTTTTGGATGACGTCTTTACGAAATGATTTTACGTCTGCACGTGCCATGACTTTACCCCCTATGGCCGCTTGGATAGGAATTTCAAATTGTTGCCGGGGAATGGCTCCCGCGAGGCGTTCGACGATCTCCCGCGCCCGACGCTCCACAGAGCCCGCCACGGTTAAAAACGAAAACGCATCAACTTTTTCTTTATTGACCAAAATATCAACTTTGACGACCTCTACCGTTTGATAATCAAAAAACTCGTAATCTAACGTCGCGTAGCCTTCTGTAATGCTTTTTAACCGGTCGAAGAAGTCGATGATCATCTCGGAGAGAGGAACGAGATATTCGAGCTCGACCATCCCAGACACCTCCGATGTGTGAACGTATTGATAGCGCATGTTCGTCTGTTCGCCCCGCTTCTCCTGGGATAACTGCATAATGGGGCCAACGAAGCGTGAGGGAGAAAAAATCGCCACCCGCATCACCGGCTCTTTTGTTTCCTCAATCGTGGACGGATCCGGATATTCTGCGGCTGACTGGATACTGAGCTCATTGTCAGAAGAACGCATACGGACTTTATATTCAACACTTGGCGAGGTCGCGAGCAACGTCATGTCAAACTCACGCAGGAGCCGCTCCTGGACGATTTCTGCGTGGAGTAAACCGAGGAAGCCACAATGGAAGCCGTTGCCGAGAGCCAGCGACGAAATCGGCCGGAAACTAAACGCGCTATCCGAAAGCCGCAGCCGCTCCATCGCCTCGCGCGCATGCTCGTAATCGCTACTAT
>ERZ1292632.4045-Hain-H43-01um-R2-4045-length-10784-cov-4_pt1 | contig 10784 bp, 17 predicted proteins | sample MGYA00564407_ERZ1292632 | MGnify/ENA primary metagenome ERZ1292632 (study PRJEB36523, sample SAMEA6512637) | groundwater metagenome | collected 2019-01-08 | study: AquaDiva: Metagenomics assemblies of 32 groundwater samples
TAAAACTTCATTTTCCAAATTACCTTTTGAAAGAAAGTTATTGGTTTTGGCTCATTTTTAACATCTTCTATCCCAACAATATCTATTTTATTATTGCAGCCTCCGAACCACCAAGCCATCTCGGCAAAGGTGCTAAGATAGGACCCATACAGATGTTTAGTTCTCGCTAAAATTAATATAGCCTTAAAACCATTAATTACCGATTCTTTTTCACTTCTTTTTATCTCTTTTTCTGGATAAGCAATAATTCTATCTCCAAACATTCCTTTTAACAAAAGAAGGGTATTATAACCGTCTGTTGAAAGATAAAACCTTTCATTAGGCAGACTGTTTATCACTTTAATAAATTTATCATCTGAAGATATCTTTTCCCTTCCATCCACAGTGAATCTTGTATCCCCTCTTCTTATCTGTAGCCCAACGCATTCACTTATTTTATTCTCCTTGGAAAAATTGTCAACAAATTCAACTATTTCCTTCCTTGGCCTTAATGATTCCAGTTCATCCAAAAGCTTCTCTCTTATTTCGGGAGGAATTCTGTTAAACTCAAAGTCAATATTATTCGCCTTTTCAGAGGGATAAATCTCACTGAAACCTTCAGGAATCTCTTTGGGCAGGAACTGGAATTTCCATGTATCAATAATTATAAATTTATAACTATTGTAATCATCTTCCAAAACATCCCTGTAAACCTTTGAGTTTTCCTTCTTTATCTCTTTCAGTTGTTTTTTAGTTATCTGCGCCAAATCATTCTCAAACAAGTCTTTAAAATTACAACCAAGATACTGATTATTCTCCCAGTAAAGAAGTAGCTTTCTTCCGGTTATCCTGCTTAATCTCATTGCCGAAATCAGGCCTTTTATCCTATTTCCAAGACCAGCCCTATTTATGCATACTATGTATTTCTCTTTTTGCTCTGGTTTGCTCATTTTCTTTTTTTGCTATTGATAGAATCAATTATTGATGTTGTACTTATGTTAAATATCCCTTCACGATTTCTTTTTATCAATTTTATTGGGATTCCTAGTTCTTTGCATAATCCCAAATATACTTTAAGATTTGCATTATCTTCGCCAATAACAAACTTATTTGGTTTTAATTTCCTAAGAATGTTCTTTATATTATTTGGCGGTGTTTTTGCTTCTTCAAGTATTACAAAATCCACTAACCTGACATTATCCAAAATATACATCCTTTGTCTTTGATTAATTACCGGAACCCTTTTGTCTCTAGTGGTTATTTTATCATGAGATACCGAAACTACAACAATTTTTCCTTTTTGTGCACATTGTTTTAATAGGTAAATGTGCCCTGGATGCAATAAATTCCAACAACCAGCAGTAAATGTTATTGAATTAAATTTTTTTCTTATATTCTTTAAGTGGGTCTGATTGATTATCATTGAAATAGCTTACTTAACCGCGTTTTCTGTAATTCTTTACTTCTCTTAATGTTGGCTTGGCTTTTGAATACCACTTAGACAACTTATATCCTTTGTAATGTGCTGAAATTGCAGTATGTAGGAGGAACAAGCTAATGGCACCAATAAAAAAATACCCAATAATAGGAAAGGTTTGAATAATATTTATTGTAAAGGCATTCAAAGGATTTACTTCGAAAGTGGTGGTTAAAAAAAGATAAATTAAAAGAAAGTCGAAAACAAAAGGAAGAACCATTCCTGTTATTATCTGGCTTTTCCTGACACCAAAATCAACAGGGATAACTAAATTTTCTTTTGCTGGGTCAGAAACTCTTACTTTAATATCTGGACAGCTTCTATATCTTGTTTCAGCGACTTCGGCTATGACTGTCTTTAGCCCACAATGAGGGCATCTTTCTATTTCAATCAGCTCGTACCTATTTTTCTTTTCATTATCTGTCAAGACCAAATCATATTTTTTAGGGTCATATTTTATATGTTTGTTTGTAGGATAAGTCTTAACCACTTTCCTATCTTTCTTTCTTATTAAAGCAGGGTTTGTATCAATTTCATGGTCCATTGTGTATATTGCGCATGGAACCAATGCCCTTCCTTCTGTCTGTCCTTTTGGTATCTCAACACTCATAGAAATCTTGTGTGTGGGGTTGGTTGGCTCTATGCTATCTTTTATCTTACTGATGTACCATTTAAGCGGATTCTGTAAAAATTTAGTTTTCATTGTGTTTGAGGGATGTTTTGGTTTTGTGGATTATATGGGACCAAAATCAGGGTCCGATTTCCTATAGTTAATTGAACATATCCTTGCTGATTAAGCTGGTCTAATATTCCCTGAATGGCAATGTTAAACCCGGTAACCTGATTGTTAGTAGTGGCCTTGTCTATTTGAGGCTTTATTATTATAAAATAAGCCATTACAAGAGCCATGATGATTATTACTGCAATTAATATTTTTATTACCTTATTACTTTCCATTTTAATCCTCTTCCTTCCCTAAAGGGTATCCAATAAGTTTATCATCTTCTTCTTCAATTTCTGTGGGTTTATCATCCTTTAAAATTCCAGATTCTGGAGCATCTTCTTTTTTTCTTTTCCTTTTGAATTCTGTCCCTTCATCCTCCACTTCAAACTCTCTTATTTCATTGAGGATGAATAAGTCCATGCATTTTTCATAAAAGTAGCCAAATGCTCGTTCTGGGTCTTTATCCGGAATTTTTATCTTGATTATCATTTTTCATAACTCCCGCTTTTACTCTTTTTTAATTGTTCTCTGAATTTTAACTCCGCATTTCTCACATTTTCCTGTAATGGCCCTTCTTGTACTGTTTCCTTTCCCTGGCATTTCGATAATCTCCGGATTTATTACTTTAACTTTTTCTTTACACTTAAGGCAATAAACCGTATAATCTTCTGTCATTTTATATTCTCAACCTCCTTGATAAATTTCTCTGCCTTATTCCAAACTTTACAATGATGACAATTTCTAACTATTTCTTTAGTCTTTGCTCCAGCCAACTTCTTTGCCCCTAATTCTACATGTTTCTCAAAAATCTTTATATCTTCTTTTAATGCTTTTTCAAATTCATGCTTTTTCATTTTTTCTTTTTTGTTAATTTATTTATTCTTCTATTTCTTCCCTTAATTACTTGTTTCTGCTTCATCTAGTTCTGCTGATTCTTCTTTCTTAACTTTATTTTTGCTTCCTTTCGGTCTTCCTCTTGGCATTTTTCCTCCTTTTCTTTTTATTTGATTTCTCCCTCTTTTCCGGTTGTTTTTCATTCAAACCTATCAAATTGCCTTCCATGACTAATAATCTATTTTGTGTTGAGGCCATATCTTTTTCAACGCCATCAATTTCCTCATCAATTTTTTTAATATACTCTTTATTTCTATTTTTATAATCATCAAAAGTCTTAATGACCCAGGCACCGGAAAATCCTATTATCACAAAAAGACTATTTATTGACAATGCAAAAAGAAGATATACCCTGTCAAAATTAACAATTCCCCATTTTATAATAGAGAGTATTGCCGCTATCATCCCAATTCCACCAATCCCTAAAAATGCATATATTAATTTTCTCATTTTTTTTCTAATTTATCCAAACCTTGATGAAATTTAATTCTTCTTTTATATTCATTTTTAATGAACTCCATAATCATTTTTTTTCTTGGATTATTCTTTGGTGTCTGGGCTTCTATATCTTGAATTGATGATTCATAATGCCTTATTTTCAGCCAATTATAAAGATTATATTTCATCTTTTTCTCCTGATTCCCCTTACAGTCATATAATTTGAAAGTCTTGGGGCGGTTGTTTCAATCACAAATCTGTCATTGATAAGCTCCACAAGTTCCTTATTTCCGACTTTATTCATAATGGAACGGATATAATCCTCCATTTCTTTAGGGTATCTTCCTTTCTTTGTTTTTTTTCTATGGCTCTTCTTCTTCCAGCTTTTTCTTATTGCTCTCCCAATCTTTCTTTTGTGCGCTTTTGAAAGATGCCCTTTCCCCTTTTTTCTTTTTTTACCGCCAATATTCTTCATGTCCTTTTCAAATTCTTCTAATCTCTCCCTGTCTTGAACATTATAGTTCCAATATAAATCCACTAAAGTACTAGAAATCATTTCTTTTGCTTTCTCAACAGATTTGCTATCATCAATCATCTGCAAATTTATATGGTTCTTTATTGCTATATCTTTTATGATTTCATCTATTCTTTCTTTAAGCTCAACTACAAAATCGGGCAATACAATTAACATCTTATTTCTTTTCCCCCAATACCTTTTTAATTTTCTCTAGTTGTGAAGGAGATAGACTATCAAGAGTTTTTCCAAGTTTTTTATATAGCTGCACACGCTTGTACTCTTCCCAGTTCTCCGTAAGAAGAAAATCAATTAGTCCCATCTTTTTTACCTCTTTTTTTCTTTATAAAAATAGCATCCTCCAAATTCAAAATATCGCCTAATCCTATGTTATAATTTTCCCTCTCTTGCTTAGAAAAAATAATTCCCATGCTCGAACCAACCTTTACTATTGTCTTCTTCATTTTACCCTGTTTTATTTAGTAAAATGAACTATTTAAATCTTTCTGTATTAAAGCCTTCTCCTGATTGCACCTCTTTTTGTGCTGTCCCCTCTTACAGAAATTGGTGATGTTCTCCCAATGATTTCTCCTGCAAATCTCTTCGGTGAAGAAACTCTTCTGACAGGAGTTCTGTCTCCTACCCCACTTACTTTCTTCCTCCCAGTTAATTTTCCTGTTTCAATATTTCTTGTAGCAACTGTTCCAAAATCTTGGTCTATATAATACTTATACTTTATTTTTCTTGCCATTTTTTATGTTATATTTAAGTAGTTGAACTATTTAAATTTTGCTTTTTCTTCTTTTCCTTTCTTCTCTCCCAAACTAAAATTATAATAAACATTAAAAATACCAGAATAATAATATCAAAAATTAATTCACCTTCTCCCAACCCAAGCCAAGGAAATATGCTAAAACCACGTCCTGTAATGGCAACTTCTTTTTTAGCAGGAACGACATATTCTGACCCACCTCCTCCACCAACAGTTACACTTGGAGCCAATCCACCTAAAAATATCAACTCTTGGTCTCCTAAACAAGAAATCACTAATTCATTATCACCGCCGCATGCTTGTGGCAATTGAGCATCAAAAGCAGAAACCATATTTAAGAAAAAGATTCCTGTGAATATCACAATTACAAAAGCACCTATTATTGTTATTGTATATTTATTCTTTATCATATTTTCAAGGGCTCCAAGCACATCCACAACTTTCACAATCTGCTTCTTCATAGCCACTACAAGGAGTAGGAGTACCACTACAAGAATTTGTAGTTGTTATTGGCTTCCAAACATCTCCGATATTTATATATGAAAAAGTAACTGTTTTCCAAACATCTCCTACATTGATATAAACAGCTGTAACTGTTTTCCAAACATCTCCTATATTTATTTTTTTATTTTCGCTTGCTAGTGTCCAAGTACATCCACAAGTTGTGCAAGTTGCTTGAGTACCGAAAGAAGAACAAGGAGTAGGAGCACCACTACACTGAGGTGCTGCTGTAACCAAAGAAATTAATTGAATAAAAAAGAGTATTCTTATACCTATAACTAAAAGAGCTATTATTGATATTATTATTATTTCTTTATTTATCTTTATTTTTATTTCGTCTGACATTTTAAGGTGTATATACTATACAAAGTGCCCCGATTGTTGTTGTGCTTGCAGTTGGACAAGCTGCTGTTGTATAAACAGCATTTACTACTTCATCAGTAGACGCAGCCCCATGGTCTGCTGCAGCTGTTGCCCCTGTTATATTCAGACTTCCAGTTATGCTTACTGCATCATTGAGGATAAGGTCACCTCCATCATCAGCAATTCCCCCTCTTGCTCTTAATTCTGCTTCTGTGTAAACTGTCAGGCTATTGAAATATGCACCGCCGGGAGCGATAAAGTATGAAGATGCATAAATGTATGGATTTGCTGCACTGAATCTTAGGTTTCCGCTCCCATCCGATACACCTGTTATTGAAATGTAACCTGAGTTAATGAGGTTACCATTGTTAGTCAAGCCGGCAGCAGTGAGTCCTGCGCCGTTTAAGTAATAGCTTGCCCCATCGTAATACAAATATCTGCTGCCGGCGTTAGCGCCAAAATAAATAACACCTGTGGTACCCCCGTCTCTGGTAGCGATAATATCTCTAAATTGAACATTTGAGGTAGTTGTCAAAGCCTGTCCTGTGTTGAAGGCAAGCTGGGTGTCTCCGATACAATCAGCTGTAACTGCAACATCATCAGCATTAGAAGTAATGCATGTTCCTGCTCCTACATTAAGTGTGCCGCTCGCTGTAATTGGCCCACCGGTTAAACCAGTTCCAGAACCTACTGAAGTAACAGTCCCCAAAGCCGAATCAGTTGAACATGTTACTGCTCCTGTTGAGGATATTCCGGTTACATATTGGTTGTCTGTGCATGCGCCGTCAAAGAAGTTGCTTGCATCATTGTCAAGAAGATTTGTTAATTCAATATCTCCAAGAACTTCGAGCTTGGAAGTTGGGCTGCTCGTATTTATTCCGACATTTCCAGAAGTTCCCTTTATTGTCATAAGCTCTGTTTCTGTATTGCTTCCGTTGACTTCCCAGAACCAGTGGAATCCTTCATATGTGCTTCTTAAATCTACTCGCATCCATCCACCAGAAGGATTTGTTCCTTTTTCTGTGATAGCCCGGTTAGTATTCATGCCAATATTAAAAATAGGAAGGCTGGTTTCAACCTCAATTCCGCCACGGGCATTTGCATTGCTATTTTCAACATAAATTCCAGCATGGTCAGATTTGTAAACACCGAGACTGGCGACTGGTCCTGTCGTCCCGATTCCGACCCTCCCCAAATTAGAATTGATAAATAAAGTGGTCCCATTAAAAGACTGGTTAAAATTTCCAAATATATTTTTCTGATTTATAAAAGCTACATTTGTTTTGTTAGCACTCCATTTAGGGTCGTGTTCTGTACCTGCCGGTACGTTGGTTAAATAGCTGGCATCACCAAAGAAATAAGCTGCTTTTATATCACCAGAGAAATTATAATTTCCTGAAGCTGTATCGCCTGTTGCTAACAAGAACTTTCAGTTATCTGTTACTCTGGCATCTGAAATCAAAATACCTGCACAAGTCAATGTATCACCAAAGGCAGAAATGTATGCGCTTGAATTGCAAGAGGTGGGATAGTTTGTTAAATTAGACCAACCAAGCAAAGAAGTTCCATAATTTATAGAAAGAGACCTGTCTGCCGTCAAAGCCCCACCACCAGTCAATCCAGAACCTGTATTAACAGCTCTTCCAGCACTTAATGCTTCCCCTGCAGCTGTTCCTTGTGTCCCTAAATATATTTTTCCGGTTGTCTTAATTGAAGTGAAGTTCCCATAAGTTCCGAATAGGTTAGTAACCTTTATGTCTGTAAAGTTTCCGAATGAAGCATAAATATTTTTATTTATTTTGGCATAGCTGAAGTTTCCGTATGTTGCATTGGAATAAAATCCTTTTAGAATTTCTGTTGTTGTGAGGTTCCTTGCTCCAAGTACAACAGCTGCGCTTGCCCCAGTGTAAGGAACATATCTTGTTGTGAGGTTGTTGTCTACTTGAGCCTTTGTATATGTGGTTGAACCATTTAGATATCCAAAGGGGTTGGTTCTTAGGTAATATCTTGTTGTTAAGTTGTTATCTACTTGAGCTTTAGTGTATGCAGTTGAACTGTTGTAGAAGCCAAAAGGATTTGTTCGTAAATAATATCTTGTATCTCCCGTAGCATTAAATCCCGCAATCCATAAGAAACCAGATGGTGTGTTATAATTATCCCAAAAGTTAGAACGGTTTACATTAAGATTTGACTGCTGTGAATCCTCAATCCAATTATTACTTTGAATATATGAGGCATTTAACTTCCCTTTAAACCATGAAGCAGTTATATTTTTAGTTACATTTAACTTCCCCTTTATAATGGCATCTCCTGAAACATTGATATTTTTAGTCAGAATAGTATTAAAGACAATATCTGAGAAACTTAAATTGGCACGAAGAATTCCCTCTCTTCCTTCGCAAAGGCTTGTGGGAACCTGTGTAAGATTAGATATATCTATGCTAATGAACCCAAAGCCCCTGGAATTAATAGTAATAAATTTTGTGGTGCTTAAAAGATTATTTACCGGTTTGCAATTGGTTGAATTTGTAAAGTTGAAACTATATTGTATATTTGAACCTGCATAATCCAGGCCCGGGTTTGGGTAAAGTGATAAATTATTTCCAGAGATTAAACTAATTAAAAAGATGCTCATAAAGATTCCTAATAATAATTTATTGTTCATATTGAGCCTTATCTCTCCATCTATTTAATTTTTGGGATGTTTTTGTTTTCCACCACATGAATCCTATTATGGTTATTAATACTATTCCAACCATTAAACCTTTCTGCCAGTCACCGGGCCAAATAAAGTCGCCAATGCTTTTAATCAGGTCGTAGCTATCTTCCTTGGGGTTATTCAACCCTATAACTGCCTGGCCTTCAATGTAAGAAGCTTGTCCTTCAGTGTAGAATGTCATATTAAGTATTTCGTTCTTTCCTTCAACACCCGCATAAAAGAAAGCGCTGTTATTCTCAATTTTTGTAGTATCAACTATCTGGGAAGTCCAAAGTATCTTTTCCTGCCCTGAAATTAATATCTGGGTGCTGTTTGGAAATTTCCCTTCTAATTCCGGAGAAAGTCTTGTAATTCTCATATCCACTATTCTTGATGTTATATCTCTGTTTTTAGCCACAACATCAAAAGATAATCCGTCGAATGGAGTTCCATTATTATAAACAAGGATTTCATTTCCATTAAGATAATAGTGCGGTGTAAGTTTTATAAGGAAACTTGGCTCTGCTGATATTAAAGGCAACAATAAAATTAGGAATATTAATAGTCTTTTCATCTTCTTCTCCTTCTTCCTTTTACTCTTATGGCAACATAAGAATAAGGATTTACTTTACCTTTTCCTTGAGGATTGTCTATCTTAACAAAAGATATGGCTACAAATGAAAAGAATGTTATAAAGGCCGTGATTGCTCCCGTGCCTGAAGACCAGAAGCATACGCCACCAGTAAAACAATTTGTTACCAAGGTCTTTCCTCCAATAGGTTCGCAATTACCATCCTCGCATATTTGTCCGTCCTTGTAGACTGTATTGACATTTCCACTGGTGCCCTCTGCATTTTCTATGCCGAATAAAGTGCCGAATACGCATATTGTTGAGGGGTCACCATCCCAGCAATTCTTTGTGAAAGAATAAACCACAGCATCGAAATCAAAGCCAGTACAGTCAACCTGACAGCTGTAATAATTTTCCCTTATTCCATAATCATTCAATTCCTGGCATATATTATCCCCACAAAAACTTTTTGTTACTTCCGGCTCTGTAACCAGGGGAAGTATCACTGGTCCTCCTCCACCGCCTCCTCCTCCGCCACCAATAGCAGTTGTTGTAAATGTTAAATTAGCATCTCTGAGATTTCTAGCGTAATCTTCTGCCCAGAATTGAACTACAAACTTTCCATAATATAATGTAGTTATTGCTTTTGGAGATGTTGTACATGACATGGAAGTATTTTCAGCATAATTATGTAAAAGTCCTCCAGGGGTCCTTAATGAAAAATAGCATTGCTTTCTGTATGTGTCTGTCGCTGTAAAATTTATATTAATTGTTAAACTACCAGATGCTGTTGCTGTATTATTAGCAGTCTGTATTGTCATTACAGGCTTAGTTGTGTCTAATATCAAATGCCTTATGGCTGTTGAGTTCTTGTTGCTTGTTGTATCAGATACATTGACAAAATAAGTATAGTTGTCATCTCTCATGCTCTTTGTAAAGTTCAGGTACTTCCTTGCTGTTGTAAAGGTTGTAGTGTTTAATGTTGCTGTTTTGTTTCTTAAAGTATATGTTATATTCTTGAAGTTTATTTCTGTGAGAGTCACATTTGCATAGACTGAATTCTGTGAGAAATTAGCATAATCTGCTGCTGTTTCTGTGTCATAGGCTATTTTTGGGATAATGCTGTCTGTTCTAAAACTAACAGATTTCTTCCCAAGATTATTAGACCAATCTCTCATAAAGACTGTTACATTATGTTTTCCTTGCCCCCATGTTACAGTGGTTATATTGGTTCCGCAGGATGTTAAGGTTGTGTTGGAACCGCTTCCATCATTCCATGTAACATTCTTACAATTAATTTCTGTGTAAGTGTATTTTACATCCAACCCTGCGTCTGAGGAGTTTGTATTATTGGCTGGAGAAGATATTGTAACTACTGGAGCGATTGTATCTACTGTAAACTGTCTTGATGTTAAGGCTATTTTATCGGTTGTGTCGTTGCAATAATAAGTTACTGTCTTGTGACTCTGGGCCATGGTTGAGTTTGTGGCATTCCAAGAGGTAGAGGTTCCTGATTTTGTTAGTGAATAATTTTTTGCACCACTATTAAATGAATAACTACAGGAGCTTATTGCTACATCATCTATTGCTGTTACATTGAATAAAATTGTTGTTGTGGAATAAGACTTATTCAAAGGGGACCTTATTGTTATTGATGGAATTGTAGTATCAATTGTTAAAGTATAATTGCTTGAGACTCCTGAATTACCTGCCCAATCAAATACTTTAGAATACCATTTGTAAACACCACTAACAAAAGTATGATATATTCCCAATGTCTTAGACACAATGTTGCTTCCATAAGAAACTGTTGTTGTATTTAATAAATTTCCAGATGTTACATTATATATTTT
>ERZ1292632.4048-Hain-H43-01um-R2-4048-length-10774-cov-5_pt1 | contig 10774 bp, 21 predicted proteins | sample MGYA00564407_ERZ1292632 | MGnify/ENA primary metagenome ERZ1292632 (study PRJEB36523, sample SAMEA6512637) | groundwater metagenome | collected 2019-01-08 | study: AquaDiva: Metagenomics assemblies of 32 groundwater samples
ATCCACCTTGTTGAAGACATCGCAATCTGCCTCGCTCATATCCTTCTTGGACTGCTTCATCAAATATTTGATGAATAAATTGTTTTAACTCTCTTGGTAATCCCATCGGGACACAATCTAATCCATCGCTAAACTTCTCATTAAATCTTTCCTCTAAATTTTTTATTTCTTTCTTCATACTTGTATATAAAAATTAGTAAATAATCTAATCTCTTTTTAGTTTTTATTGTTTGCGACCTTTAATTTTAGATTTCCAATCTATTATCTTTTGTATAAGGTTCTCCTGTTAAATCATTATCCAGTTTTTCAAATCTTTCTTGTGTATATGTTTTTTTCCTTTCTGTCAGCACACCGCCCAATGAAAAAATATCTTTTGTTATTTCCAATGGTAAAGTTGCTATATCAAATAATGTTTTAAATATTTTCATAGTTTTATTTAATTAGCATTCGGGAATTTCTATTTTACTTTCAACGATAGTAAAATCTTCCAAATTTTTCCAATGTTTAGCCCATTCTTTTTTTTTGCGTATGGCATATTAAATAGATTTAATTTCTTCCAAATAATCGGATAAACTTAATGTTTCTTTTTTAGCTAATTCAATCGCTTCTATTATTTTATTTTTTGATTTTCCTTTTAAAAAGGAAATTGCTCTATGAAGTTTTCGTGTCGCAGAATTTCGCAATAATTTAAAATCTATTTGATTATCAACGACATAAAATTCATATAAAGCAATATAATATGAAACAGTTGAATGAGGAATATCTATTTCGGCATAAAAAGCATTTTTTGACAACGCTTTACCGAATAAATAGTTATGGAGTTTATATTTGTCAAAATAATATAATATTTTCCCAAAATACCAACCAGCCGCATCTCTCATTTCTCTAATTTGTTTCATTTCCTCGTATAATTCCCTGGCTAATTTTGTTTTTCCAAGACTACTATTCGGTTCTTTAATTTTTACGCTTAAATTCATAATTTTATATTAATTCTTTCCATTCCCATTGCCAACGACCATTATTATCCTGATAATTTCTAAGGATTCCCCAAATATTCGGTTTAATACCGTTATTTTTCATTGAATTGGAAAAACTATCCCAACGGTTTTCATAAATTCTAATTACTCCCTCTGCTTCTTCAAAGGTAAGCCGGTAAGTATAATTTTTGGAATTTACATATTTAGCGGGTGGATTTCCTTCGCCAAATTTTAGAATTTCCCAACTTAATGGTTTGATTTGTTTTCCGCTTCCCCTAAATTCATCTGCTTTCGCCCATTGCGATACTCTATATGGATTTTCAAAATTAAAATTATTCATTGTTTAATTGCTTAAATTTATAAACGGAACAGTTGCGCCAGGAATCATTTGATTTGGTAAATTACCATTCCATTTATCAATCGCCTTTAATTGAACATAATCCTTACCACCCTGTTGTGTAATGGCTTGTGCCTGAATTCTAATGGCTTCCGCTTCACCTTTTGCCTGAGCAATTCTTTGTTCCGCTTCGTATTTACTTTGCTCTAATTTATTTTTAGCAGCTAAAGCATTTTGTTCTGCGGTAACTTTTGCTTCAATAGCGGAATTAAACGATGCGGAAAAATCAAAATTAACAATAGAAACATCATCAACAATAATAAATTCCTTATTTAATCTTTCCGACAATGAAATCTTAATAGCATCCTTTACTTCTTGTCTTTTAGTAATTAATTCTTCAGCAGTATATTTAGCGGTTGCCGCTTTTACAGATTCTTGAATAGCGGGGTCTATAATTCTGACTTTATAATTTCCACCAATACTCTTCCATAATTCTCCAACTTTTTCAGCGTCAAGATGATAATTAAGAGCTATAACGCTGGTAACTATCTGTAAATCTTTTGAAGCTGAATCTACTTTTACTTCTTCTTTTTGAGTTTTAACATCTAATTTTTTAACCGATTCAGCAATCGGAGTAATCCAATGTATTCCTTCACTCATTACCCTATTAACCGCCCCCCATCTTAAAATTATACCTCTTTCACCGGCATCAATTATCGTAAATGGGCTAATTACGATGACAATAAAGACAGCTATGGCTATGGCTATGCCATAAAAAATATATTTTAAATTATTTGTTTGTTCCATTTTTTTTATCTTTTTTATTTAATATTTTATTAACTATTCCGACAAAAATAGTCAATAAAATTAGAAATATTAAACTTTCAATTAGTATTCTCATTTTTTTTAACAAATTCTTCTTCAATTTCCGCCTCCATTTCTATTCCTCTGGCGGAAATTTCTTTTTCCTCTATTTCTTTGCGCCGACTTTTTAAATTCTCATAAAGTTCAGAATATTTAGGTTTATTGGAAGCGTAAAATTCAATAAGTTTTTTTGTTGTTTCATCCATCCATTTTAATCTGTCCTCATCGGATTGTTTTTCTTTCCAATCAGGATGATTAACGCACCAAGCCATAGCGTCCCTTAACGCTGATTGAACAGTAATGGCTATTTCCTGTTTAGTGGTATAATCGGCGATTCCTTTTTCTTTCCGCTCCGCAAATTCTTTTATTTTACTATCCTTGGAAGGATAAGATTTATTGTAGCGTGGATAATAATTCATAATTTAATATTTAATTTCCATTCTAATTAATTTATCTTTAATATGTTCCAAATCAATAAGAGTTTCTTTATTTTTATCAATAATATTATCTAAATATTTCTTGACCTCCTCTTTCCATTCTTCCAATGCCTGATAATATTCTTTTTCTTGTTTCATTTCTTGTTGATGTTCATAAAAAACATCGTTTTGTTTTAAAGACATATTAACTAAATAATCTAACTATTTTTTCAGCCGCTCCCTTGCTCATCCTTCTTCTTTTAAGGATTTCAGCAACCGCATTGGAAGACCGAAAACCAACAGATTGTGATAATTTAGCAAAAGAAATACCGCTTTTCCTTTTTTCTTCCAATATAACCAATGCTTTATTTAATAAATTCATATCTTCGGGATTATTGTAATTCAGAAAATTAACCCTTGGAACAGGATATATTTTTTTTTCTTTTTTAATCCCAAAAGAAATTATACTTTTTTCTCCTTGATTTCTTAAAGAATTAATAAGTATTTTTAAATCATTATTTGTTTCAGGAATAGCATAAACCACTCCATTTTTAATTTCTATTTTCATTTTGGTAATTTTTATTTATTGCGACCTTTTTATGATTTCTGGTTTTATCATAAATTAACCAGCATTTTTCTGAACATAATTTTTTTCTTCCTAAAGGAACAGGGTTTCCGCAAATAATACAATTTGGTTTTATTTCTTGTCTTGCTAATAATCTTTGCTTTAATGAATATTCTGATTTATGATTATTTTTACCGATATATCTTATTCTTATTGGAAATATAAAATCTATCTCAAATTTCATATTAACAAGCTATCAAACAATTAGCGTATTGTCAAGGGTCTATCTCTGTGGACAACCTAAAATAATTTAGTCTGCGCTAATATACCTTTTATTAGTTTCTTCGCTTCTTGATAATAGGATTCGCAAATTTCAATACCAATAGCGTTTCTTTTTAGGTCGCCAGCCGCTATAAGCGTGGTTCCACAACCCATAAAGGGGTCTAAAATAACATCATTTTCTTTAGAATAAATATCAATAATAGCTTTAGGCAACTCAATAGGAAATCCAGCCCGATGGATATTACTTTCCAATATATCGGTTCTTGTATTTAATTGAATTATATTTGAAAGCCAATTCCCAAAGAGATGTTTATATCTTTCCGCTTTGTTTTGACGGAAATCATTTATTACAAAATTATCGGAATCAGAGAAAATGAAGATAAATTCAGCTCTTTTCCCAAGAATATTTCCAATGGGCGGTTGAACAAACTTTTTATCCCAAACCATTATATCCCGCAATTTATCATTATTTTCATAAAGCCACCGTAAAATAACCGATTGGTTATTCCTCATAAAATTAAGATTATAAAATATCAATCCATTACAAATCCGCAAACATTCTTTAAGCGATTTATCCAATAATTGAAAATAATCTTCATTAGAAAGGTTATCTTCATAATATTTATACATATCCTTGTTCTTACCAGAATTGCCGCAATTATAAGGCGGTGAAGTAAAAACTAAATTTATGCTTTTATCAGGTAAGGTTTTTAATATTTCTAAACTATCCCCTTGATATATTTCTAATTTTGGATTTTCAGATATTATTTCGCTCATTTTAATATTTTTTCAAATACTTCTTTTAATACTTTTTTAGTTTTAGGATTAACAAGGTCAAAATTCCCTCCTTTTAATTTATTACAACCAACACATAATACTTGTAAATTATCAACCAATAATTCCTTAGAACTATTTATCCCAACACTTAATAAAAATCCTTGCGGCACAATATGGTCTATTGTTAAAAATCTATTTAATCCACATCTATCACATCCTTTTCCTGTTTCTTCTGCTTGTTTTATTAAAGACGCTTCATAAAGTCTTACAGTTGCCTTTATATTAGCATTAGTTAAATCTCTTTGTTTTAACCAATCTCTTATTTCATTATAATCCTTGATATGTTTTTCCATATTATTCATATTTTTTAAATCCATTCTATTGTTGGTTTTCCTATATATCCTTTTTCCCAAACAAACCAAGCGAATGCCATAGTAGATGAAGCCATTTTTTTACCAGTTAATTCATCAATATCACTTCCATTTCATAATGGCTGTTGTCTTGCTTTAAATACATATACGGTTTTTAGTGGAGTTTTTTGTAAAAAGGTGGCTCGTTTTTGTCCTTCAAGTGCTTGTAATTTCCCGAACATTATGACTTTCTTTTTTGCTATACTCAATGCTTTTTCTACAAACTCTTGAAATAAATTAAATGGCGGATTTGTGATTATTGTTTCAAACTTGAAATCAGGATTTTCAAGATAATTCTCTGATAGAAAATCTATACCACCTTTTCCATATCCCCTATACACCAAGTCGGTTGAAACAAGCGATGGGTCTTCAATCAATTTTGAAATGTGTCCCTCGCCACACGCAGGTTCTAATGCGGGGTAAATAATCTTTTCAACTTCAAGTAATGCCCTTATACTATCTGGGTGTGTAGCATAAAAATCATTTTCTACCCTTCCTCTTGCGGGGTTTCCCCCTGCTAATTTTCCTCCATTATTCATATTCCAAATGTATTAATTTTTCAGTATCAAAAATCATATCTATTGCGCCTAATTTTCCTGTCCGGCGGTTTTTGTCAATCCAAATCCTGACATCGGTGGAGAAATCAAAGTTTTCTTCATCATCAATTTTATTACTTCTTCTTTTGCCTTTTCTTTGAACAATAAGGCAAGTATCGCATTCCTGTCCTACGCCGGAGCTATCTTTTAAATCTTCTATTGTTGGTCTATTTCTACCGCTTTTTAATTTTCTGGTATGCGCTAATAAAAAAATTATAATTCTATGTTTGCGGGCAATCATTTTAAATTGACGGCAAAGATTACCAAGAATTTCTGGCAAGTTTCTGTTTCTGACAGAAACATCATCAGTTAAATAATGAAGATGGTCTATGAAAATTATTTTGGTTTGATATTTTTTAACTCCTTCTTCTATTTTTCTATTTATCCGTTCTGCGGATTTACTTGTTATTAATCTTGGAAGATAAAAAACAGGCACCTCCGCTCCGAATCTTTCCATTAATTCTTGGCTGGATATTTCAAACGAAAACCAAAGGCAATTTATATTCTGTTCTATGAAGTTTTTAGTCAATGAAACGGCAAAACTGGTTTTGCCTTCGCCTGTAGTTCCGGTAATAATATTCAAATCACCTTCTCTTATTTCTCTTAAAAAACTATCAAGGTTTTTATAACCCGTAGAAAATCCCGCCTGTTTGGGAAGTTTATCCAATTCTTCTTTTAATTCCTTGGAAGAAATAATACGGTCAGACATTTTATAATTCTTTTATTATAATTTCCTCTATATTAAAATCTCCATTAAGATAAGCGTGGCTTTCACAAAATGGGCAATTAAGAATTTCAGTATTTTGATTTTTAGCAATAAAATATTTATCGCATTCAGGACAATTATATTCCGACATTGTGAAATTCTTTTCTTCAGAAATATTTAGCATATTATATGTATATCTGATATTTTTAGAAAAATCAAGTGGATAACCTTAACTAAAAAAGCCCCTTGACAAATTTTTATTTATTCTATAAGATAACAGAGATGACAACGAAAATCGCACAATTCAAAAATTGTGAGAAAAATTCAGAACGCCAGATTTTTTGGTATTTTGACTTTTTCGTTGTCAGAAAAGTAAGAAACCCGTCTTTATTGGCGGGTTTTTTGCGTTAATCATAGGTTCGGTGCGACCCCGATTAAAGACAAAAAAGTGTCTATAACTATGTTGCCCCATCGCTTGAGGCTCAATAACGGTTATCAAAAGCGTTGGAATATGGCAAAGTTGATAAAGACCTTCTTTATTGAAATATAAAGACGGGTAAGCCAAAATACTGCGAATAGCTCTTAAAAGAGAGGTTGTTAAGACCCTGCCGCTACGAACTTGCCCATAAGGCATTATGAAGAAGAACGGATGCTAATTAACAATATTTTATCCCTAAAAGTGCTTCGGGAAACCTTTGATTATTGAAGTGCGATGCTTTTAGGGGCTAAATAAGATAACTCTCTTTTAGGAGTCGTATATTCTTTAATATAAACAGCGAATCTTTAGCAGTTAGAAAGCTGTTTTTTATTTTTCTAAATATAGTTCCCCTCTATATAGATTTTTTATTCCTTGAAGAGAAGAAAAGAAGATATTGTAATATAACCTATGGTTATAGTTAAGTTATAATTTTTTTCTTATATTTATCGGTAATACTATTATCTTTAATTATTTCTTCTTTAATTCTATTAACCAGATATTCGGCTTGATTTGGCAGAACATTTACAAAATCAGCGGCTTCATCGGGATTATAACCGGCATATTTAATTAAAAATAAGATTATTTTATCTTTTTCCATAATTAAGAGGAAGCGCAAATAGGACGACAATATCGTAAATGCGGATTATTTTGAATAGGTGGCGTATTTATTTCTTTTTCCAAAGGAATAATAATTTCAGGTTTTGTCGGCGGAATAACAGGCGTAGGTATTTTAATTATTTTTTCAATTATTATCGGTTGTGCTTCTAATAATTTCTGCTGTTCTTGTAATAAAAGAACTTGTTGAGTTAGAAGATTTATTATTAATTGTAATAATATAATTATTTCATTCATAGTTATTTTTTTAAATCATCTATTGCTTTATTATTTTCGCATTTACAGGCTTTTATATGCGAATAACATTTAAAACAATGAATCCTTGAATCTGGCGGTATTAATAATTTTAATATTTCTGTTTCAGATAATAATTGGCAATTATCGCAAATATTACGAATAGAATAATTTATATTTTTATATCTAAATTCATCCCCGCATAAACGACAAATATATAAGTAAGCGGAAGTGACAATACAACTTGGGTTACCACAAGGACATTGGTTATTTGTAGTAGTATTATAAATAGGAAAATTAACTTGATAATTAGAATCTTTTAAATTCTTTTTATTTTGTTCATCTATTGATATTTCTGTTGCTGTTTTTTTATTTTTAAACAAATTCATATTTTATAATTTAATATTTTCCCGAATGGCGATTTTAATCCATTGGAATTATTAATTATCCATAATACTGGATATTCAGGGGATTTAGACGGAAAAGCGCCTTGTAAATCGGTAAAATATAAAAATATCAACGGTTCAGTATCTTCTTTTTTAACTAAATTAAACGGTTCTACAAAAGAAGTTCCGCCGCCTCCTTTAATTTCAATTTTAGATAAATCTTCTATTTCTTCCAAGTCAATAAAAGGCGTTGCTTTAACATCGCAAAAAGTTATTTTTGCTTTAACTTTATCATAAGCCGATAAAATTCCTTTAATTTCGCCGATAAATGCGCTGATTTGTTTTTGATTAATTGAGCCGGAAGTATCAATGGCAATGCCTACCCAATCCAATTTTTCCCCAGATTGTAAATCAGGCAAACAAAAATCAGCCCCAATAAATCTTCTATCGGCAGGATTAAAAGAATAATCATCTTGAAAAGGTTGAACAAATTCTTGTAAAATGTTGCGCCAATCTTCTTTTGGTTGCGATTCATCGTAAAGCCGCTTTAAATTATCAGGTAGTTTTCCTCTTTGAATCGCCGTTTCAAACGCTTGCTTAATAACTCTGTCCCATTTTTCAGAAGAATTGTTTTTTATCTTTTTCCATAAATCGCCATCGCTACTTTTTTTAAGTGCGTCAGCTATTTGTTTGATTTGCTCGGCGGTCATTTTGGGAATAGATTTTTTTAAATCCTCATAAATTTTTTCCGTTTCCCAATTAATATATTTATCATTTTTTAATGCACCATCGGGTAATAAATATTCAATTAATAAATTAACCGCATAATCGGCAGCTACATTGAATAATCTAATTGGGAACAATGAACCATCAGGTAATTTTGATATAATTATTTCATTACAATTTCTTCCCCTCCAAAGATGTTTGAGGAATAAATGCGCCGCTTCGTGTATTAATAATCCCATTTGAATTATTGGGTGCTTATTATATTGATTCCAAAAATCAGGATTATAAAACAGGGATTCTCCATCTACGCCTATTGTCGCAATAGTTTTATCTTCTTTTACCGGCAAATTGAATAAAATCGTTCCAAAAAATGGATGAGAATTTAAAATTCTAAATTTTGCTGTTGATATGGTCATAATATTATTGCTTTAATTTTTGCATCGCATCGTAATTTTCAAATAATTGGTGGATTAAATAATTACCAACTTCTTTTTTGATTTTAGGCAAGGCATCTAAAAAATCTTCGGAAAAGACCGCAAAGGAATAAATAAATTGTCTATTGCCAATTTCAAAATCCACATCAACTATTTGATAATGCGATTTGGGCACATATAGTTTTGGATTATTGGAAATATAGGGAATATTAATGTATTCTTTCCTACTTCTAAATTTTATTGAATTAATTTTCATTTTTTTAAATTATCTAACGCTGATTTTTTAATTTCTACGATTATTTCTTTAGAAATATCGCCAGCCAATTTAATTTCAGATTTTCTATAATCAATTTCTCCTATCATTTTTTCGGCATATTCAAAAACATCATCGGGCAGATTAAATTCAATTCCCAAAAATATAGTAGGATGAAAACTAATTGGAGTATAACCAGCATCTTTAATCGGTTCAAAGTTCGGTTTTTCAGAAGCCATAACTTTGTATTTTCTTTTAGTTTTTCCAATTCTAATATACGCTTTAATTTTCATATTGTATTAATTCTTGATTATTTTTAATCCATTGCGACCATTTATCAGAAGCGGCGATGGCGGTTCTAATTTTGTCATTTTTATCTATAAGCGAAATAATAGTCAGCACTTCAAATTCTTTGGGGAACTTGGCAATATAAGCAAAAACATTATCTAAATGAGGAATTTCCGCTCGGTATGAGATTGCCATACTTAACGCCCATAATACATCTAATTTTTCAGGAACTTTTGTTTCTTTACCTGTTAAGATTTTTTCAATATCAGGCATATTTTCATAAACAGATAAAAAGCCATAAAATTCGCCAGCCACCGCTTTGCCTACGGCGCTGTCAATTTTCTCGCCAATTTTAAATAAATCAGAAGCAAAACTCCAACTGCGAGGACTTTTCCATTCTTTTTCGCCTGTTTTCGGTTTTTCGTATAAGTGTTGTGGTAATTTTGATAAAAAAGAAACGATTTCTTCCGCAATTTCATTTTGAATAGCCCATTTCCGCCATTCTTCTATGTCAGGATTATCAATTTCAAAATGAATAAACCTATTCGCCAATGGCGCAGGAAAACGAGTAATAGCGGCATTATCATCAATTCTATTGCCTGCCGCTATAATTAACCAGCCGTCAGGCAGTTTATAATTTCCTAATTTTCTATCTAATATAAGCTGATAACCGGCGCTCATTACTGATTGTGGCGCTAAATTAATTTCATCCAAAAATAATATCCCTTCGGGAGCGTGGGTATTATTCGGCAGAAATTCAGGTTCCAGCCAAATAGCTTTATGTTCTTTGTTATTAATTGCAGGTAATCCTCGTAAATCAATTGGATTAAGCAAGGATAAGCGTAAATCTATTAATCCTATGCCCAATTCTTCCGCTACTTGTTTAATGGCGGCTGATTTTCCAACGCCCGGTGCGCCCCAAACCATTATTGCGAGATATTTTTTATCTCTTTTATAAAGCGTATAAATGTTTTTAATGGATTTTTTGAGATTGGTAATTTTCATAAATTTATTTATATCAAACTTTTAGCGTGTTGTCAATGTGGATAACTAATCTAATAGCTTTTCTTTTAATTCCAGTAGCACATCTAACTTTTTTCTATCCGAAGCACCCAGAATCAGCTTATTAACCAATAACTCATTTAATTTTTTATTATAATCGTCTATTTTTTTAGTATCTAATTCTTCTATAAATTCTTCCGGCGTTATTTTTAATTTAATTAAAAGATTAATAAATGAGCTTATACTTCCTTCGTTGCTTATATCCATTATTTTTAACCTATTTTCAATTTTATCTATATCTAATAGTTTTTTAATTAATTGTTTCATAATTTTGTTTTTTAAGATTAATTAATAATTCATTTTTAATTTTATTATTTTCCGACATATCAATTTCCGATTCAAATGGAATTTCTAAATCGTTTTTAAGA
>ERZ1292632.4050-Hain-H43-01um-R2-4050-length-10772-cov-14_pt1 | contig 10772 bp, 22 predicted proteins | sample MGYA00564407_ERZ1292632 | MGnify/ENA primary metagenome ERZ1292632 (study PRJEB36523, sample SAMEA6512637) | groundwater metagenome | collected 2019-01-08 | study: AquaDiva: Metagenomics assemblies of 32 groundwater samples
TGGACCGCTTCCAGCAGGACCCGCGCTGCGCGCTGATCGCCTGCAACCTCCAGGCCGGCGGCGTCGGCATCACGCTCACCGCCGCCTCGAACGTGGCGCTCCTCGAGCTGCCGTGGACGCCGGCCGCCGTGGACCAAGCTGCTGGCCGTCTCCACCGGATCGGCCAGGCCGAGAGCGTCATGGTCTGGTACTTGGTGGGCGACCGGACGATCGACTTGGACATCGCCGAGCTGATCGACGCCAAGCGCGGCGTCGTGGACGCGGTGACCGACGGGGCTGCGGCGGAGGCCGGGGCCCCGAGCATCCTTGCCGCGCTCGTCAGCCGGCTCGCCGGCGACGCCCCGGTGCGCGCCAGCGCCGCGGCCGAGCAGCGGGTGGCGGAGCTGTGGACGTGAGCGCCGGCTACGACGACGGGCGCGTGGCCCTCCACCACGGCCACGTCCTCGACGTGCTGCGCGCGATGCCGGAGGCGTCCGTCCACTGCGTCGTCACCTCGCCACCCTACTGGGGCCTCCGCGAATGCGCCAAGGGGTGCTATGGTGATAGCCCTTGACAGCGGCGGCCGTCTCATGGCAAGATAGCGGGCAAGATGAAAGCCAAGACAACCATGGTCCCCGCGAAGCGCTGTCCCCACTGCGGCCACGTGTGGGTGGCCAAGGGTAAAAACCCGGACGGCCCGCGGCGCTGCCCGAAGTGCTGGAGGATCGTGGCGTGAGCCGACACAGGGACGCCTATCTGGTCGAGAGGTACAACGGCGAGGACCTCTATGTGGACGCCGAGGGCGTCTTCTTCGCCAAGGACGACGATGGGGCCCGCGGGACGACGGCCAAGACGCTCGCGGAGCTCAAGCGCAAGCTGGCGGGCCCGCACACGAAGCTCGATCTTCGCGGCGTCATGTTCTCCCGGTGGTCCTACAACCACAACGAGGCCGGGGACGAGCACCGCGAGGTCCGCGTCTACGGTGTCTCCGGCGTCGGCAACGTCCTCTACGAGGAGAACGGCTGCAAGGAGAAAGCCGGGCGCGGCGAGGACGTGTACATCTTCGACCAGTCGCGCCTCGACGAGCGCCTGAAGCTCCGCCGTGAGCTGCGCCGGATCGACGCCGCGCTCGAGCAGCTCATGGAACAGTGGCCGAAGGTCGAGCGGAAGGGCGCGCCGTGAGGCTCCGCCAGAGCGACGACCACCAGCGGCGCGCCCGCGCGCCCTTCGTGGTCCCCGACGTGAGCGGCGCCCGCAATCCCGCGGGCCCCGGGCCGCGGCCGGAGAGTGGCGCACGACCAGAGTGCCGCTCAAAGGATCCGGCCGCGACCCGCCCCCTCTTCGGCCCGGCCTTCTGGCCCCGATTCTATGGGATCGCGCCGCGCATGACCCCAAGGCAGTACGTCGCGCGCTTTTCGGTCGGGCGCGAGGTGCTCCGCGCCCTGGCGTTCCTCGTTACGCTGGCCGTGGCCGCGGCGCTCCTGCTGCTGCTGGAGCCCGACCCGCTGAACCTCACGCGATGAAGAAGGAGAGGACCATGGAAACCACGAGAGAATCGGCCGTCCTCGCTCCGACGGATGCGGGGCTGCCGTCCCCGGTGTTCCGCGGAGCCCACATGGTGCGGGCGCTCGCGGACTACCGGGAGCTGCAGAAGGCCCTGGACGAGTCGATGCCGGACCAGCTCATGACGCTGGACGGCAAGCCGTTCAGGAAAAAGGGCTACTGGCGCGCCGTCGCGGTCGCGTTCAACCTCTCCGTGGAGCCCACCACGGACGCGACCGCCGAGCGGAGCGTGATCGGCGCGCTGGACGACGGCAGCGAGAACTACGTCTACACGGTGGCCTACCGGGCGACGGCGCCGAGCGGTCGCTCGGCCATCGGCGACGGGACGTGCGCGGCGGCGGAAAAGCAGAAGGGGCGGATGAAGGCGACCGAGCACAACTGCCGCTCGCACGCCCATACGAGGGCGTTCAACCGTAGCGTGAGCAACCTCGTGGGTTTCGGCGAAGTGTCGGCGGAGGAAGTGGAGCGCGACGAGCACGGCAGCGAGGTCCCCGTCGTAGAGCGCCGCGCCGACGGCTCGGTCCTCGTCACGGAGGTCAGCACCAAGACCGGGAAGAACAAAACCGGAAAGCCGTGGACGATGTACGCCATCACGTTCGACGACGGGACGTCGGGCTCGACCTTCGACGAGCCCCTCGCGAAGGTGGCGGCGGACGCCAAGGCCACCGGGGCGCTCGTGGTCCCGGTCCTCGAACAGAAAGGCCAATACTGGAATCTGGTCGGGTTGGCCCCGGCGTCGGCGACCGAGCCTGCGGAGCCGAAAAAGCCGCGCCAGACCGCAGCGCGGCCCGCGGCGCCCGTCGCGCCGGCCGAGCCGGGCGACCCCTTCGGCACGCCCGAGCAGGCGGCCGGGCGGCCCGCCGCCCAGGACAAGCCCGGCAACGGGGGCCAGGAGGCCGACCCGCGGCCAGGGCTGGCCCGCCGCGTCGTCGCCCTGCGGAGCGGGTTCAAGACGCAGCCGAGCGCGCAGAGCTGGGCGGCGATCGTCTCCTACTTCAGCACGGGGGCCTACCTCGAGGGGAACGAGGACCGGCACACCACGGCCGCGCTCGCCGGGGTGATGAAGGACGACGGCCAGCTCGCGACGCTGCAGGTCGAGCACCTGGAGGCCCTCGCCGCGTTCATGAAGAGCCTCTCCTCCGGCGAGGCCAAGACGGTCGAGCACCTGAAGACCGTCATCCTGAAGCCGCGGGGCTGAAAGAGGATGGCGATGACGAAGCGCAAGCCCCCCGACCCCAAGCTCGTGGAGCGCGTGGCGCGGGCGCTGGCACGAGAACTCGTAACCGGCCCGTGGCGGAATCTGAGCGAGGAAGTGCGCGAAGATTACCGCGCCCTCGCCCGCGCGGCGATCAAGGCGATGGGGCGGTGAGCGAGCGGATTCCGAAAACGATTCGCGTGCGCACCGTGCCTCACGCGTTTCGTCCCATCGTCAGTTTGAGCAACGGCTACCTCTGGATCGGCGGAGAAGGTGGTCCCTGCATGGTCGCCATCAGCGGGCGCAAGACGCTGCTCAAGATCGCCAAGATGATCCGGAGGTACGCGCGATGAACCGAACTGGATGAGGAGGACGACATGCTAGGTGAACTACTGGAGAAACAGCCGGAGCCGGAGGCGCAGGCGCAGACAATCAACGCGGCCTCTCGACTCTCAGCGCGCTCGGCGTTGCTGGAGCAGGCGACCCGACTCGAACGGGAGGCTGCGGGCCTGCGCCGACTCGCGGGCGTGCTGCCGGGTGAGATGCCCCAGGAGGCGGAGGAGGCGCTGTGGGAGCTGGTCGTCTCGCGGCGATGACGAGGTGCACGCGCTTCCTCCGCACCCCGCGCGGCGTCGTCCCGATCTGCCGGGCGTGCGGCGAGAGAGTGATCGTCCGCGAGGCGTGGAGCCGGAACCGCCCCGCTGTCGGGGAACGGCTCGTGACTCGCTGCGGCTGCGACCGGGCGGCGTGATATGACGACCATCAAGCACGGGGAATGGCTCCAGGAGCGCGCTCCGGACAAGATCGGAGCCGGCGAGTGGCGAGCGTGGTCCATCCAGGCGTCGCCAAGCACCCCCGACCAGGCCGCGACGGTGAGCGCGTGGCTGCTGTACTGCCCGGGGGCTCACGTAGTCTGGTCGTACTGGATGCTCGGTGTGATTCACCTGCGACCGATCGACGGCGTCCGACCGCCAGTGATCCTCCGCGACGGCGCGAGCCACGAATTGATGATCGTGGCACTGGACCCGACCTACGCGCCCCCGGACCCCGTCGGGTGGGGCGGCCCGATTCACTACCTCACGCCCGTAGACGTAGTTGAGCAGTTTCGGGTCCGCGACGACGCGCAGGCGCGGAGGCTGGCCAACTCGGCCGTGCGCGCTCTCATGAGCGGCACCGTCTCGCCGGACCAAGACTGGCGGACTTGGTGGCAGAAGTCCGTGGCGGCGACGGCCGCGCATTTCCTCCACGGTGAACACCTGGACGAGCCTACCGATGGTTGACCGCGTCCTCCTCGTCGGCGAGAGCAATCCTTACGGCGCGGACCCGCGCCTCGCGCTCTACCCGGAGCCGCCGGGCTGCGCCGGGGCGCGGCTGTGCGTGATCCTCGGGATGACCGACCGCGAGTATCTCAGGACGTTCCACCGCGTGAACCTGTTAGAGGGGCCGCGGTGGTCCGCGGCGCAGGCCAAGATCGCGGCGGGGCGCTGGGTGGCTCAGTTCCGCGTGCTGCTCGGAGCGCGAGTCACGCGCGCCCATGATTTCGATTTCAAGCCGTGGACCCGATTCGACGACCATCGAGGCGACTGCGAGTACGACTGCCCGCGCCCGGCGTCACTGTGTATGCACTACGTCATCCTCCCGCACCCGTCCGGCCGCTCGCGCCTCTGGAACGAGCCCGGCGCGGCCGAGCGGGCGCGGCGGCTTGTGCTCGCGCTCGTGGAGGAGGCGCGGCATGGCTAACCGCGTTCGCGACCCCTGGCGCACCCTCATCGACGCGATCGCGGAGCATCCAAACCTCGAGGCGAGGCGTCGGATGGCGGCGGAGCTATACGATCAGCGCGACGCTGACGCGATGGACCGGCTGGCCGCTTGGATCGAGGTCAGCCTGCGCTTAGACGCCAAGACGGACGCCGAGGTGGCCAAGATCGTCCGCGAGGCGCTGTGGGACCGCGAGCCGATCGGGTCGCCCGCGAGCGAATTGCTCCATCAAGTTATCGCCCGCCTCTGCCGAGCGGGCGGTGGAACGCTGCCCGTGCCCGACGAGGAGGCGTGATGACCAAGAACGAGCTGCGACTGACCGTGGGGAGCCGCCGGATCATCCGGCGGCAAACGACCGCGCTGGACGAAGTACTGACGGCGCTCACTCCGCTGGACTTCAACGAACGACGCCAACTCCTGAGGTGGGCCTGCGACTACTACCAGATCGACCCGGCAAGGTTGCCGCTGGCGCCATGACCTTCGACGTCCTCGATCTGCTCGCCGTCATCGCCCTGGCGGGCGTCCTCTGGGGCTACTGCGTCCCGCTCGGCCGCGAGCTCTGGCGCCGGACGCTGCTGGTGGACCGGCGGTGGGCGGCGCGGCGGGAGGAGCGGGAGCGCATCCGGGCGGTCATGCGGGAGGCGGGCCGATGAGCCTCCGCGACTACCTCTTTTACGAGGAGCCGGGGATCACGCTGTACTGCGGAGACTGCCGCGAGGTGCTGCCGCTGCTGGAAGCAGTAGACGTGGTGGTGACAGACCCACCCTATAACTACCGCAAGGTGTACGGCACCCACGATGATTCGATGGATCCGCTTGAGTTTGAGGTGTGGATCACCGGATGCTTTCGAGCCGTAGCTGATCGTCTCAAGGACTGCGGCATGATCTATTTCACGTGCTCGACTCAGATGATGCGCCTGTGCGAGTCGTGGGACTTCCTACGTTTCCGGCAGTGGCTCGTCTGGCATCGTCCGAACCTCGTCAACGTCCATGCACACAGCGATTGGAAGCAGACATGGGAGCCGGTGTATTACGGCGGCAAGGGCTCATTCCGAGCGACGAAAGGCGTCTTCCCTGACTCGGCTGTGTTCACGTTCCCCACGCCGCAGACGAACTTCAGCGAGGGTCGCGTCCATGTCTGTCAGCGTCCAGTCAAGTTGATCCAAGCGTGGCTCGCTCGCGCCCTTGGTGACGTGGTGCTCGACCCGTTCTCTGGGAGCGGCACAACACTCGTCGCCAGCAAGGAGATGGGCCGCCGCGCCATCGGCATCGAGATCGAACCGAAGTACTGCGAAATCGCGGTGAAGCGGCTGCGGCAGGAGGTGCTGCCGTTATGAGCACAACAACGGCGCAGCGCGCGACGTGGCTGGCGGCGATGCGGGAGAGTGCGCGATGAGGCTGATCTGCCTCTTGCTCGTGCCGACGTTCAAGGCCGGTGATCCTCCACCACGCGGTTATCTGGAATGGCACGAATGGGCTCGTGTCCAGTTCAACGCGGGACGCAGACAGCTGCGACGACCGTGTGGCTACTGGCACTTCTCGCAGGAAGTCTGCGAGCATCCGGCGATGCGGGAGGGGCGGGGATGAGCCAACACGAACACGCCTTCGTCCGTCGTCTGGCCTGTGGCCACGTCGTCGCGGTCGTGGTCGAGGATGCGGAGCTGCATTACGTGGGCACCGTGGCGGCGTGGAAGCGCGCGAGGGCGACGATCGAGCGCGTCACCGTGGAGGACGCGCGGCGCCTGCTCGGCGAGACCTTCGAGGCGATGAAGTCGGGGCGACATCATCGGAAGCGCGGATGCCCGCCCGAGACGGCGGCGATCGGGACGGCGTGAGCATCGAGGAGAAGCCCGCGTGACCTGCCGGGCGGCGATCAACCGGGCCACGCCACACGCCCTCGACGACGTGCTCACCGAACCCGTGGGCGCCCCCACGGCCGACGAAGGAGGAGGACACGACATGACGACGCTGAAGACGTTGCGGCTCTCCGAGCTGATCGTCACCCGGGCGCGCCGGGCGCTGGCCAAGGCCGACGCCAGACGCGCCGATGCCCTCGCGCGCTTGGAGGCCGAGCAGGCGCGCCACGCCGGGCTGGTCGAAGACTACCTGCACGGCGGCACGACGCCGACGCCGGCGGACTCATGAGCGGCGCCGAGTTCTACGCGAGACTCCCGAAGCTCAAGCGCGACCTGCGCTATCTGGACTGCGTGCTCACGGACGACGAGCTCCGCCAGCGCGGGGCCAAGCTCGCCCAGGTGACGACGGAGATCGCCACCGAGGCCGACCACCAGAAGGCCGTCCGCGACTCACAGCGCTCGGTGATGACCGCGCTCCTGGCCAAGCAGTCGGAGCTCGCCGCGCAGATCAACCGAGGGCGCGAGGTCCGCGAGGTCGATGTCGTGACCTACGCCGACCACGGCACCGGCCTGGCGATCGACGTGCGCGAGGACACGGGTGAAGTCATCCTGACGCGCGACCTGGTGGGGGCCGAGCGCCAGCAGCCCCTCGGGTTCGACCTTGGCACCGCGGAGGCCGCGCCGGCGGCGGCCGACCCGCCGGATGAACCGTTTTGACCGACGCGGCGCTGCGGGGGCGGGCCACGCGGCACTTGCGACTCCTGCCGCCCCCGCCTGCTTCGTCCGCTCGGCGACCGGACTCGCCGTGGTCGTGGTGGCTGGTGATGGCGCTGGGCATGATGATCGGCGCCACGACGGCGCTCCTGCTCGGATGAGCGCCACGGGGGAACTGACATGAAGAAGAAGGACGACACGAAAGACAGCGGCGACGGACTCACCGTCCTCGAGCTTCACGCCGAGAACGTCAAGCGCCTGCGCGCGGTGCGGATCCTGGCGCCTCCGACCGGCACCGTCACGATCGCCGGGCGCAATGGCCAGGGCAAGTCGAGCACGCTGGACGCGATCCTCTACGCCCTTGGCGGCAAGGGCGCCACGCCGACCAAGCCGATCCACGAGGGGGCCAAGACCGCCAAGGACGTCGTCGTGCTCCAGGACGCCCAGGGCCGCAAGGTCCTGCGCGCCACGCGCACGTGGACGGCCACCGGCACCTACCTGACGGTCGAGGCCGAGGGCGAGGGGAAGATCAAGAGCCCCCAGGAGTTCCTGAACGCGCTCGTCGGGGCCGGGCTCGGCTTCGACCCGCTGGCCTTCACGCGGCTGCGGCCCGCCGAGCAGGTGCGGATGCTGCTCGACCTGCTGCAGCTCGACGAGGACCCGCGCGAGATCGACCGGCAGCGGAAGGACAAGGCCGAGGCGCGCACGCTGGCCGCCCGCGACGCCAAGCGCGTCGCCGCGCAGCTCGCCGGACTCCCCGAACCGCCGGCGGACGCGCCGGAGCAGGAGATCGACACCCGCGAGGTCGCCGCTCAGCACCGGCGCCTGACCGAGCAGGACCAGGCCCACAACCAGGCGGCGGCGGTGGCGGACACGGCCTTCGCCGAGCTCCAGCGGGCTCAGGAGCGCGTCCGGCGCGCGGCCAAGGAACTGGAGGAGGCGACGGTCGCCGAGGCGGCGGCGCGCCGGGCCCAGGGCGCCGCCGTGATCGCCTTCACCAAGATCCCGAAGCCGGACTTCGCGGAGGTCAACCGCCAGCTCGCGGAGGCCGAGGACCTCAACGCGGCCGTGCGGGCGCGGCGGGAGTGGGACGCCACGAAGGCCGAGTGCGACCACCACGCCGCGATCGTCGCGGCGCTGGACGAGGACCTGGAGGCGATCGAGGCGCGCAAGCGCGAGCTGCTGGCGAGCGCGCCGTTCCCCGTGCCCGGGCTCGGCTTCGCGGAGGTCAACGGCGAGTGGTGCGTGACGATGCACGGCATCCCCCTGGAGGGCGCGGCGCAGAGCGAGCAGATCCGCGTGAGCCTCGGCATCGCCATGGCGCTGAACCCGCGCCTGCGCGTACTGCTGGTGCGCGAAGGGTCACTGCTCGATCGAGAGACGCGCCAGGAGGTTGACCGCTTCGCCCGTGAGCACAATGCGCAGATATGGCTGGAAGTTGTTGGTGACGGTGACGGGGCGGCGATCGTCATAGAGGACGGAGGCGTCCGTACTGACGGGTCCGATCCAGGATGGTAATTGCGGGTCTGACTCTCGAGGACCTGTTGATCTGGGCAGAGCCAGAGCCCAACAGCGGATGCTGGCTCTGGCTCCGCGCGCGGTTTCACTATGGCCACGGGGCGATCACGCTCGGCGGCCAACAACTCAGGGCTCATCGCGTGGCCTACGTGCTCGCCTTCGGCCCGATTGCCGACGACGTGGACGTGCTCCATCGTTGCGATTGCCCACCCTGCATTTGGCCGTGGCACCTCTTCACCGGAGATCAGGCCGTCAACAACGCTGACCGGGACGCAAAGGGGCGAGCGGCGTTCGGCGTGCGCCAATGGTGCGCCAAGATCACGGCCTCTGTTGCCACGGAGATTCGAGGGCGAGGTTCTCTTGGAGAGAGCACGGCAAGCATCGCGCGCTCAGTCGGTCTCTCATGGACTGCCGTGGACCGGATCCTCAAGGGTCGAAATTGGAAGCAGGCGGGCGACGGCAAGGGGCTCGGGTGGTGAGCGAGATCGGCCCCTGGCCGCGCGAGATCGCCGGGCTCGGCCGCCTGCGGATCATGGCCATGGAGCCGTGCGCGGAGTGCGAGGAGCATACCTGGTCGTTCTACAAGCAAACGCCGCTCTGCCTCACGCACGCGAAGGCGCGGGCTGCGGGCGCGCCGGTGCCGGCGGTGATCGACGGGGAGGACCTGGGATGGTGAACGAGATCATGGCGGATCCCTGCGGCTGCCTCTACGCCCCCGACGGCGCACTCCTGAAACGCTGCGGCCGTGGCCAGCAGCGCGCCCACCCGTACACGGGCGAACCGACGATGCACGTCCTCAAGGCGAACGGGTGGGTGTGCCAGTGCCCCGGGCTCCGGCCGCGCCAGCGGCATCAGCAGCCGATGGACTGCATCCCCGCCGAGGCGCTGGCCGCGTGGCGGCGCGCGCACGAGGAGGTCACGGCGAGCGACCGGACGGCGCGGGCGCTCCTGTGGATGGAGACGAGCTTCGGGCAGACCAGGCTCGACGGGAAGGAACTGGAATGGTAAAGGAGACAATCACCACACCCCCGCCCGAGTTCGAGGCCAAGCGCTTCTTGCGCCGGTTGTCCCGCCTGCGTGGTCAGGCCCGCACACGTTACGTGACCGAGGCCGTGGACGCCTTCGTGTTCACGCTCCACCGCTATCGCGTCAACCGAGCGGTGCCTGTCGAGACTTACGACGCCGCGCACGAGTACGGCTGGGGCGTCGAGTACCAGAACCCCGACCCGAGAGTCCGCGCGGCGAACATCCTCCGCGCCCTCGCCGAAGCGGTGGTGACGCTCCCGCCAGGGACGCCCGTGAGTTTACGCTCGGCCGTTCCGGGCGACTTCGGCCGCTCGAGAGCGGTGGGGTTCTACCGCGCCCCCTCAGGACCGACTGAGGGCGCCTCCCTGCCAATCGAGTGGCGCGGCACCTTCGACGAGAAGAGCGGCGTCCTCGACCACGGCGCCGTGGTGACGCCGTCCCAGTGAAATGAGACTCACCCCCAGCCAAGCCAAGGACCTCCGCGCCGGCCGCCCGCCAGCTCGCTCCGAGGCCGACGTGCAGCGCGCGATCCTGGCCTACCTGCGGACGGTGCCGGGCGTCTACGCCTTCCGCTGCAACTCGCGCGTCGTCCGGATGCCGGGCAAGGCCGGGCGCGAGCGCCTCGTGCGCTTCGGGGTGAAGGGGCTGCCGGATATCTTGTTGTGGAGATCGGAGCGGCACGGCGATCAGACCGTTGCTCGATTCGGCGCCATCGAGGTGAAGCGCCCCGGCGGGAAGCCGAGCCCGGAGCAGGTCGCCTTCCTCGACCTCCTGCGCCGCGCCGGTGGGATCGCCGTCCTAGCGACGTGCGTGGAGGACGTGGCGAAGGCGCTGGCGTGACCTGCACGCCCTACTGTCTCGAATATTGCGACGGGTCGTCGTGCTTCACGCCACCGGCCACGGCCCTACGGCAGCAGGCGCCTCACCCGCTCGCGCTCTCGCTCGCGGCCCATGAGATAGGCGAGCCCCAGGGCCAGGAGGATGACGGCCGCCGCCACGCCCCTCACGCGGGGACTCGGACCACGAGGTAGTAGGTCGCCCCGCAGCCGCTCAGACGCGGCGCGCAGTGCAGTTCCCGGCCCGTGTCCTGGAAGCCCCGCCGCAGTTCGAGCGCCGCGGCGTGGCACTTCGGGCAGGTCCTCGGGAGCTGGTCCGCCAGCGGTC
>ERZ1292632.2082-Hain-H43-01um-R2-2082-length-17540-cov-10_pt1 | contig 10765 bp, 11 predicted proteins | sample MGYA00564407_ERZ1292632 | MGnify/ENA primary metagenome ERZ1292632 (study PRJEB36523, sample SAMEA6512637) | groundwater metagenome | collected 2019-01-08 | study: AquaDiva: Metagenomics assemblies of 32 groundwater samples
AATGCCGGATCTGTCGTCATCTCTGTGATCTCCTACGGATATTTCGCCATGATAAAATAGTCTGTCCCGTCATCCTCGACCACAATCGAGTCGCCGGGAGCCAAGGCGAAATTAGCCGCACCCTCAATCAGGGCCGGAGCTACCGGAACCACGGTGACGTTATTCGCCGCTCCGTAGTTTTTGATCTCAAATCGATACGTTCCCGTCCCTGCCGCCGCCGGATCGGGTATGCCCAGGTTCCAAGCGCCCGCCGCCGCCGTACACAAAATGCGGTAATCGTCCTTGGTCGCCGTGTAGGCAGCGTTCTTCTTAACGATGCTGTGGGACTGGCTGCCCTCGAAGACAAATGGCGTATCGCCGCCATCAGAGGAAGTGCCGCGATGAATCAAGCGCCGATAGTACCAGTTGATTCCTAACGTAGGATCGCCAACACTCCCATCGACGTCGATGGTCGAGAAGACTGAGCGATTACCGCCAAAGATGCTGTACCGGGCCACGATGTCTTGCGGATTAGCAATGATATTATCAACGACCACTGAGGTATCAAGGCCAAGCGTGCCGTGAGCACTGAAAATATAACGCTCACCCACGTCGGCATCGATGGTGACGGCTGTGGCCAGAGCACCATCGATATAGCCGCCGAGTAACGTGTTATCGCCAGCCAGCCCGAAAAACCGGATGCCTGCATTGCTTAAGGTCAGGTGTACGAATGTCGAGCCGTAACCGTTTATCTCTATCGCGTAGCTGCCGCACCCTTCGAAGATATGCTCAAAGTAGTTTGCATTACCAGTCGCGTCTCCAGCAGTCGGCCCAGCAATTACATCCCCCACCCGAATGCCCACTTGCATCTGGTTTAAGAGTAGGCGTTTGAAAGAGTTGTAGTGTTGGTGCCCATTGGCTACATCCGGGTTGGCTATGATGTTCACCCCCCGGATATAAATGCCATAATCCATATCCCAAGGCGGCACACCACCAGCATTGTCCGGGCCAGAGATGACCAAGTTCTCGAAATGGTTGAAGTTCCCACCGTACGGAAACTCGATTCCAATGGTTGCCCCAGCATTAGTCATCAGCAAACAATAATCATGATGGGTTACACCACAAGCGAACTGTGTTATTTGAAAAGCCGGTCCAGCTACGCTAGATTTAATAACAGTTCCTACTAAACTAGGAATCAAACTGGCGCTATTTCCAGCCCACATGTCGCCAACTAGGTTAGCATCCCCCGTGATTGTGGCGGTGAGGCTCCAGTAGCTCGGCGGGATCGGAGCGTACACCGTGCCGCCCAATCCAGCCCGGTCGAAAGCCTCCTGAAATGCTGCTGTATCATCGTGAGAGCCGTCGCCCACCGCGCCGCAGTCCACGACATTGACCCAGCGGTAGGGTACTTCTTTCTCGGCTAGCTCTGATACCCGTCGCTCGAGCGTGGCGATATGTTGAGTCATTTCGAGTAAGGTCGATTCAAGGCTCATTCGCTGTACTCCACCATGCCATCGATGGATTCGTTGCCGTCTTCGTCGAGGCGAACGGTCACGGCCCTAATCACGCTGACGTACTCCTGCCCGTTGTAGACGGCGGGGAGCTTATCGCCCCATCGCCACGTCGTACCGTAGCCCTCGCCAGAGAGTTTGCCGCTGAATTGGAGTCGTGGCCTGCCTTCAGCCAGCCGCTTATAAGCTGCCACTGTGAGCGTAGTCGTCAGGCTGAGATTAGAGCGGTCGTACCACTCCTCCCGCCGCCCGAACAAGGAGCGCCCACTGCGAGCGGTAGACTCTGCCGTTATGATGCGCCTAGCCGTGCCCGTTCCAGAGCCGCCCGCATAAACGTACGTAAATTCCTGACTCCAGTCTCGCACTAATTTGGCCGAAACCATGTTCCCGTGCTCCATGCCAAGGCTCACAGGAGCTATGCCCGTGCTCGTATGGTCAACGCCCGGCTGGTTGATGTAGGTCCGAAACTGCAACTGCGTATCATCGATGGCTACGAGGTCGAAATAGACCGGCGTCCCTGCCGTCCTCGCCGCCTCGGCTACCGCTTGCAGGGCGTTCAAAACGTTCTTACGGGGGAAGGTGATCTTCGTCAACGTCGGTCCTAAGCTCAAGTCCGGTTCCACACTGAGATAGGTCGAGCTGATCTGCCTCGCCGTGTCAACGGCCAATGTGCTCATGTTTTCCCTGACGATGGCCTTCATGATGTCGTCAGCGTAGCCGGTCTTCTCGGTATAAGGCGTGCCTGCATCATAGGCGACGATCCGACTGGTCAACAGGTAATTCTGGTCGTAGCCCTTAACTATGACAGCTCGATTGCCATCCTCGTCTGTGCCCTCCTCGAGATAGCGGAGAAAATATATACGTTGGCGGCTGGGCGCGCCATTATCGGGCGCCCGCCAGATGTCGATGCGGTTGTCTGGCACCAGTAGCGCTGGATTGTAATCCCACGGCAGCACGAGGGTACAGGGCGCGACGTCGTTAGCGACAATCGCATAGGTCGCACTCGTCAGGGTATCGACAATGGCCAGCAGCGTACCATCGTCCCGCCTTAGCTCGAGCGAATGTTGGCTCATGTGGCTACACCATCTACGCTCAGGTGAGTATCCCGCCATTGGAGATAGGCCAGAATATCAGGGCTGCCAGCGTCGGCGACGAACAGCGAGATATCGTTGCTGCCTGATTGCAGGCACCACGTCGCAAAATCGGAGCCGGACAGCTTGGCTCGCATCACGGAGCCAAACATGCTTGAGGTAATCGTCTTAGCACCTGGGCTGAGGTCCACGGTCAGCGTCTCGCCGTCGAGCAAGGCATAATTGAACCAAATCATCTTGCCCGTGGTCTCGTTTTTCAGCCATTCCAAGGTGGCCGAGGTGCCGCCGATGCGCTTCACGATGAGCATGGGATAGGCGTCGCTGGAGCCGTTGTTGGTGACGGTAGTTATGGCCGAAGCCGTCGCCGTTCCCGAGTTGTCATAACCTAGATAGTGGTCGCCGTTGGGCAGGGGGAGCAGCGACCACATAACCGACCCAGCCGGGAGGTTGACATCGGGCTGCGTCCATGCAGAGCCGTTCCAGATGGCGTAATAGTCCGAGCTAAGACCGCCGATGGTTACGAACGAGCCGCCCGCATGGAGAAAGCCGAGGCTATCCACAGCCAGAGCGTACACCGGCAGACTGGCGCCGCTAGCACCGAGCGAGTACCACGCCGAGCCCGTCCATCTGGCGATATTATCCGCCGCCGCCACGCCGCCCGCGTTGGTAAACTCGCCGCCCACATAGAGAGAACCGTCAAGCCCCACGGCAAGAGCGCTGACCTGGACGCCGGTCAGAGCGGTCGCTGAGGCAAGAACCGCCCAGGCTGAGCCGTTCCACTTGGCGATAAAATTAGTCGCCGTCCCGCCCGCCCCCGTGAAGGTACCACCAGCATAGAGGTTGCCTGTAAGGTCAACGGCTAGAGTCAGGACGTTACCGCCAGTCATACCCGTCCCAAGAGCCGTCCAAGCTGAGCCAGACCACTTGGCGATTCTAACCGTGCTGGCGATGCCGCCCGCAAGAGCAAACAAGCCGCCTGCATAGAGACTGCCGTCAAGGCCGAAGGCCAGAGTACGCACTGTGTCATTGCAGCCCGTGCTCAGGGCGCTCCATGCGACACCGTCCCATTTGGCGATGCGGCTGGTATTGGCCACGCCGCCAGCCAAAGCGAAAGCACCGCCAGCATATAGGCTGCCGTCTGGACCAATAGCCAGAGTGTAGACGGCGCCGTTCATGCCTGTGCCGAGGGAGCTTATTGTCCCGTCAGCAGCCACCTTAACGATGTAGTCGCCATTGGCGTCGCCGACGTTGGTGAAACTGCCGCCGACGTAAATCGAGCCATCAAGGCCCCGAACGATAGCGTAGACCGTGCCATTGAACTGGGTCGAGACGTTCGACCAGACGCCGGCGATCCGCTTGATGATGTAGTCAGCGTCGCTCACGCTGAGCTTGCTGGTTAGACTGGCTGCACTGTCGTTGATGCGCCGCCAGAAGGGATCGTAGCAGATGAAGCGCAAAGGGACGAGCTCGCTATTAGCCTCCATCACCGCCCCCGTGAGGCCGCTGTCATAGTCGCCGGCGATCTCCACGGTCGGGCCTGCCCCCGAATAGCGCAGCCGTGAGGGCTGCAAGGGTGACACGAGATTGGGCTTGACCAGATTGATCAGGCTCTTGCGGAGACTGTGGACAGCCGCCGGTGTGGCACCCGATGTATCAATCGCCAATGTGAGCACCTGCGGTTGCACCTTGACTGACTGTAAGCGGGCCCCTGGTAATAGCGCCTGTCCCGTGACATTGTGGCTTATCGGTGGCATGCCATAGCCCGACTTGTTTTGTATGAGCACGTCGTAGGTATCTTCGATATTGATTACCCGTCCGCCTGCCCGTGATTGGCCGGAGCGAGTAGAACTGGAGCCAGAAGCCGCCTGCATCCAGCGGAACGCCGTGAAGGAGTTGCCGGAGTCGGTCGAGAATAGCCCATGCACCTTGTAGGTTGAGCTGGGCACTGTTCCCGTGCCCACTAGCACGCCGCCGTAATAAACGGTCGCCGTAGTGCCAGACAGAACCACTCGCAGCCGTTTGCTGGCAGCATAGGTCACGGCCGCACCGGCGAAGATGTTGGTATTGACTCCGGCTACACAGGACTTGAGGTAGCACATATTAAACAGCCGGTCAACGTAGGCGAGTAGATAATTTGAGTCGTTCTGATAGCGCAGCACCATCCCTGCCTGCCGGTTGGCGGCGATGGTCATCGCACATTCGGCCACACCGTCCACGGCATAACAGGTCAGTTTGGCGAACAGGTCGGCGGCCGTGAGGTATTTACAGGAGACGTTGTCAAGCGCACCGACGAAGGCGCCGTTGCACTCAAAGCCGGCTACCGCGCCATCGGCGAGGATCATCTCGTCATAGGCACCGAGAGCCGTCCGGTTGGGGCCGTAGTTGCCACCCAATCGACTATTTATAACTCCAGCCGTATAATCCACGATATTCCAGACGACGTGGCACCACCAGTTTGCCGCTACCACGTTCTGGTAGAGCAAGGCCCCTGCACCGGCGTGGCTAGCCACGCCGGCAGCGATAGTCCATGTGCCAACAGTATCCAGCCAGTCGCCGACCACGGCGAAATCACCAGCGTTGAACCGCTCAACTGATTCCGTCGGCGTGTTGACGGCCTTGTTGGTCGATATGGCGTAGGTGCTCTCCGTCCACGCCTCACCGCTGTCAGCACTGCCGAGGGAGGCGGAGTCGGCGCGGGTGAAGCCATCGTAGATATCGTCTGGCGGCAGATCGTGCGCTCCGTCCCAAGAGCAGCCCTCCTGCTCACCATCCATGAAAGTACTCGGATAGCTCTGGGCCTCGACCTGAACGGCATCCATGTAGTAATCGGAGGCGCCCGCCCCCGATTGGCGAACGTACAGCGTAGTCGAGCCGGTCGCCTGCGCCGCCAGGAAGCTGGCGCCATATTGAGTCCAGCTTCCATCCGTGCCTAGGCTGGTGGGAGCCGACCAATCGGCGCCGTTTAGGGACCACTGCCACGTACCGCCGAAGGTGCCGCGGGCCAGCATGGTCACGTAGTGAACAGCGTTGCTCAGGGCAGAGAGGGTGAAGGTAGCCCCTTCGTCATCCAGAGAGGATACGACTTCGAAAGAGTGACGCCCCTTGTAGGCGTAGGTAGTTGACCGAGACACAGCCGCATTATTGCGGGGAGCAAACCCTAGCGTAAACTCAGCGCTGGGATTCTGTATCATATTTTGGCCCGCTTCGGGTCGGGTAATTGCCCATTGTCCCATCGCTATGCCCCCGAAAGCGCCCGCATCAGGGCGTAGTCGTCTATCACCGTCGATACCGGCGCGTTGGTGTGGACGGTCATGTTGTAGGTATTGCCGCCTCGCACCATGTCCTTGCTCTTATCGTTTGGGTAGACCTGTGCCCCGCGGGGCAGGTAGGCCAATTCCGGCCCCTCTTCGCCCAGCATGGCCCAACCACCGGGAAAGTTAAGCGTCCCTCTGGCCAGGTGGGGAAGAGGATCGTCCGGAAGGTCAATCCCTATCCACTGGCCAAGCACTTCGAAGCCGATATCGTTGGGGATAGCCTCGTTAATCGCATCGACGGCTGAGTTGATCAGGGCCTTCAGGGCGTTTAGCAGCCCCTCAGCCAGACTGGTCACTCCCTCTATCGTTCCCTTGATGCCGTCGATAAGCCCCCGCTTGATGCTGTCGCCCATCTTGGTAGCAGCGTTGAAGATGTCCGTCAGCAGGCTGGTTAGTTGGGCTGGCAACCCGGCAAAGAAGCTGACTACATCAGTAATGAGTTGGCCCACGCCGTTCTTGACCGTGCTTATCCAGCCGTCTTCGCCGGTGATAGAGTTGAGGATGGTCCTTGCGATGTCGGCCAAAGCGCCAGCAATGCGGCCCGGCAAGCCGGCGAAGAAATCGATGATATCCTGAATCAGGTCGGGGATGATGGAATGGCCAACCAATGTGTCATACATCCCCTGGAAGAAGGCTACGATGGAGACTATGAAGCCTTTAACCAAACCGATAACGCCATCGATTAGACCACGGAACAGGCCCATTACGGCGGTCTGCAATCCAGCGACGATCTTACCGACACCATCGGCCATACCCCTGACCATCTCCTCGGCTGCCTTCCATGCACCGGCCCAATCGCCTTTTATCAGGGCAGCGATGATCCGGACGAAGCCGATTACCAGACTGGAGACCGTTTGGAACATTCCTCCAAGCATCGTAAGCAGTCCGGTTAGCATCTGCATGGCACCGGGCAGAACGCCCTTAATGAAGCCGACCACGCCGCCAAGGGCGCCGACAAACAAGCCAACGGCCACGACGAGGACGCCGCCCACGACGTACCCGAGCGCCCGTAGAATGGGGATCACCTGATCGAAGACCTCCCCCAGGGCTTGCATAATCGGCGTACCCGCCGCAAACTGGGATGATAGGGTTTCCCAAATACTCGAGAGAGACGGCAGGAGCGAATCAATGACTGGGCCTAAGGCGTTGAAGATGGCCGCATAGACGGTCATCAGAATCTCGGCATAGCCCCGCAGTCCGGCGATTACATTGTCTATCCACTGGCCCATGTCGCCAAGGATAGCGCTAAAGGACTCGTTGCCGCGCGCAGCTTGTGACAGGGCATTTAGGTAAAAGCCGAATTCCGCCCGTAGTTCGGCCAGGTTGCCGATAAACCGGCTCACGCCATCGATTACCGTGTTTACGGCATCGACAAGGGGCTTGATGTCGATGCCGAATATCTCGGCTAAATCGTCCTGCAACTGCCCCAACGGATCGCCGCCCGCCTGAAGAGCGCTCACCATGTCCTGGATGATGATTACAAACCACTTAACGCTCCGCACCACCTCGTCAATCATCGGCCCTGCGTCGCCGAACCACTCCCGCATTAGGTCGCGCTTATTCGATGGGTCGAGATAGCCAAGCAGATCCTTGACGATGCCAATCAGGCCGTCAATCGCTCCCATGACGATTGCAATTGCCGGCTGAATAGCCGTCTTCATAGCTTCGAAGGCCCCCGGCAGCCATAGGCCAAAGGCCGTTACCAATGGCGTGAGCTTATCCATAAGCTTACTCAGCACTGGCAACAGGGCGCCACCGATCGCTTCCTTCACGTTGCCGATTTGTGTCTCGAAGATTTTCATCTTGCCTGCCGCCGTCTCGCCTGCCGCTCGGGCTGCATTGCCGAACTCGGTTTTGAGCTCACCGAGAATGATCTTCTGGGCGCTCATAATGTCGCCCGTCGTCATGAACGCCTTTATCTGGTCTTGCTGAGCATCGGTCAGAGCTACGCCCACCCGCCGAAGAGCAGAAGCGCCTTCAATGGGATCGTTCAGGGCTTTACCTAGTTGGATAGCCGAGCTTTTGAGGTCCTGCCCTAATGCCTGAGACATATTGAGCACGGTTTCGGTTGCGTCGGGAAATACTTCCTTGCCGATGGAGGTGAACGTCAGCAGCATATTCTCGGCGCCTTGAATGGCGTCATCCTCGAAGGGAGTGAGCTTCGACAGCTCCGTCGCCAAATCGGCTACGGCGTCGGCGCTCATACCGGCTGCGCCCTTGGTAGAGGCGATGACGGCGTCGGTCGCCTTGGCTATCCCCTCGGCGGCCAGAGCGTCGCCTAGCAGCCCTTGTGTCAGACCGGAAAAGGCGCCAACGAGCTGAGTGACGCCAAAGATGCCGAAGCCGAGCTTGCCCAGGCCGTCGAAGATGCCGCCGATGGCACCCGTTACGCCCTTGGCATGGCTGTGGGCGTCGTCAAGGCCCTTCTTAAATTTGGTTTGGTCCGTGTCTAGCGACAGGACCACGTTTCCGAGCGAAGTGCTCACTGGCTTACCTTCTTGATTCCTATACCTATTAACGCCAGCCTAAGTACCATCTCCTCGGGCGCCAGGCGTTCTGCTTCTCTATCTGCCGCCGCCGTACGCTGCCATTCGCGGATGATTCTCTCCCGGTCAGACCGCTCTACCTCCGGCATGGTAGCTTGTATCTCCGTCACTCGCCTAAGTGATTCCTCCGCCTGCAAGCGTGGCAGCATGGCCAGATGGACCCTCAGCAGCCATACCGGGATGGTCAGCCAGTCGCCGGTCCTACCGCCGTAGAATCGCTGGAGTCGGGGGACGAGCTCGCCCCAGTCTGGCTCGGCAGCGGAGCGGGATTGGCCGCTCTCGCTGCCTTGATAAAATCCGTATAGCTGCTCAGTATCGCCAGCAGGTGACTAAGTCGCAATTTGCCTAACATGTCAGCCGGCATATCAGGCATGATGAGCCTAACTGCTTTGCGGCAGACCCCCTCTGCCTCGACGGCTCTGGCGATAGCCTGCTCTTCGGTTTCGCCCTCTGGCGATTGTTGGAGTTGCTGCGCTTGGCTGAATAGCCGTTGAAAGCGGGTGTACTCCGTCACGCCGAAGTCGTCAGGGACGGCGCACTCGTATTGCTGGCCATCGATGGCGATTACCGGGCGCTCAGGGGCAATGGTAGAGAGGGATAGTAGTTGCTTGGCCATAATGGCTATGACTCCTTTCGGTCTATGCCAATTATTTCTACGCCGATGCCCAAGGCGTTCAGCGTCTTATGCAGTTCGTCGGCTTTGCGGTGTAGCCGCTCTGCCGCCTTGCGGTGTGCGAAGGACAACTTGGTTTGCTCCCTCGCCATCTCGCGAAGGGTGGACTCTGCTTGCTCGATAATGCTCGCTGTGTCCATGTATTTACTCCTCGTTTACTAGGTAGCGGAGGCGTCCTGGGCAATGAAGTGGCCGAAGCGCTCAGCGTCGGCGCTGGCGTCGTCGTCTTCGAGTGCCACGAACTTGACCGGCAGAAGGATGTTGTCATCCTTCTTCCACGGCTGCCCCGCCGGGCCGTCGAAGAAGCCCCGCGGCACCTGATATTGAGCGGGCCAGTCGCCGTAAGGGCTGCCGTGCTCGTTGCGAAACAGCAGGGCATACTCGGTTACGGTGGGGCCACGTCGCAAGGCGATCTTGCGAGTGCCTATGGTGCCCGCTCCCGCCGCCGTGTCGGTTACGGTGTTGCCCATCAGGATGGCGATATTCTCCAGCGTTGCATTGAGTAGGTTTGTCTCGATAGATAGCATCTCCTCCGGTCTCAGCGCCTTGCGGGGTCCGGTATGCTGGTCGTCCCGAATCAGCTTTGTCGTCTGCTCAGGGACCACGGTCACGCCGCCACTAGTGGCGCCCAGACTCACCCAAGGGGCTACCGGCGTAGCGTTGACCTCGGGGAATGCCGTGCCGACGGGCGCCTTGTAGATGGTTCCTACGCCGGACAGTATCTCGAACGGTTGGGTGTTTGCAGTCATGATAGATTACCTCCTGTTAGGGTATCTCTCCCTCGGCGACCAGCGCCTCGAAAAAGCACATTGCGAAGTCAAGCTTCACATCGGTATCGTATAGCAGGCTCGGCCCGCTTGCTTGATTGAGCCAGTAGAGCAACCCGCCGCCATTCTCGGTCAGGACGGGCTGCCGCTTGGTATCCCGTGATACCTCCACCAGTCGCCGCCAGATAGCCATAGCCGCCGTCTGGCTTGAGCCATAGCAGCGCATCTCAAGCCGTACCGGCTGCACCTCGGCATAGAGATCGGGCAGGCCGCCGTCAAGGCGAACCATCAGCCCGGCTTCGGTAACCTTCCAGCCGTCGCCGTAGCGGTGCTTGGCAGCAATGCGAGTGCTCACCAGTTCAGCCAGCAATGCGTCCTGTTTCAGCCACTTGATTACGATCTCTAGCGGGTCGATCACTTCAGCCTATGCCTCTCTAGTATGCTCGGCAGCTTGGGCTTTTGCTCGTCTACCGCTTCCGTGAGGAAGTGATAGCCTTCAAACGAGCCGTGGCCCTGGTGGACGGCCATCGCGTATTCCATTCCGCTGCCCAACTCTAACACCAGTTTGCCCTTCTTCTCAGCCGGATCGGCCTCGTTGCCGCCCCGCTCGGGCGTGGTTGGCGATGGCTCGACATTGTCGGCAGGCCAGTTGTAGCCCGGTGTAGCGAGGTGGATAGAGCGCCTGAGCGTGCCTGTCTTAACGCCATGCCCTGGTTGAAGCCGCTTCTTGGCCGCCGTCTCGCAGCGTAGGCCGAATTCGACCATGGCATCGCTAACGTGATCTAAGGCCACTCGCTCGACCTTGTCGCCTTCCCAGTTCAGCTTGACCATTACGCCACCCTCTCCACGCTCAGGCTCAGATGGTGGGCCGCTCTCGCGTGCCT
>ERZ1292632.4052-Hain-H43-01um-R2-4052-length-10765-cov-22_pt1 | contig 10765 bp, 15 predicted proteins | sample MGYA00564407_ERZ1292632 | MGnify/ENA primary metagenome ERZ1292632 (study PRJEB36523, sample SAMEA6512637) | groundwater metagenome | collected 2019-01-08 | study: AquaDiva: Metagenomics assemblies of 32 groundwater samples
CGATCAGATGTATCAATTCGCTACGGAAGTCTTCCTTTCAACCGACGAGCTACTGGCATATTTGAAATGACCTATGACAACCGTCTCTATCCCTTTCAGGTTGAGGGCGTAGAGTTTATTGAACGCGCCGGTGGGCGCTGCATTATTGGCGATGAAATGGGCCTGGGTAAAACCGTTCAGGCGTTAGCTTGGCGTGCAGTTCAACCAGAGATTAAGCGAACGCTGATCGTGACTCCAGTCAACGTCATGGGGAAATGGAGAGAAGAGGTATCAAAATGGACCAAGGGTTCTGCCCATATTGTCAAAGGTTACACCGCCCCCCTGACATCTGCCCGTACTCTAATCGTCAGTTACAATGTAATGACCAAACGATTCAGAGAACTAAAGACCTGGGGACCGGAGTTAATCATATGGGACGAAGCACATTACTTGAAGGGTTATCGGAAGAAAGTGCAGAGAGTGGCGGCGGCACTGCTGTTGAAGTCACCATTCGTTTTGTTTCTGAGCGGAACACCCTTTCTCAACCGGCCTATAGAACTATTCAACATGTTGGACATGGCACAGCCGGGCAAGTGGAATTTGGGAAGTTATGGGGTCAGATATTGCGGCGGATTCGACTATTGGGCTGGTCCGCTGATGGGAGCAATGCACCTGAACGAATTGCGGTCACGATTGAACTTAGTTATGATACGCCGCTTAAAAAGGGACGTGTGGAAGGAACTCCCTGAGCTTACCCGTATTAGAATACGCGCCGACATACGCACTGAAGAATATTTTAAGGCGCTGGCGGGCATCAATAGAAAGAACGCCATGGTTAAAGTTATGCAAGCATGGCATATTCTAGGCCAAGAAAAGGCTAAGGTAGCAATCGAATGGGTAAAGGAATATTTCGAACAAGCAGACGCCAAATCCAAGATCGTGTTGTATGCTCATCACCTAGACGTAATAGACACACTTAAGAATGGTCTGGCGGAGTTTGGAGCATTCAATATAGATGGCCGAGTTCCCCCTATGAAACGCGACGCCTTAATGAAGGGCTTCCAAACTGGACTCCGCCCTAGAGTAGCAATCATCAATGAAGCAGGAGGAGAAGGTATAGATTTATTTGGCTTGGGAGAGATTGATAGTAGTCGTATCCTATTCGTGGAAAGACAATGGACACCGGGCAGAGAAGAACAGGGAGAGGGGCGACTTCATAGAATAGGACAGAAGAATGCAGTTGAAGCATACTATATAACTGCCATTGGTACATTCGATGAACCAATGGATGCCAAGATCGAAAATAAACGAAAGATCATCAAAGCAACAATGCCAATGGAAGAAATTGAAATGCAGGTTCAAGGAGAAATTATCAATGGGCTTCTCGGTTAGTCTTGCCGTTATTACCATAGTATTGGTTATGATTGTTGTCTTTATTGACATGGCCGATGAACCATTAATCTGTCCATTATGTGCAACAGAATTTTATCGTTGGCAATGGACCGAGGCCGAGGAGAATGAACCCGGCTTTAGAAAGTTATATTACAACCACGTCATGAATGACGCCGGTACGATGTATATTTTACCCTGCCCTAATTGTGCTAAGACCCGAAAGGCAATAATCCTTGGGCGAAACAGAATTGTACATAATAAAGACGTAGCACGCTGGAACAAACTAACAAAGGCGCAACGAAAAGCGGAAAGTGAAACATGGCCTATGTCTACGGCTCCATCTGGGCCTACTGATTTATCAGATCGAGAACCTTGGAAACCAGAAGACGAGGAAAAGTAACTTAATCTAGAGAGCGGTCAACTCAAAACTAGGAGAAAACTATGGGAACTGGAAGTAAGCAACGTAAGAAATATGGACCTCGCGGGCGTGGCACTATTAGCATCCTGCCAGCGAAGGCAGTAAAGACCCCTGACTTGTGGAATGAAGTCAAGGTAACTATCTTTGGTGAGGCTGACGACAAGCAAGTGTTCCGTCTGGACCCCGAAACCGTGAACAAGGAATTCGGGGCGTGGACCTTGAAGCCTATCGTCGGACCTAATACCTTCATCGAGTTAACACCGGATGAAGCGAACATCAAGTCTGTTCGTCCGCTGAATGGTACATTCTTGTTCAAGTTCGTCCGGTTTGCGGCGAAGCAGGATAGAGAAACGAAAGCATACTTGGCTCCAACTATCAAGCCGTTTCCGGCTGAGCGCGTAACAATCCAGAAGACCGGCGCATCTTGGGTTAATCCACCACATGATAAGTTCTATGCGGTGCTCCAGGTAGCTGCTTCTGAGATTGGCAAGAAGACGGAATTTGATGGTATGGAATCTGTGCGTCCACTAGTGTATATGTTTGAGCGCAACCCGGACACCGGGCTAGTAGAAATCATCTGGGATCGGAAGTTCTGGTATGATGAATTAATCAACTTCCTAACGGTTGTTGGGTATGACTTCGACGCCGACTCTCTGACCCCAAGTGCAAACGTGTTGGGCGAGTTGCAGGAGATTCTCCTACGACGGAATCAGGCCTTTCGTGGAACCTTCGAAGGTGGATGGCTCCAGCGCGATCTACAAGACCCGCCGACTGGCGTGGCTATATAATTTGGGGGTTGACCGCTCCCTAGATTGGACTAATGATGAATCAAATAACTCTTGAACAAATCCAAGAACTAGACCCCACTGCAAAGTTAATGAGTGCGGGCTATCTCTTAATGACGTGCCCTTGGCACGACGATGCAAAACAATCCTTATTGGCATATCCCGATGGCTGGTGGCATTGTCAGGGAGAATGTCATTCTAGCGGGCCTTTGTATAGACTGTATGCAGAGTTGTCAGCACCGGGAACAACCCGCCGCGCGTCCCGAGATATTCCAACCGGACGCCCACCATATCTGCCATCTGGACCGGATGAAATGTTAGAGTTGATCGAGCTTGCACACGGAGCCATCAAAAGGAATTCTTCCTTTCGATGGTATGCAGAAATGCGAGGAATCGAAGGGAGAATTGAACCATGCGAACTTGGTTGGCACGAAGGCTGGCTAGTCTTGCCCGTAAAATCGAAAACGGACGAAGTGGAGGGTATAATCTTGAGAGCTGGTCCACAGGCAGAGAAACTTACAGGCATGCGCTTTACTCAGCCTCGGGGACAACGGGCTATGATGTATTGCCCAGATTGGAGTTTATTGTCACGGACTCAGGGACCATTATACGTAGTGTTTGGTATGATAGACGCTCTGACACTATCAGAATTGAGATTGCCAGTCGTAACAACGACTGGTGGAGCAAAGAGCTTCAAAACCGACTGGCTGGATCAGTGGAGAGCACCCGTACTGGTCGTACCAGATGTGGGTGAAGAACCACAAGCATATGCTCTGCTTAAACATCTAGACTGGCGAGGCAAAATCAAGAATCTAAGCTATCCGGGGGATTTTAAAGACCCAAACGACTATCTTCGCAATGGAAAAGGAACTCAGTTGCTAAAGGAGTTGGTCAGTGGGTGATTGGGCGAAATGTCAATGTTGTTCCCATGATGCTGTAATCTTCTATGGTGCGCCGGGATTATCAGCGTTTCTATGTGGAGAGCACTATAGGTTGGCGCTTATAAATGTGTCTGAAATCTACGAACTCTTGAATAAGCGGTCTACATCACGCATGAAGCGTAGAGAAGCTAAGCTTGACAAAGCTTGACATCCGTTGTAGTATTAGATATAGGAGAGAAAACAATGAGTGACATGAATGATGCAATCACGATAGCTTTGGCCAAGAAGGTAATGAAGAACTTGGACCTCGATGCAATGGCAGAAGAAATTAGGCCACAGGTGCGTGCCACGGTTATGAAGGGAGTGCTTGATGGGATCAAGTACGTTGAATGGGGAGAATTGGTATCCGAGATTTTCTACGATCAAAGTGACTTGATTAAAGACATAGTATTGAAGGCCTTGAACATTACCATTCCAGAGAAGAAGTCACGGAGATAGTCTATGAATCAGAGAGCCGCAAGCGAAGTATGCTTTGGGCTAGTATTGAAGGGTGCTGATAAGGGAATGTTCAATGCAGAACATTTCGTTGACCCCTACAACATAGCACTGCAAGACGTGGGAACCATGGAGTTAGTAGAACTCAAGGCCACCCATGGATATGATGCGATCAGGGCCGCAGAGTATGCCGCCGAAGAAGTACCAGTATCAGATGCAGCGGCATATCTTCGTCTTCTAGAAACCGCCGCAGTACGGGCGGATGTAGGAAAACAGTTGGGGCGCATCTCAAAGAAACTGTTGAGTGGAGAGAATGGAGAGGCCGATACACTTCTACTTCTGGCCTCAAAGTTGGATAAGGGAGAGACAGGCTTCACCAGTATGGCGGATGTAAAGATACTCAGCGAAGGGGAAATCTGGGTACCTTGTGGATATGAGCCAATCGACGGTAACGCTGGTGGTCTTCCATTTGGGGGATTGACAATTGTAGCCGGTCCAGCTAAGCTTGGTAAGTCAACTTTGCTTTTGCGTTTACTTGCAGAATTTGCAAGAGCAGGTAGACATACAGCGTTCTTCTCATTGGAAATGAGCAAAGAACTAGCCAAAATGCGACTGCTTCAAATTGACAAGCTGACCAAAAAGCAGTTAGAGTTCATTCACGTAATGGACGATCCTATGCGAGAAGAGAAAGTCTACAGCGAGGCTATGCGACTGATCGCTGAGTATCCTATTGAAATGATTGGAGTGGATTACGCAAGCAAGATGCTACAGGGTCGAGAAGCTGGCGTATCAACAATGAGTAACATCTACGCCGCCATGGGTGATCTATCAAAGAACTCTAAGATTCCTGTGATTCTGTTATCAGGAGTATCACGAGGCTATGTTGGTGGAGAACCCGAAGCGAACCACATCTGGTTCTCTGGATTGGCGGAGCATGAGGCTTCTCTAATCATCATAGTCCACAATCCAGCACTACTGGATGTGGACATGTCAAGTAAGAATCAAAAAGGCCTACCTTACGTACCAGGACACGGATTCCTGAAATTCTCCGCTAGTAGGTTGGGAATGAAGCGAGGAAGCTTAGGGGCAGCATGTGTAGCCTGGGATGAAAAGAAGGGGGCATGGGGTTCAAAGACATCAGAATGGTATCCACATTACGCTGGCTAGTAGCATGGATACTAGATCATATACATCAGGTCCGCCAACGCAAAGAGCGGAAGAGAATGATGCAGAAGATCACCGCAATTGACACTGAATTCTTCAAACATACTGGCCCCCTTCATAGGCCTGGAGGTAAGTTTGCATGTCTAAGCACGACGGATGGTTTGGCGGGCCAGACCAAAGGTACGCTGTATGTAGACAAACCCACAACGAAGAAATACCTTTTGGGGCTAAAGAAATCATCTGGTGTAATTGCAATACAGAATGCGCTTTACGACATACGCCAGTTGCGACACCATGGCCTTTGGCCCCAGGGATGGGAACCGAGGATTTGGGACACAATGATGGTAGAGCAAGACCTATTCGGAGGTTGGTATCAGACATTCAATCTCCAGGCGATAGCGCGTCGATGGCTCCAAATCCACCTACCAAAAGAGACGGTATCTGACTTCATTGACGCCGACAAATTGACGGCAGAAATGAAAAAGTATGCCTTGAATGATTCCAAGGTAACTGGTAAAATTGCAGAGTGCCAAAGAGAATACGTAGCCAACGAATACGAAAATGAGTTCCCGTGGTATTGGGAAGTAGACGTACCAGCGATGTATGCTGTGATGGATATGCCCCCGGTACGGATTGATGTGGATGGATGGTTGGCTTATGCTGAAGAGTTATTAGCAGAAGGCCTACAAATACAGGACGAACTTGGCTTCAACGTGAAGTCAAATCCACAAGTTGCAGCAGCTTTACGTTCAGCGGGATACAAGTTACGAAAGGGTACCTCTCTAGATCAGAATACCCTAATGGAATTGGCCTCGGTTTCTAGAGATAAAAGCAAGGTCTTATTGGAAATGATCTTGCGAGCACGTCACTGTCGAGACGCTCATTCCAAGTATGGAACTAAATTCATCGAAGAGAACGTAGAAGACGGATGCTGGATTTACCCCAACTGGAAAGTGACCGGGCCGGAAACTGGACGTATGGCCTGCGCCGACCCCAACATGCAGAACATCCCAAAGAAGGGAGAAGGGCTGATCTATCGCTCTTTCTTTTTGGCAACACAGGGCGGAATCCTGTTGAAGGCGGACGTAGAACAGCAGGAACCAACGTGCAGTGCACAGTTATCAGGTGATATGGTTCTACGTGCCGAGATCGAAAACGAAGTAGACCTTCATCAACTGTATGCAGACTTCTTTGGTGTTGACCGACCAATGGGCAAGAAGATTCATCTAAGTCTGAACTATGGAAAGACTGCCTGGGGACTTGCACAAGACCTGGGGCGGGACGTTGCTGAGATTGAAGAGAGTCTAAGAGCACGCCGATTGCACTATCCAATGTATCATTCTTGGATGGATAGACAGGAACGACAGGCCGAGCGTGTTCATTACGTCAACTCTATTATGGGCGGTAGAATCTGGACCAACCCTTACAGTTTTCAGCAGCCCTTCAATGCTAAGAATGGACCCGTACAAAGATCAGCAGCAGAACAGACTAAACTGGCTCTTGGATACTTCCGAGAGTTGTGTAAAGTAAAAGACCTACCTTTCGTGATAAACTTAGTTGTGCACGATGAAATGGTAGCAGACATTCCAGACCCAAAGTTGTTGAAAGTCTATAAGAAGATCATGCAGGACGCATGGCAGGAAGCCGGACACAAGATCGTACCTTCCTTGCCTACTCGAATTGTAATGAATACAGGAACCGATTGGAGGATGAAAAGTGACCCCGGAGACAGTTGAGGCTCTATCAAGAGCACAGGAACTTTCCGCTAACATCGACGGTGCGAATGAGGCTGGAAATTTCCAGGCCGCATTCCACATGACACAGGTATACTGTGGCATTCTGTTGACTGTGCTTGTTAATGAGCTATTAGGAAAGGATGCACCACATCCACTAATGGCTCCGAGGGGAAAGGTCAACTAATGAGTCGATATGTTTGTCCCGCGTGTGGGGATCAAATGATTCCGGCGGTTGGGCCTATAAGTGCCAACATTCTTGTCGTCGGGGATTTCCCTGATTGGCTTGATGTAATTACCGGCGTGCCATTCTATGATAAAGACAAGAACCTCCGCGCCGGAAACATACTGCGTACTGAACTGTCAAGAGTGAACATCAACCCTGGTCGAGTACGATACACTAACATGTGGTTACATGCCAAGAAAAAGAAAGGCGAATGTGAGCCAGGAATACATGTTACTCAGTTGATGAAAGAACTACTTAAGGTAGATCATGCGCTGATCTGCGGTAGTGATCCTCTGAAACTGTTTCTAGGGGAGACAGCGACAGCAGCAGCATGGAGTGGATTACCAATCGAATCGCCAGACCTTCCATCCTCTTTGAAGGCCATGGCATGTGTGAAAATCGCCACCGGCTTTGACATGCTTGGAGAAGTACGACTAGCCATACAGCGATTTGGAGAGTTTGTGCATGGGAACTAAGGACCTAACCGCCCTGTTCTTCTCAGATGATGAGTGGGTAGACGTAATAGAAGAGACCAACAAGGCCATAGAAATGTCGTTACTGTCGGGAACCCCCGAACCAGCTTTCGATTATGGCCGGAATATCATCAGAGAGGGTAGAATCAAGGGAGTCAAGTTAGCTGGCTTGTTCTATGAATTACGCCGTGTATGGCCCAACTTTCAGATTGGGGGAGATCGTGTCGAAGATGCAGTTGAACGTGAAGTAGGGGTTCCAAAAGACTCCTTCGTCAAGTATGCTGATGCCTTCGAACACGTAGTTCTAAAGCGCCCGGCTCTGGCAGGCAAGCCAATTGAAGGTCTTATCAAGTTGATTGCTGCTTCGAGAGAGGGACAACTTGAAGAGGAGGATTGGGATGAACTCGAAATGGCACACAATGTTGGAGCGATGTTGGCCGTTCGCGATAGGGTTCGGGGTGTGCACACTTCTGGTAACACTCGCCTGTATCGTTGGCGTGCTCCTGAAGGCCAACTGTATTGCAAGCGTGGGCCAAAGGGCGAGATCAAACAGTTTGGTTTCTTGTATCCGACAACCGGGGATGAAGACGTGGATGCAGCAGTATCATCAACGCTGGCCTCGGGGATAATGGACAACTAATGAGCGACTTATATCTTTCCCCCGGACATCGTTACGAAGGTACGATCATCAAAGAGCTTATATACCCAGATGATAGTACAAATACCGTAGGTGATAGTACACTTGGTTCATACTATTCTGTTGTAGAAATTGTACCTTACAGCGAACCAGGAGATATGGGATACTCTTTATGGTTTGAAGTACGATTTGGTGACGGCCATTGTTGTCGAGTCAATTCTAGTTATGTGGCTATTGTCGTACTGGAAGCTTAACGGAAAAGACTATGAAGCAACACATTTACATTGCGGGTCCAATGACCAAAGGAAACATGTCAACGAACATCCTTGTTGCCATTTCAGCAGCAGATGAATTAATGGCGGCTAATGAGATTCCCTTTGTTCCTCATATCAGTTTCTTTTGGGCTATGTGTAATGGGGATCGTTGGAGTTATGAAAAATGGCTGGAATATGACCACTATTGGGTGACCACCGCCAAAGCCATCATTCGCCTTCCTGGAGAATCTTCAGGAGGGGATCAAGAAGTTCGTTGGGCGCGGCGACATGGAGTTCCGGTGTACAATTCGGTACAGGAGTATCTCAATGCTTAATCAGGTTTCACAACCAACGGCAGACCTACATCCAACAGAGAAGAGAAATCCTAATCAAGCACGGGGATTTCGTGAAATCACCAATGCCATGTATCAAGTGCACTTGGACAAGAATGCTGACTATAGTCCGGCCAACATTCTAGGGGTGGGGGAAATAGGACTAATCGTCCGCATGTGGGACAAAATGACTCGACTATTGAGTCTATTGGGTTTTGACGTAGAAGTGAAGTTCAAGGGATATCATGGACCGAAGGAAGCTAGGAATGAGTCCGTAGATGATAGCTTTATGGACATGGCAGTGTATAGCATCATTGCGATGCTTTATCGTCAAGGAAAGTGGGGGAACTAATGCCCAGAGAAAAGGCGGTGAAGAATGAAATACAAGGACGAGGAATGGCGGAAGATGTTGATAGAATGGAAAGAGTCATTGGTGAAGTCCCCCCTGTCCAGCGGGCACCAATCGGACTCTACTCCTTTGACAGAGCAGTTGGTTTTAGAGGAGAACTTGGGCTACCTTCTAGAGGTATTATTGAGCTCTATGGTGACGAACACACAGGAAAAAGTACCTTGGCATATTATGCTATGGGCCACCGAGCAGCAAATCGACGTGTTGTCGTTTGCGATCTGGAAGCTTCTCTCAACAAAGAATACATTGAACACTCTACTCACGTTGCCGGGCATAAAGGAGAAATCGTTCTGGTCAATGCGGTAAGCGACAAGAAGAAGGGCGAGGAAGCCGCACTTCGCACACACGAAAGCATGCTAGAAGAGACAATCGATTCTCTTCTAAAACCAGACGTTGCCGGAGTCTTGGTGGATTCCTATGGCGCTTTCGCCGCAATGGCAAAGAAAAAGAAACACTTGGGTGAGCGCACAATGGGACAAGAAGCCAAGACTTTGAATGAGGCCGCAGTAAGAGTGGTGTCTTGGTTACGATTAGTGAATGATCCTAAGTGGTACTTCGTTATCAATCACACCAGTCCTAACATTGGAGGTCAAGGATTCACAACACCAGGAGGGCGCAAAACTAAGTACCTAGCGATTGTGCGCGCCTGGATTCGCAGAATAGATAGTGATTACCCAGAAGGAACGGGTAATTTTGTAGCAGAAGTGGCAATTCAGAAATTGAAGTATGGAGCAAAGGGACGGAAGGGATGGGTGTACTTCATCCCTGGTTATGGTGTAAGCAGAGAAATGACTGCCGTGCTTGACTGTATCAAACTAGAAATAGCAAAAGCGGACAATACTGTTAAGTTGCATGTAATGGATGGAGACGACAAGGAATGGAAGTGGATGTCACAGGGACGTATTAGTACCCTGGCAGAAAAGGCACTAGAACCTGAGAAGCATAAGAAAACCTTCCAACCATTCTTTGACGCATTGGAGAAATACAATGTTGAAAACCCTATCTGAGCTAAGAGAGCGAGCATATGGAGGAAGAAAACTTTGTGGTGTTGATAATTATTTGCTCCTAGAAATGATTTTCGAAATCTTGGAGAGATTAGATGCCCTTTCATCAAACATGGCAAAGGAAGAGGGAAGAGGAGTTAGCGATAACAATGTTCACAGCAAGTAAAAGCTATTTAGAGAAATTCTTCAGCGGATGTGCTTACAGAGCATTTCTATATCGCCGCTGGAATCTCAAGAAAGAGTTCATGTCAAAGCCAATGCGTTTTGGCATTGCTGTACATGGGGCAATTGAGACAAGCCTTAGAACCAAGAAGGACGTGATGGAATTGGAGTGGGACCCTGTAGAAGTAGACGTGCTAGATCGAGCACAACGCGCAGTCAATTGGTTACAGAAGAATGGCTATGAGGTAATTGCTACCGAAGTGGAGCACATTGCCCCTCTATCTAAGACCATTCAGTTGTATGGAATCATTGACTGCATAGCCAAGGCTCCCAGTGGGGAGATCGTACTAATCGACTGGAAGACTAGTAAGAACCTATGGGCTCCTTTGAAGCTGGAAGGGGGCGAAATTGTCTATGTAGG
>ERZ1292632.4054-Hain-H43-01um-R2-4054-length-10762-cov-4_pt1 | contig 10762 bp, 4 predicted proteins | sample MGYA00564407_ERZ1292632 | MGnify/ENA primary metagenome ERZ1292632 (study PRJEB36523, sample SAMEA6512637) | groundwater metagenome | collected 2019-01-08 | study: AquaDiva: Metagenomics assemblies of 32 groundwater samples
TTGAATTCGCCTCCTGGGATAACGTGGCTATCTTTCCAGAAGGGTTCCAGGACCCAGTGTTCCAGGCCGCCTTACGAGACGCCCTTGACCCACATGACTTCTGGGAGCAATTTGCCTCCATACCCAAAGAGAATAGAAGCTTGGTCTTCCCTGAATTCAACCGAGTAATTCACACTACCTCCAGAATCTACTTCAATAAGGACCTCCCGGTCTTCATAGGCATAGACCCCGCTGGTTCAGATGCCTATGCCGTCATAGCCTTCCAGGTGATTAAGAACTGCCCCTGCTGGAGTTGGTTCGGAATACCAGGCACTCCAGAACAGGACCATGTGTGGGTCATTGATGAGTACTACCAGCGTAACTCCATTACCGAATTGGTGATAGAGGACATAAAGTCTCGACCCTGGTTCCCTAACCTTCTGAAACTTGGCTACGGCATTGTTGACGTTACAGAATGGCAGGGCAATGCCTACCGTTGGGGCAAAGAGGGAGTTAAGGTCTTCGTAGTTGCAAAGACTACCAGGGACTTCATCAAGAACTCTCTTGACTACTACCGTACCTGGCTGCGAGACCCTGCTAGGTACAAGTGGGAAGTCAACAAACTACTGGTGAACTTTGCAGAAGAAAAGGGACTCAGTTTGGATGATATACCTGTAGAAGAATACCGCATCATGCGCTCTGAAGCAGAACAAAAGATGCCCAAAGACATCCTTGTCCGCTGTAACCGTGTCCATATTGACTCAACCATGTGCCCAAACACTGTATACGAACATGCTAACTACCAGTATGCTATAGGTAGGAAGGGTGGGGTAATGAACTCTTCTGAGAAGCCTATGGATGCTTTTAACCACGCAATTGACGCCACGGTATACTATTTCTGGCAGGGACAAAAGTACGGCAAGAGACCGCCATCTAGAAAATACATAGAGTAGAATATGGCAAAAGACATTACTGTTACCCCCCAGCCTGTTAGGACTACCGGAACCGATGAAGCCAACTCTCTGATTAGATTGGCTGTCCGTTTACATGCCAAGCTTAAGGACCAGATGAAGGCAGATGAGGCCATCTTCAACCAGGAATACGAGGCCATCCCCAACCGAAAGCACTACAAGCCGGTGAAGACGGTAACTGGTAAGGCGGCTGCCCTCAACATTGCCAATGCCATCACGCACAAGCTACCTGATATTACCTACCACCCTAGGTCGGATGAAGACTCTGCACAGGCTGATGCGGAGAACAACACTAACTTCCTGATGACCTTCTGGGGACATGCTCAGAGTAACAAGAAGCGTCCCGTCCTCAGGGATGCTGCTCTCTTTGGAATAGTTAGAGGAGCATTCATCTTTAAGACCACCTTGGACCAGAAGGCGCTGCGAGACCAACCTACTGAACCAGATAAGCCCGAAATGAATGAGGCCGACCTGGTAAATAACCCCTCTGTCCTGGAGCAGCTTCCGGAGGAAGACCTTCTTGCCATTATGGCGGACAACATGCGCTACAGGATGGAAAAGGAAGTCTTTGATAACAAGAAGAAGTCCTGGCAAGAGAAGTATGGCAACAAGGTACTTATCAATGTACAGGCTAGGGACCCGAAGTTTGTCTACTGGGATCCTGTTGACGAAGATCCGGAGTGGGTCATAGAGATTTACCCCAGGGCCTGGTACGACGTAAAGAGGCAGTGGAAAAGCAAGTTGGGAGACTTCCGCCCCTCTGGCACTTCTCCGCTTCCTGGATTCCAGGACTCTGAAACTGTCTGGTTCACTGAAATCTGGAAACAGGATAAGTACTGGTTTGGAGTCTCTAATAACGCCACTCTCAACTTTGTCCCGGTCCAGGGTTGGACCAAACACCCCTATGGCTTTATCCCATACGCCATCACCGGAGCGCTAACCTCCCCCTTCCATGAACTGGAGAGACAGTATGAGTCCATCTATGCTGGGTACCACGACCTTCTGAACTACGAGTACCGCCTGAAGAATCAGGTAGCTGAGTACATCCAGAAGGTCACTCAGGCTAACATTGTTGCTAAGATGAACACCCCTGAGCCCATTGACGAGGCCCTGGAAACTGGTACTATCATCCAGATTGGACCCACCGACACAATAGACTACCTGGAGCCAGGTGGTGGACAGTTCCAAATCCTTTCGGATATGGAAGAGTCTATACGAGGAGAACTCTCGGGGCGGCTTATGGTGCCAGAAGTCCTTCTTGGCCGCACTCGTTCCCGTTCCGGCTATGGTACTCAGGTTCAGGCTCAACTAGCATCTCAAACACTACTCCCCTTTACCACGGGTCTAAGTCTGGCCGTCCAGAAGTGCAACGAACACATCATGCGATTGGTGGAACTCCTACCCGGCAAGACCTACGTCTGGGGCAAATGGAATGAGTATGGAGAAGCCTTTGCTAGTAAGAGCACCATTCGGGGCTTCTACCAAAATGATGTTGAAGTCGGTATCGAGCTACCTTCTGAGAAGACACAGAACTCCCAGAACGAAATCAACCTCTGGAAGGCTGGACTGAAGTCCAAGCGTGCTGCAGCCAAGGATGCTGGAGTCCGCAATCCTCGTAAGGAACAACTTCTCTGGATGGCTGAACAGGTGCAACAGAGTCCTCAGTTCATCCAGGCTATGGGTATGGTTGCTGCCAGGGAAATCTTCAAGATACCATTCCCTAATGAGATTGCTGCTGCAGAGGGACAGGGCGCACCCGAGGAGAAGGGTCCTCCTGGAGGTATGGCTATGCCTGGTCCGGAAGGCACCCCTGGTCTCTACCCACAAGCTGCCCCTGGTTCCCCACAGGAGGCTCAGATGATGCAGCAGCAGGCTATGCAGCCTAACCAGGGGGCTAAGAAACAACCAATGAGGAGACGATAGTGTCCAGGAGAAGGAGAAGGGGCGGAACTCCTACCATTCAGCTTCTCGTAGATGAAAAGCTGTCTGTACAACCAGTACTGCCTACCAAGGAATACCCAAAGGAAATCCAGCGACTACTTGGGATAATCAAGGGGGACACAGAATCGGTACTCAAGCACCTCAAGAGGGAGTACAATCGTTAACCTATAATTGAGGTAGCTACCTAGGAGAAGATACATGGCGCTGAAGAAATTAAGCACCTTTCGTCCGAAGACAACTACCCCAATTCGTAGAGTTTCCAGCCCTATTACAAGGGCTCCTCTTGTCCCTACTAATCCCTATGCTAGGTTGATTGGTCCTGCCTCTCAGACGTATCAGGGACCAGGAGATCCCGATAAGCAAGTCACTCCGGATGATACTTCTAAAAAGACTGCCGACGAGAAGACGGAAAAGGAGCGGATGCAGACTGAGCAGATTAAGCATGATTGGGATAAGTACACAAAGGACTATGAGCTAAACAAGACGAAGATTGACAGTGATGCTGCAACTGCTCTTATGGAAATGGAGAACCAGCTTAAAGAACTCCAGAACAACTATGAGCTTGGTAAGACCCAGCTTTCCAACGAAGATGCAGCAAGTCTAAGAGACTATGAAGCTCAGATTGCCCAGATGAAGAATGACCTGGAGCTTGGTAAGGGGTCCCTACAGACCCAGCTTGAACTCCAGAAGATGAACAACACGCTTGGAGAGCGGTTGGGCATGGCTGGCTATAAGGCCGACCTCATCAAGAGCAAAATGAACGCCGATGTGACCCGAGAGCTTGAGAGCATGGCCACTATGTCCGATTTCCAGCTTGGCAAGGGGGAGCTTGGACTTAATCAGCTACTTGGACAGAGTGCTACAGGTGCTGAACTGGCTGCCAATTTGGGTAGTTTGGGCTCCCAGGAACGTATGGGCAGTTCAGCCAATGCGGCCAATATGGCCATGCAGGGCAGAGGCATTGCCTCCAATGAGCGCCTTGGAATGGCTGGTCTTGGTGCCCAGATGGCTCAGGGTCAGATGCAGCTTCAAGCAGAGCGAGAGTCTGGTCTGCTTGGTGGGGCGCTGGATGCCTCAAACCAAAGGGCTGCTGGAGAACGAGGAAGACAGACAGGATTGACAGGGCAGGCCCTAGCGGCCTACCAGGCCCTCGCGCAGGCCCAGAGTGGTCCTCCAGGAGGCTGGCTAAATTCATGGTTCGCAAATAGGGGACAGGCTGCCCCTGAAGGTGCTGATACTGGACTGGCTCAAAACCTAGGACAATTCGCTGCTCAGTTGGGCGCTACGGGTCTTGGAGTTGACCCCAACTCCTACACTGACCGGATGATAGCCAACATCTACAACAAAGGCAATCGGGCAGAAGTTGGCAGCATGGATGACCTCATTGATGCCTCTACTGCTGGAGCATATGAGGGACTTCCACAGGAACGTGCTTCATACGATGCCCGCACAGGCAGGATGATGCAGAATTCCGAATACAATCGTGGTAAGGATGCAGCCTTCCAAAAGGATATGGCCAGGAGACTGTATGAATGTGGGACTCCCGGACAGAAAACCATAGAGGAATCCACTGATCCTGGTATGCCTGCAGGCTATCGTAACTTCAGGAATATGGAAGACTACTACGGCAGTGAGACTCCTGGATTTGAGCCAGGTGATATGGACTATGACATGCCGGATGTAGGCGACCCTAATTACAAGCCAGGTAAAGCTTCTCGACCTGCTCCAGAGATGACCTATGAGCAATCTCGGAGACAGCCAGGGACAGTAAGTCAGTTCCCTACGCCCGGTGGGAATGTTAGGAAACGTCCGGGTCCCCCAAGGAGACCGCCAGGTAGGGTGATCAACAATGCTGGTATGGGACCTAGGGGTGGACCCATTAATCAGGGTTTTCTGATGGGAAGACCGGATAGAGGTTCTATGGTAGCTACTACTGGACAGGGTATGGACGAGATGAGGAGGGGAAGACCAGATAGAGGCCCAGGAATTCAACCCAGGCCCTTTGGGAGAATTCAACCAACACCTTTTGAGAATCCCTCGGCCTCTGGCACAATAGGCGGAATGGAAACTACTCCTAATCCAGACTGGGCTCCTAAGATGGACTGGCAGCCTGGGGGGATGGGACAAAATCCACAAATTCCTACTAATCAGTTGGGAGACATAAATAACTGGACTGCTGGGGCGGGGCAGGGGCAACCTCCTACGCCACCTGCTGGATACGACAGGTCTTCTGGACTAAACCCCGATGGGACTCCTATGGCCACTACAGGAATGGGTATGGATGAAACGGGGAGGGGAAGACTAGATAGAGAAACAGGTTTTACTACAGGACAGGAGTGGACTCAAGAGAAACCTCCACAGCAACGGCAGCAGCAACTTCCTCCCTGGATGCAACAGAGGAGAATGCCCCCACAGGCACAGCGGAGACCAATGCCTCAGAGAAGGGTACCTCCGCAACGTACTGGTAGGCAGATGCCTAGACAGCGAGGAGCATATCAAGGAATCTAAGGATAATAGATGAATCAGTACTACGACCCATATGCCGAGGAAGACCCCAACTACTGGGGAGCAGACTCTGGCGACCTGATGTCTGGCTACAGCCCTGACTACAACTCTATGAATTATGGTCAGGATATGCTTGACTCTGGGAATGGGGATTCATACAACTACGACCCTTACCAGTCCTCTGGCTACGACCCTTACGCATCTTCTTACGACCCCTACGCACAAGAGCAGTATGACCCTTATGGACAGGGACAGGAATCTTATGACCCTTATGGCTATGACCCTTATCAGGGATCCTCCGACCAGTATGGATACGACCCTTACCAACAGGGTACTCTAGAAGACACCTTCTACCCAGAGCAGGACCCCTACTACACGCAAGACTATGGTAGTGATGGCGGTCAGGACTACTCCTATGACGACCCCTATGGATATAACCAGTGGGACCAGAACCAGGAACAGTCCTGGGAGCAGGACTACTTTAACAATCAGGACCCCTGGGGAGACTATGGACAGAATAGTGAAGATGCTGCCCCTGTGACAGAGCAGGGAGACGACACCCAGGGTCAGACTCCTGAGGAAGCTCCTCCTCCTATTGTGCCGAAGTTTGACTATGGCAACACTAACATCAACAACTATCAGACTCCTGAGTTAAAGCCCCCTGAACAGACAGGACCGACTCAAGCTGAGACTCTAGCTCAGGCCCAGTCTCAAACCCTAACTCCTCAGGCAGCACCACCTAAACCGTCCTGGATGGAGCAGATTGAGAGTGGGGAAGCATACAAGCCCTATCACTCTTTCGCCAACAACCCACTGCCCTACCTCTCTCAGGAACAGTACAACACCATGGACCCTTCTGAGTATGAGGGCTACATGGCCCTGGTCCCAGAGTGGCAGCAGAAGGACTTTGCGCTGAACATGCAGAAGTCGTGGACGCCCGGCAGGCAACGAAGATCTGCGTACATGAGTTAATCTATGGCTACTAAAAAGCGGTCATTGTTCTCGGGGTTCAATGTAACTCCTATAGAGATGCCTAAGACCAATGCTATTGGGCTACCCTTGCCAATGGGACAAACTGCTGCACCATCTTTGCCCTCTCTGCCCAAGTTCAGGAAGCCGGAAAGGGTGAAGATTTCCAGGAGGAAGCCTCGTAGAGAAAGAGCACCTTCAGCCCCCAGGCTGGATACCGCTCCACCTCCGACTCCTCCTATTGTTACTCCTGTGCCGAAGCCAGAGCCCATGCGGATACAGAGACAGGACAGTCACCCTACTATTGCTAAGCAAGTAGGAAGGAACCTGGATAGTTACAGATCTTCTGTGGCAGCTAATAGGAAGTCCAGGTCTTCTGAGCTACTGAAGACTTCTACTCTGGAAGTTGTCCTGCCTTCGGACAAAGAGCGACAGCCAAGTAAGACTCTCTTCTCTTCTCCTGAATACTGGGCAGAGAATGCTCCTGAAGCCAGTAACCATGACTTGATGAAGTACCTCCTGTTCAGGGGAGTTAAGGACCCGAGAGCCATAGCAGTGATTACTGCCGAAGTGAACTCTGCTGCTACTACCGCTTTGGACAAGTACATGATTGCAGAGCAACTTGCTAAAGCTCAAGGACTCATTGTCCCAGAAGTAGTAGATGAGGCAATAGTAAATTCTAAGGGATACTCTTTCCCTGATGTAGAGCCTGCTAACGAATGGATACCAGCAATACTCTCTATTTCTGAAGCAGCGGGAGTAACCCCTAACTACACCCCTGAGTTCTTACGGATTGTCTCAGCTATTATCATGCAGGAGTCTGGTGGTAAGGCAGACATCTCTAATGTGAACTCAGCTACGGGTGACGACTCACACGGACTGCTACAGATAAACCTTGCTGGGGGGCAGGGAGAATTTCTTCTTGCAGATATGTCAAGGGAAGAGGCTGTTAAGAAGCTTCAAGACCCCTACTACAACCTCGCTGTTGGACTACCTCCTATCATTGCCGCCTTCAATAAGGCTAAGTCCATCACGAAGGATGGTGCGCCTCTGACCGACAAAGAAGTCCTACTTTTTGTCTTGGCCAACTCTGGACACCCAAGACAAGATGGGGGAGAACTGGAGGTTTCAGCCATTACCGGCTTTGGTGGGTGGTGGGAGAGGCTTAAGGAACCATCTGGAGCAGTGAATGAAACCTCTACTTCTCCAGTGTCCTACTCCTGGATTAAGGCCCCTGTAACACTGGGTTTTCGAGATACCAGGGAGCCATATTCTGAGTCAAACCCACACAGAGGCATTGACTGGTATATGCCTGAGGGCACCCCACTGGAATCCATCTTACCCGGTACCGTAACCATAGCTGGGGAAAATGGAGGCTATGGGAATATGGTGGAAATCTCCTACAAGATAGGAGAGGATGAGTACAAGGTCAGATATGCCCACCTGAGTGCTGTAGCAGTAGCCGTAGGAGACCAAGTTTCAGCAGGACAGAACATTGGTGCTTCAGGGAATACTGGGTATGTGGTTGGAGAAGGAGGGGGATACCATCTCCACTTTGAGGTTATCAAGAACGGGGAACTTAGTAATCCCCTGGACCTTCTCAATGCTGGGTCAATAGTCACCAATAGAATCCAGCCTACTGTAATGAAGGATTCCATCACCAATATCGTCTCCTATCTCTACAAGATTGGGCTGCAGGGACCGCCTCCTCCTGAGGCTCCCTGGCCCACGGAACCGAATGCGCCGGTACGAGACGTACACAAACTGGCTGCAGAGTACCCAGGAGAATTCAGTGAGTCTCAGTTCCTACTTGATGTCCAGGTAGGTGATCAGGAGAAACTACAGGCATACAAAGCTTTTTACCCACTTGTCAATCCTCTCTCTGAGGAAGACATAGACAGAATTTTGGCTGAAACCGTAGAGCGTCCCATGTCTCCTGAAGAAAAAACCAGCTTGAAGAGCATGATTCTACAGTCTGATGGATACATCAAAGCAAAAGCATTTGATGCTCTTGACTCTTATGTCAGGGAGCAAATTAAGGAAAAGTATTACGCCACTAATCCAACTGGACCAAGTCATTTTCTGGATGTCTTTGGAGAGGTGTCCAATATTGCAGAAGGGTTAGCTGCAATTACTGCTGGTCCCGCAATGCGCTCAGGAGTAGAGTTACGTAAGAAGTCCGGCTTGCCTGACTGGGGGCTACTCAACCTGCTTATGGCATCTCCTGCATTGGTGGGGACAGCACTTGCTCCTTGGGTTCCTATTAGTATGTCTCTAGCAGACAAGGGTCCATATGCTTTGGAGTGGGACAACATCCCAGATGGGTGGGAAGAGAATAAGAAGAAGTTCACAGAAGAGAATATGGGACAACTCCTCGAAGTTGGTCCTATCAACATCACCCCACAGACCCTGATGTATGAACTCTACCACCCAGAAAACCTTATCCCTATGAAGTTCCTCGCAGAGCCGTTGCAGGCAGCTATCCAGGGAGGGAGGAACTTCGGTGGCAGATGGCTGAGTGGTGGACGAACAGCAATCTGGTTCCAGAGACAGGCTGGAGTAGAGTCCTGGAACAACATGAAGACCGTTATCCAGACCGCTTTCCCAGATAGAAGCTTTGACTCCATTACTGGTGCGGAAGTTATGAAGGTAATAGAGGACGGAGTAGACAATGTTCCAGAAGATGTCCTACAGAAACTCCGTGACGTTATGCTCAAAGGAGTCAGACCTGGGGATAAAGACCTCTCTATCTTTGGCAGAATCTTCGGTACCCCTATCCCCCACTACTGGCATCCTGTCGAGAGAGCAGCAATAGAGAACGAAATAGACTCTATCCTCTTCACTCTTGCTAAGAACATAGATGCTTCCGAAGTCCTAAGTAAGAAAGGCGGACTGGCAGACCTGAAGGCAGCCATCTCTGCAGCCAAAGCTGAAGCTGCTATGCGTATCGCCTCAATCATGTCTGGTGGCAAAGTGACTTCCCTAACAGAACAGCAATACAAACTAGCTATGGAGCACATTGACGCCCTTTTGAATACCTCTATGAAAAACACCTACATTGATGTAGGTTCTGGACTGGCGCTGAAGAACCGCCCGGGGGCACTGTCCTTTGCCGCCGATGTTATGAAGGAGTTTCGTAGAAACACTGAAAGAGTCTGGAGAGAGTCATGGGACAACCACTACTCCAGAATTGCCCAGGAGAGAAGTTGGTACAAAAAGGCACTGATAAATTTTGGGTTTGACCATACCGTTAAACCTATCTGGAACAATGTGATTGACCCCATTAACGTGGCTGGTATTCGGGCTATTCTTGGGTTCCCCGGCTTCCTGGTTGGAAACGTTTTTGAGGCCCTAACCAACAATGTTATCTTCAACGGCAAAAGGGGAATTACTGTTGGCATGTCGGATAAGACTGCCCTTGGACAGCTTACCGATCTGGTAAGAAACTTGAGATTCCAGGAACTCGATGACATCCTCCCTATTGGTAAAGTGGGTAGTGAGATAACTGACCCCCAACTGGCGAGAGAGGTAGCTACTCAGTATGCAGAAAGGCTGCGTAAAAACTCCAAGTATATCGAGATAGCCAGCCTGTTGGACGCTGCTGCCAGTCCGGAATTGGGTAGATTCAACTCCTCCTGGATTGCTGCCAAGCGTCGATGGAACAATGCCAGATCCAAAAACTTCAAAGAGGCCCTATTCCCACAGGCAGAGAAGGTGCCTATACAAGAGGGACTACTGTCTCAACCTGAAGCCGGGCGCGCTAATCCCTACACCAGGACTGGACTTCGGGGAGGTATTGAGACCGTTGCGAGCGGTGTAGAGAAGATTGGCATCGAGCAAATACACAGGGCGAACGACCTGATAGGAAAATCACTGAGAGCAAGGTTCCTGATTGGGCAGTACTACAAAAGGCTAGACAGTCTAGCGAAAACTCGTTTGTTGGACTCTTCCGCCCTGAAAAACCTGCTCCTTAGAGAAGGACTTCAGTATCCAACTGGACTACCTAGATGGGCCAGGAAGGAACTTGATACCTATATCAGCACCAGAATCGGTAGAGAAGATGCTGAAGAGGCTTTCAGACATCTGGATGATTTCGTTTCTGAGGGCAAGGTTCTCAAGGGTAAGCTAAATCAGTATGTCACAGAAAACCCCAACATTCCATCTAAGACCAAACAGCGATTCTATGAGTACTCCAGAGCGCACGGAAACATATCCAGGGCGGAACTAGACCAGTTTCTGGAAGCTGAGCTTAAGCCACTTATGGAAGGGGAGCTTCTGGCTCAGGACCTCTTCCTCATGCCGGAAAGAGTCACAGAAGCACAGGACATGATAAGGTCCTGGAAGGACTCTGCAGGCGCTCCTAAGACCGCCAACGAACTACTGGAATACGCCAACCA
>ERZ1292632.4055-Hain-H43-01um-R2-4055-length-10762-cov-3_pt1 | contig 10762 bp, 11 predicted proteins | sample MGYA00564407_ERZ1292632 | MGnify/ENA primary metagenome ERZ1292632 (study PRJEB36523, sample SAMEA6512637) | groundwater metagenome | collected 2019-01-08 | study: AquaDiva: Metagenomics assemblies of 32 groundwater samples
TTAGTCAGTCTGTCACAAAATGTGACCAACTGAAATTGTCGTGCCTGTACACACCGGGTGTGTGGTAGATAGACACATACGGATTCCGGACTCCGGCCAGAATGACGAAGAGAAATGTGATACTATAAATTTCAAATGGCGGATAAATTTGCAGCGACGTGGGTGTCACATTCTTCGATAGGGGATTTTTTAAATTGGCCGCGGGGTTATTTTTTAAAAAATGTCTGGAAACGACCGGAAACGGGGCATAAAGTCCAGATTTCCAGTCCCCCGGCCAGCCTTGGTTTGGCAGTTCATGATGTTTTAGAATCACTTTCTATTTTGCCGGCCCAAAAAAGATTTCAGGAACCGTTAGTCCCAAAATTAGAGATTGCCTGGGAAAAATATACCGGTAAATTAGGCGGGTTTTTTGATGTGGAGACCGAATACCGGTTTAAAACTAAAGCCGAAGAAATGATTCGTAAAGTGGAGAAAAACCCCGGCCCGCTTACCAATCTGGCCGTAAAAATTGAAATGAATCTGCCGTATTTTTGGTTGTCAGAAGAACTAAATATTATTTTGTGCGGCAAAATCGACTGGCTTGAATATCTTAAAGAGACTGATTCTGTAAACATCATCGATTTTAAAACCGGGAAACACGAGGAGTCACCCGATTCTTTACAACTGCCTATTTATGTTTTACTGGTTAATAATTGTCAAAAAAGAAAGGTTGAAGGGGCTTTTTATTGGTATCTGGATTCAAGCGACAAACCGGTCCAAAAAACAATTCCGGACATAGATAAAGCCCAAAAACAAATTTTAAAAATTGCCAAAGATATTAAATTGGCCAGAACGCTTAATAAGTTGAAGTGTTTATTTAATGGCTGCCCGCACTGCGAACCACTGGAGAAGATTTTTAAAGGTGAAGGGGAGTTTGTGGGAATAAATTCTTTCGGTCAGGATTGCTTTGTCCTACCCCAGCAAGCGGCCGAGAGCCGCGAGGGAGTTATCGTCTAAAATAGAGACGGCAAGACCTTTAAGTTTGGTTGGTTTGCAAACATCAGACTTTGTTCTAATAATTATTTCCTCTTTATTTAATAACTCCGAATTATATTTTCCAAGTTCCTCGCGAACAATTTTATAATCCCGTTTTGGATCGTCGGAATCTGATGCCACGCAATGCAGTAACACCTTAACTTTTTCAATATGTTTCAAAAATCTAAAACCTAAACCCCGACCTGTTGAAGCGCCTTCAATAAGTCCGGGAATATCCGCGATAATCCTATTATTATAAACGCCTAAATTTGGTTCCAATGTGGTAAACGGATAATCAGCAACTTTTGCTTGCGCCGCAGTCAGGGCATTTAATAATGAACTTTTACCGGCATTTGGCAAGCCAATAAGACCAAAATCCGCAATGAGTTTCAGTTGCAGTTGCAGCTTTCTGTGCTGGCCGGGGAGTCCGTGCTGGGCATATAGGGGAGTTGTCAACCGGGAATTTTTACGCTCGGCGTTGCCAAGACCGCCAATGCCCCCCTTGGTAATTAAAATTTTTTGATCCGGGGAAGTAATTTGAAAAACTTCGCCGGATTCCAAATCGGTGACATCCGTTCCGACGGGAATTTTAAGAGTCAGGTCTCCCCCATCGACCCCCGAACGTTTATTCGACCCGCCCGGAATCCCGTTTTCGGCGGCAAAATCTTTTTTACCGGAAAATCTGTTTAAGGCAAATAAATCGGTTGTTGCTTCCAAATATAAGTCTCCGCCCCGGCCGCCGTTTCCCCCGTCCGGCCCGATCTCTTTTTTAAAAAATGACGCCTTCCCGGGCCCACCATGTCCCCCGCTGACTTCTATAACCACTTCATCAACTAACATTGTTGTATTCTAACAGATTTGGTAGAATAAACTCGTGCCGAAGTGGCTCAGGGTACCTGCCCGCATTGCTACGCAAAGCGTTGCAGGCGGGGAGCGGCGCTTTCGTAAAGTACAATATATTTGCCGATGTGGCTCAATGGTAGAGCGGCTCTTTCGTAAAGAGTAGGTCGTGAGTCCGATTCTCACCTTCGGCTCTGTGGAGCATCAGAATAATAAAATCGTTTTATTTCAAAGCCGATTTATTCGGAGAGTTTGGTATCAAAAAGAGTGGTATTTTTCCGTCATTGATATTGTTACTGCACTGACTGAAACGCCATCCCCAAGACAATATTGGAGCGTATTAAAGGCCAGAGAACCTCAGTTGTTAACAATTTGTTTACAACTGAAATTAGAAAGCGCAGATAAAAAGTTTTATTTAACAGACTGCGTCAACACAAAAAACGCTTTTCGATTAATTCAATCGATTCCATCTCCAAAAGCTGAACCTTTTAAAATGTGGCTGGCACAAGTTGGTAAAGAACGGAATGTCGCCGGCAATGCCCGTAAAGAAACGGAAAAGGAAATCAACGCCTCCGTCATTTCGAAACAAAATTTTTTGGGGAATGGAGTAAAATATATAAAATGATTACAGAAATTGCTAAATCAATTAATAATCCACCAAATTTAATTCAAATTGCAAAAAACGATGTTTGGGAACAAACTTGGAATATTGATCCAAAAATTCATATCCCCACACCAGATGAAATAAAAACCTATTTAGTTGAATCACCGTTTGATAAATTTGCATTGGAAATAGTTTTTCCTGATCCAGAAGGTATTTTTGTTTTAGGTCTTGTTTTCAATGGATCATTAAAGGCAAATACTCCACAAATTTTTGCAGAATCCATCTTAAATGCTGTAAATCAATATTCAAATTTCACCGATTTTATTTCTCAACTAAATTCCTCTGTTGTGGGTTTTGAGTACATACTTAAAAACCAACCTGATTTAATTCGAATAGGCATTTTTAATCATTGGTTTTCAACCGGTCCGATTGATTTGTGGAAAAAAGATATGGGGGTCGATTTTTCAATGGACAAAATAAAGGAAATCCTTGCCAGCCGTCCAGAAATTGCTTCGACGAATCTAAACTTTCAAGGCATGTCATTTATTACTAATCCTACAAATCAACCGCCCGGGATACGTCACTGGATAAAATCACCATGTAGTACTAAAAGTGAAAACAATTGGGAAGTTAATCCAGAGATGGTAGCTAAATATTTAAAAAATTGGACTAAATTTAATTTATAAAAGATTCCGGGCGCGGCCGGAATGACGGGAGAAAAATTATGACTTACGATAATTCAAGATGGCAGAGGACGGGGGAAAAGGCGGCAAAGAAAAGAGCGGCGGCGTTGTTTGCGGCATCAGGATTGATTTTAATTTTAGTTCTGGTTTTTGGTATCCCGGCCGTTTTTAAATTAACTTCTATTATTTTAAACACCAGAAAAGAAACGGTCTCGCAGAGTGATCCGACTTTTACGCCGGCTACTCCCCGCCTGTCGCAAGATTTTGAAGCCACCAATTCCGCTCAGATAAAAATTGATGGCGTGGCAGACGGTAAAATTATTGTTGAGCTTTTTCAAAACAGTAATTCCCAGGGGACAACAATTGCCGGTGATGACGGCACATTTAGCTTTGATGTTAACTTATTAAACGGGGAAAACAATTTCACTGCCCAGGCGATTTCTTCCGCCAATAAGAGAAGTTACCAGTCTGACGTCTATAAAATTTCTTTGCTTAATAAACCGCCAAAATTAGAATTCACAGATTTAAAAGATAGTTTTGAAGTGAATACAACGCCGTATAACCTTGCCGGGGTCACTGATCCAGGGGTAACTGTCACTATCAATGACCATTTTGTTTTTGTCGATGCCTCAGGTAATTTTAAATATAGTCTTAATCTTAATTCCGGAGATAACAAAGTTGTCATATTGGCTAGGGATAAAGCGGGTAATGAAACTAAAAAGGAAGTGCTAATAAAATCCACAGCCACTCCATGACAAACGGATAAAATAAAGTATTGTTAAAGAAACTGGCAACTATTATCCCCGTAAAACTGGCTCTAAAAATAAAATTAGTATTAAGTTTCCAGATTGTTTTTAGTAAGTTTAAATAGGCCAAAAGTCCAATTATCCCGGTCGTAGCAAGAACGAGAAGTATTGATGAATCAGCCCCTGCTCCGGCGTGGCTCGACAATGATGCCTTTGTCACATACCGATAACTATCGTAGCCAATACCAAAGAGAGGAGAATGAGAGAAAATTTGCAGACTTGTTTGCCAGTTCTCAATTCTTGCCCAGGTGCTCGTTTCCCGGAATAATTTTGTCCCGTCACCAAAAGTCCTGGGCAATAAGATCAAAGTTAAAATCATAACTGTACAAGCCACAACAAAGATTTTGGCGGATTTTTTGTAGAAGGCTATTACAGCATAACAAACTAGAAACATTAAAAAAGAGGTCCGGGAATAGGTAAAAGCCATCGCCAGGTATAGAAAACTTTTTATGATTTTGTTCTTAGCAAGAATTACGCCTAGTACTAAAATTGCCCCAGTGAAACCGGGATCTAAGAATGTCGAGATTAACCGGTAATAATGCGGGTCCCAATCAAATTGCGCCAGAAAACTGACATCCGGGATAAACAAATACTGAACGAATCCTAAGATTGCGATTACTAAACAAATATAAACGAATATATTTTTGTTTAATTTAATATCTTTAAAAACAAAATATAAACCGGAATATAAAATAAATCTCATAATGTAAGAAGCAGATACCAATAGTTGGGTTGGGGTGTAATTAAAAATATTGACCACCAGTGACAAAACCATCGCTCCAGACCATAGAAGTAATGGTTTTTTAAGCGGCCCGGAAATTTTAAACAATCCGAGACCACCAAGAATTAAGGCAATTAAATCATTTGGGCGTAACACGACTTGCCCCCCAAGAAATTCCCACCGGAGGACTTGGCCAAGGGGAAAAGTTATAAATAATAAAAAGACAAGAATCTTAGTTAGCATATAAACGCATCCCCGTTAAATCATTTTGATAAATCAAAGTTTTGTCCATCTCTTTATTGTACGTCAAAATATAGTTGTATTTCTCCCCGGCGTACCAACTCTCATGAACAAACGGAAAATTAATGTAATACAAATTGTGGACGTTAGAAACTAAAACCATATCCGAACTTGTCAGGTGAGCCTTAAACCAGCCGTCGCAGTCGGCGAACACGGAAGTGTCGAAATCAAGATTTTTACAAAGATATTCTGTTTTTGTTACTTGTCCAAGTAAATACGGGATTATCTTTTGTTGAGCAATAATTCTGTAACCAATATTTACAACAGAAATAAATATTGCAACCCAAATAAGAAATTTCTTACGGATAATTATTTGTGATGCAAACACCGCCCAAACCGGAAGATAGGGAAGAATAAATCTCCCCCAATCAGTCCGGGGTATAAAAAGCCATAACACAGCTGTTAAAAAAACGTATGGTTTGGTAACAATAAACGGTAAAATAATTAAATAAATTGGCGAAATGGGATCGGGAGAGGTTGTGAATAGCCTCCATAAGTTTAATGGGTTAGGTAAACCATACGGAACAGTTAACGAACCGATTGGGGACAAGGGATTTCCTGTCCACAAGTAACTAACGATAAACCATGGGACGGAAAGTAAAATCGCCGGCGTTAAAAATTTAATTAAATTTCCCCGTTTTAATAGTATTAAGATGCCAAGAACAGGTATTGACCCCAAAGCAAATGTTTTTGTCCCGATTGCAAGGGCAATGGCAACACCGGAAGACAAATATTTATTCTTTGTAATAAAGTAAAAAGCTAAGACTTCAAAAAAAGTCCTGATTAAATCAATATAGGCTGAACCGGAGAGCCAACCCACAAGCGGAGTAACATAAAATATTAGCGGGGCAAGCCAGTTTTTAGAAATCTTCCGGATAACAATTACCGTTCCTACTCCAAAACCCCAATTAATCAGATGGGCAATAGTGTCATTGGCTCCAAAGAGCATATAAATCAGTTCCCCCAGTTTTGGCATCGCCGAGTAATATAAAAGTCCGCCGGGGATGAATCTGATATCTTGCCACGCAAGATACAGCTTCGGAATTGTCAGGTGATACCACAGAGCGTCAAAACCTATTTCCGGTTGGAAAACTCCAACAAGATTAACAGTCGCGGCTAAAAAAATTAGAAACAAAAAGATCCTCTGCATATTAGAAAACGTAAATAAACGCCAATAATTCCAACAGTTCCAATAATTCCAATTAATTTTGTCGATTTTCCCCCAAATATAGCTAACATCCACAAAATAAATACCCCATAAAATTGATGCGATGACAATTCTTTTGGAACTAGATCCGGCTGTTTAAAATTCCAAGCTAATAAAAAAAACACCGCTAAAACTAATTTTTTATTTAAGTTAAACAATAAAATTAGAGGAATTATTGCAAAAACAAATTGGTGTTGCCAGGCAATGGGATTTAATATCAGCATTAAACACGTGACCGCGGAGAAAACCCGCTCTCTTTTTAATTTCTTGCCTTTTATATAAGTCACAAATAACAACAAAATGGTTAATGGATAAAACAGAAAAGAGGTATTTGACCTTGCTAATAAGCCGGCTAACGATTGATTATAATAAACTTCTTTTCCGCCAGTTCCAAATGCCCGCCAGAAAACATCAAGAAAATAAATTTTTTGAAAATCAAAGGGCACGATAATAAGGGACATGGCATAGAGAATAAGGCACAGAGTAAGAACAATAATGATTTTTTTATAATCTTTTTTTATAAAGTAATAAAACAAAAATATGATAGGGGTAAGTTTGATGGAAATAGCATAAGCTAAAAAAAACGGGTTATAATAATAAGCCAGAACAACAAATAATAAAATAAAATTATTTATCTGTCCCATACCCACGTTAAACTTATATGGAAAAAATATTAGCAAAGATACAAAAAACAAAAAAAAAGAAACAAAGAATTTCTTATTTGTTAATAAAAAAATTGATATAAAAAATGCCAATGCAGACAGAATGTCAAAGATGAGTCTGTTTTGCAAAAATGAAATAAAAAGAAATACCGTCGGGGGATAATTAAAAGGGCCGGGCATAGTTATTAAATGAAGATATGGGTTACCGCCGGAAAAAAGTACTTTTACCGCCTCATCGTAAACATTATAGTCCATGGTTTTCGTGCATTTTAATGCGAACAACCAAGGAATGGAATGACATCATAAAGGCATAGACAAAGCCCTGAATCCCGTCTAAAAAGCCCAATTTTAAAAAGTAATTTTGCATAAATTTACCCACCGGATTAAAAATTAATCTAAAATAACTAAATTTTTTACCTTCTGTCTGTAATTCTTTAGCATCAATCTCTGTATAAGAATTAATTTGATCAATAAAATCTTTTATTGTTGGATGGGGATAGTGAATTAAATATTCCTTAATTTCACCGGGATTTTTAATATCCCAAAATTCATGAACTTTTCTTTTCCACTTTCCGGCGGATTTTTTGCCAAGTCTTAAAAGTTTTGTCTTTCCAGCTTCACCAAATCTCATTTCGTGATTCCAAAAAATATCATGTCTTTTGATAAAAAATCCATCAAAATTATTATTTATTTTTATTGGTTCATTTAAAATTTCATCACTGTCAATGAATAATACCCAATCATTTTTAGCTGTGGTCATGGCTTCATTCCGTGCCCTTGCCCAATCGCCGTTAATAGGTTTGGTCCAGACGATTATTTCATCGCACCACGTAACGGATTCCAAAGTTTTTTTGATATCCCTATTGTTATCATTAAGAATGATGCAACTAATTGTATTCATAGACTAAACCCTGCGACTCGATAAATTTTATTGTTTCCTCTGACGGATGGTTTTTCTGCAACCATTTTACCCGATCTTCCCATTCTTTTGGTGAAAAACCTGAATAACCGTTAAACATCGGCCGCCAGGTCCCGATCGAATAATACATCCGTTCGGTTTCTTTTAAAACTCCGGGGTAGTCCCACCAACCGTAAATTGGGAAATAGATTACAGGTTTTTGAGAAATTGTGCTATTTACTTTCCGGGGAACCGTCTGGTAAACAAAGGGCAACTTTAAATCAAAAATCAGCAATATAATCAAGGCTAAAAGCAAAACTTTTTTGGAAACTTTTTGGGAAATAATTATGAAAATAAATAAAAGACTTAACAAAATCCATCTTGACGGCGTCCGCAGCCCCTGAAAACCGGGAACTAAATAATAAAAGATTGTATAGGGTAAGGGAATAAACGGCATTATTCCCAAGTGAATGGTGTTTTTAACAATATGAAGCGCCGGGCCTAAGGCCAAAATAAAAGAAGAAATAAATAAAACCCAGAATGGTTTCTCAAGAGGTACTCTTGCCTTAGCAAGAGTACCTCTTATGAATATAAAAATAAATGCAAATCCCGGGAAAAACTGGCCTAGGAAATCTGACGGAGCAACAGAATTATGAATGGCGTCAGTTATCGGTCTGACGTAATTAAATTGCCGGGACACAAGATAATAGGGAATTAAAAATGGAACGGCAATAAAAATTGCCAGAATTAAATACTTAAGACGTGCTCGCATAACCACTGAGTATAAAAGTAAAAAATAAAAAAACAGTACTGTTGTCAAAGATGAAATTACAAAAAAGAAAACAAATCGCTTCCAATATTTTTTCTTCAAACAATAAATGGCAAAAATTACCGGCCAGAAATTGATTATTTGGATATGGGCAGCGTAACCCAGGTAAATAGGGTTTAGAACAAATAACAGCGAAAGAAGAAAGTTTTTGTTAAATAATAAATAGCAGGCAAAACCGGTTAGGGCAATTCCTAAAATAAGATTAATATTGTAGGCTAAAAGTGGTTCGCCGAATAATTTTACAAAAGGCGCCGCAATTATTGCTTGGGGCAGCATAGTTTCAGAATATGCCATGGTGTTTTGATATGGAAAAAATATATTGGCATTGTAATTTAGAGGGTGAGCAATTGACCAGTTGAGAAACCAGGTAATTAATAAACCATCCTGTTTATCCAAAATATAAGTATTTAAGTGAAGGATCAGCGGCCAGGTAATGAAAATAGAAAGACAGAGGAACAGCAGGAAAACAATTATTTTTCCGCGCATACGAAATTGTTAAGATAAAATTCAAAATACTCATGGCTAATATTTTTAAAACCGGCTTTTGTTAAAAGTCTGGTGATACTTTTTTTAAAATAATAGTTCTCGTGTTCATCAATCTCCCGTTTGCTTTGTAATTCCAGTTTTGAAAGAATCTCTAAGACCGCCCAGTTTAACGGTGATGGCGTGGTAATAATTATTTTTCCTCCGGGTTTCAAAACTTTAAATAATTTTTGCAAGACAACAAGGGGAGTTTCAAGATGCTCGATAACCGCGAGCATGGTTACAACATCAACGGAGTTATCTTTGGGAAATTCCGTTTTACCAAGTCTCGGTTCAAAAAATTCCGCCTTTTGATATTTCTCTTTGGCAAATTTTAAAAACAGTTTTCGCTCACCGGATCCGTAGTCAAAAAGGGTGTTACAATATGGCATGGCTTTTTTAGCCTTCCAGAATCGCAAGTATCGCCATATTGGTTCAAGAATTGGTTCGCTCATGGTTATATTGTTCTTTGCCTTAATTTTACGACTATTTTTTATTAATAACCAGCAGCAGGATAATTATTTGGGATACGCCCAAGGCATTATTTCCCCGGCGGATATGCGATTATTCCCCGGCTACCCCATCCTTCTAGCAATTTTTCCGGATGGAATAATTTTAAATCTGATTTTGTCAGCTCTATCAATTTTAATTTTCTATTTAATAACTAAAAATCATTTTTTAACTTTTATTTTTTCAATATTTCCTCCTATTTGGATATATCAGGGAGCCAAAATTTCAACCGAACCTTTGACTGTGTTTCTCCTCTTATTATCGTTATATTTATGGCAAAAACAAAAAGAATTTCTATCAGGACTCATTTGTGGATTGTCAGTGACTGTCCGATTAATTAGCGTCTGTTTTGGACTGGCGGTTTTATCCACCAAAAAATCCCTAAGGTTTTTTCTTGGACTGGTTTTAGGGTCATCATTTCTTTTTATTTTTAATTATTTTAAATTTAGCCCTGAAAATTTATTCATTCAATTTGTAGCAAATCCTAGAGTTGGCGGTGTTGGCGGAACCGGCATCGGGTTTATCCAAATATTTCAAGATGTTTTTAGAACCATTGACTGGCATCAATATCGCATTCTTTTTTCCGGCTTATTTTATTTATTCATTTCTATTTTTGCTTTAATTCGTTTACGAACAATTAGTAAATTATACTTCTACTGGCTTCTATTTTCCTTGATTTTTATTTTTAGTCTCTCCCCTATCCCATTACTGGAGGAATATCCCCGCTTTCTTGTCCCTGTCGTCCCGGCTATAATCATTGGGATGTTTTATCTGATAAAAACCAACCCGCCACCGTCTGAAAGCGACGGTAAAGATCTCTCTGACCGCGATTATGACAATATGGATTCTGTCCGCTGGCAGTATTTAGCCCATCGCCTTTTATGTCATCCTGAACTTGTTTCAGGATCTGGTCGTTCTTTTCTTGACGTAGGAGTCGGTGCCGGTTATTTTTCTAATGAAGCTAAGATTCGTGGTTTTGATGTCACGGGAATTGATATCTCAAAAACGGCGACAGATTATGCCCATAAAAAATTTAAAATAAAAACTGTTTGTACCGATTTGCTAAATTTTAAAACGAAAGAAAAGTTTGATGTTATTTTACTAAATCATGTTTTAGAGCATATTACTGATTTAAAGCCGTTTTTATCCGCAATAAAAACTTTACT
>ERZ1292632.1268-Hain-H43-01um-R2-1268-length-25296-cov-9_pt2 | contig 10760 bp, 24 predicted proteins | sample MGYA00564407_ERZ1292632 | MGnify/ENA primary metagenome ERZ1292632 (study PRJEB36523, sample SAMEA6512637) | groundwater metagenome | collected 2019-01-08 | study: AquaDiva: Metagenomics assemblies of 32 groundwater samples
GGGGTCACCTGCACAGCTCACGCGTGATGCTCAGGATGTCCATGGCAACTGCACGTTCGGTGGGAGTAAGCAGCAGCGGCAGGCACAACTCTTCAGCCTCCGCCCACGTGATCGGTGATTCGCATGCCCAGCATGGCGCTCTACCACCTGCGCATTGGCATCCACCGCGCCACTTGATCACGGCCCGTCTCTGGTCATCGCTGGTATCGCCTACTGGGGCTGCCCCTTGATCGATGTTCGCCATGGTCATTCCACCGGTGGTCATTTGGGTTCCTGCACTTTCACGCACGACAGCCGGCTGGAATCGTAGGCTTGGTAGCACACCACGCCGAACTGGTCCGGGCCATGGGTTCGCAGCACAACACCATCTGCCCGCCACTTGGCTTGATGCTGCTCCCATAGCGCCTGCTGCTCAGCACTTTCTCCACACCCTGCCAAGCCGATCACCGCCACTACCGCCAGGAGCGCGAGCCCGGTCACACCCAGCACCGCAACCCACTCGAACGTGACCAGTGCGCACTCCATGGCGAATTCGTACCCGCTGCGCAGGGCTTCAATGAGACGTTTCATTGCACACCCCTTCGCTTGCGGGCTCAACCCCGTGACTACCGAGAAAGTCCTTGAGCAGCGATGCGGCGGCATGCGCCATAAGGCCCGGGGGCTCGTTCTCCAGCACATCGGGCACCCGCACCCGCAGGCGCAGGAACCCTTTCCCATCGCTCCAGATGATGAGCATGGCGACCGGTTGCCCAGGGGCCGGAGTGTCGTCGTCGAGAGGGCTCATGCCTTGGTCACTCCCATTTTGTGGACACCTGGCAACCCCGCTGCCTCCATGGCGTCCATGACGGCCTGCCGGGCCAGGAACACCAGCACCCCCTCGGGCTCGTCAGCCAGCTCCATAGGGATCGAACTGAGCACCTGCAATTGCCCATCACCCGTGTTCCACACCTCCAGCTTCGCCACTCTCGCCCCCTGGGGGGGCACAGGCCGTTGGATCTCCTTGCTCTCGCCCTCTGATTCCACGTTTCGCCCTTCGGTGATGTTGATCAATCAAGCCCCGGAGCCATGCCCCCCCGCCCATGGCGTCCACGCATGCCCGCTGCACAGGCGTCAGGCGCACATTCAATGTGACCGACCCCTCCGGGCTCAACGGCTTGCGCCCTGCCCCGGGCTTGCGCTTGATGCGCGTGTAAATGATCTTGGTCGGCACTAAGGGTTTGTCCTAACTATCCACCGTGTATCGTGCCACAAATTCAACTTGAAAACAACATTTGCCGATATACACTATTGACTGGATCGTGAGCTTTACAAACGGAGGTTTCCCAATGGATGATTTTGGAAATTGGATCGACTACAGCACTGACAACGACACGTTCAATCAGATGTTATGCAGTCTCGACGCGTACGGGTTCGCATCGGGGGGCTCCCATTTCAGCGACTGTGCAATCTAAACGGAGGTTCCCCAATGGTTCCTTTGTCCAAAGACCCGCACATCGCGCTGAGTCAGGTGCTTACCGAGCAACGCGCCCAGCAGATCCTTCAGGCGGGCCCACAGGCCCACATCACAGTACCGCGCACGACTCCCGGCCGGCTCGAATGGTGGACCACCAGCGATGGAACCGTCCCCGTTGAGCGCACTCCCACCCCAGACGGCAGGGCATCCCTCTCGTTCTGGACCAACGTCACCCTCTGGATCTGAGGACCACCATGCTGAAGCCCGCGAACATCACTCAAGCAATCACCCTCCCCGATGGCGTCGAGATTCCGAATCTCGACTGCATGACGATGGACCCCGATGAACTGGAGGCGTGGGGGACCACCCTCCAAGCGGACATCACGACTCTCTTCCCCCATCCCACTGTGGGGCAACGCAACCTCGCCATGTCTCTCGTGCAGTACGCCCACACCCGGGCCGCTGCGATGCGCGCTCGCATGGAAGGGCGGATCAGTGTGGCGTTACGGCTCGAAGGTGACTGCGAGGCTATCTATCTCTGGCTCCCTCAAAACGCGAAGTGGTGAGCACCTGACCCCCACACCCTGCGCCTCACCGGGCGCAGTCGTGGGTGCCACACACCTACCGACCTGGCGGACCCAGGACACACACAAGGACAGCACACCATGAAACAAATGTTCACCCTGGCCGAACTGGCCCAGCGTATCGAGGGCGACAAGCGCGCTTCTGCCGACTTCATCGCTCCCACCGCCGCACTGTCGATGCAACCTGACGCCCGACTCATGGTCGGTAGCAGCAATGTCATCCAACCCCTCACCGAGTCCGGTCACAACCAGCTCGGCACCCTGCTGCGCATCCCCGCGGAATACTACGATCGTCTGCGCACGAGTGACCCCGTGATCCTGGCATCCAACGTCAATCACTGGCTCAGCAGGCGCCCCGTTGGCGAGCGGCGCATGGTGCGTACTCTCAACAACACCGTGCGTGCGATCCTGAGCGACAGTTACCGGCGCATCGACAACCACGACGTGGCGCAAGTGGTGCTCAGCATCCTGGGTGACATCCCGGGCCTGCGGATCGCAAGCTGCGCGGTCACCGACTCCCGCATGTACATCAAGGCCGTGTCGACCAAGATCGAACGTGAAGTCAAGGGCACGAAGCGCGTGGGCGACATGGTGCAAGCCGGTGTCGTGATCACCAATTCGGAGATCGGCCTGGGCTCCCTGGGTGTGTTCGGCTTCGCCGAGTTCCTGGCGTGCACGAATGGGATGTGCCGGTCCAAGGACGGACTGCGCATCACCCATCTGGGCCGCAAGGCCGATGCCACGCTCGAAGGGCTGCTGTCCGATGGCACCAAGAAGCTGGAAGACCGGGCCGTGCTGTCCAAGGTCGGTGACGTGATCACCAACGCGTTCAGCCCCGAAGCTTTCGACAAGTTCATCGCGTCCCTGAGCAGCGCTGCACAGCAACCCATCACCGCCGGCAGTATCCCGGACATGATCGAGCAACTGGCTCCCTCGTCGTCTGGCCTGGGCTTCGGCCTGAATCAAGGTGAGCGGGACGGCGTGCTGAAGCACCTCATTGAAGGTGGCGACCTGAGCCGTTACGGCCTGATTAACGCAGTGACCCGCACCGCCCAGGATGCCGAGTCCTATGACCGTGCGACCGAACTCGAAGCGGCAGGCTTCAAGCTGCTCGATATGCCATCCAAGGATTGGTCGCGCCTCATGGCTCAACCGGTGCAACTCAAACTGGCAGCCTGATCGTGGCCACGCGGCTTAACAAGCCCGTGGCCCGAGTGACCGAGGGGACGCATAGAGGGCGTCCCCTTGTCGTTACGCTGCGGCCTGGGGATGTCATCAGCGTCCGTCACCTGCGCACCCGCGCAGAGTATGACGTGACTATCGCCATGGTCTATGACCTGGCAGTGAAGCTCAAGGTACTCGACGACAAGCGCCAGAAGCTCAAGGAGCGCCAAGCTCGCAAGGGGGCACGATGATCACGCTCGAAGACGCCATTGCAGTGGGGGCCTACGTGATCCAGCGTTACCGCAAGCGGGCCCAGGCGACCCCCGTCAAGCCCTGGCAGCCCAGCGGTCACTACACCGTGGCCTGTCAACTCAAGAAGCAGGGCTTCCCGCTGGAAATGGCCCTGCTGATCCTATGCGGAAAAGAGGTGCGTCAATGAAAACCAAACCCATGGCACTGCTCGCCAGTGCCCAGCTCCAGCAGCTCACCGAGATCGACCGCACTGCGGCCGCAGACATCCTGCGCCAGTGGCGCAGACTGCGCACCGTCAGGCGCAGCGTGAGGGTCGGGCACCGGATTTACCTGACCACCACCGTCGACCGCGGGGTACTGTTCGTGCTTGGGGGGATCAAGACATGATCACGGTCGCAGCACTGAAGCAATTCATCCGCTCCGGCGGGTACGCTTGGCCCGGCGGGTACCCGTGCGTGCTCTTGATGGCAGATGGAGAGTGCATCGATGCCAAGTCCGCCCGGGAGAATTATTGCCTCATCCGGCAGACCATGCGCGATTGGACCGGCCCGGGATGCCGCACCATGGCCAGCGACTGGTTCCCCGAAGCCGTGCAGGTGCACTGGGAGGGCGACCCCATCATCTGTGCCCACTCGGGCCGCGCCATTGAGTCGGCCTACGGGCCTGTCGAAGAATGATCACCACCAAAGAAAAGGCCCCACGAGGGGGCCGCAAGGGGCCTGGGAGGCCCCCCGAAGGCAAACCCATCCCGGTACGCCTCTCAGAGCGTCACCGCGCTATAGCGGCCCGCCTGGGGGCGTCGAACGTGGCTCGCGGGATTCGCCTTGCACTTGACCTGGCGGAGGACTTGCCGGGTCCGGGAACGGCCAAGCCGCAGCAGGGTTCAGAGTGACTGGGCGCTCCTGGTTCTCCGGCTCCAGGATGAACGCTTGCAGTTCGCTGGCTACCCCCTCCAGGAACGTCACGCCCGCGGACTCGTCCGGGGTCTTGTCCACCTCCCTCACCATGAGCGCCATGAGCCCGCCGCAGGCAGCGTAGAACGTCGCCCGCATGATAGCCCGCTGCGCCTGGGAGGCCTGGGGCGAGACGGACTTCTGCTCAAAGTCCTTCCACAGCGCGGCAATCTGCCCGCTCACAGTGGCTCCCCCACTTGCATGCCCTTGATCTGCCGCGCTTCGGACGCAGTCAAACGACGCACCCAGTGGTCAGGGAAAACGGCGACGGTGGTGGGCTTGTTTTCTTTTGAGGTGGGGGCAGGGAGCATCCCGAGCAGCAGCCGTTGCGGTACATGGATCACTTCCGGCAGGCGCACCAACCACCCCTTTTGGTCAGCCTTGAATGCCTCGTGAACGATGGTTTGCGCCCCGATCGACTTGACTTGCGAAGGGTCCACATAGAACGCGCCGTTGGCCGTCCCGGTGGCGGTGGGAAACGATCCGGGCGGCTTCATGAACTGCACCACCCAGTCAGCAAAACGGCGCACTTGCCCCTTCTCGTCCTTGCGCACCACACGCAGCAGCTCACCGTCCACATACGGCAACACCTGGGGCATGACGAACTCGCCGGTGCGCTTGTTGAACTGCTCGAACGCTGCCCTGCGATCGTCTGCGACCTTGCGGGCCGCGAGTTCCACCTGGAACTCGCGGAACAACCGCTTGAACTCCTCGCTGTCAGGGTGCAGGATGCGGCGCACACCATCGGTCTCCATGCCGGGGTTCACGCTGATTCGGCCGCTCGCGTGCAGCACGATCAAGATGTCCCCCTTCCACATGGTGGCCTTCCATGCAGGGTCCTCGGCCGTTTTCTCGACTGTTGCTTGCGCTTCCATGATGATCTCCAGTGCGGTTCCCCGCGGGGTTGATCGAGCGACGATGCGTCACTCGGATTCTGCATCCGTCTCGGGAGCTTGCGAATGGATACCCTCCAGCTCTGCGATGTACCTCACGATTGCCTCGCTGAAGCCGTCGATCCGCACCCAGGGGCCGAAGCCAACCCCGTGCTGTGCCGTGGCCACGTTGACCATGTAGCCCTTGCAGTGGGGAGCACCAACGCTGTCATGCGACTGTTCATCGGTGAACACGATCAAGCGATCGGCGTCCGGGACCTTCGCTGCCACGTGCCTGATTGCCTCGCCCAGGTTCGTCCCGCCGGACCGCGCCTTATGCACAAGGTCGACCAGCGCCATCCCCTCACGAGCAGGAATCTCCGACGGATTGTCGGAGAACGTGAACACGCGCACCGACTCGGCGATTCCGACCACCAGCACCGCCAACGCCGCACCGGCATCCTTGCGGGTCAGGTCGGACTTGCCCGACATGTGGTCATCCATTGAGCCTGAAACGTCGACCAGCACCACGGTCTTGCCCGGCAGCTTCGGCAGGTTCTTCATGGCAAGCTGCATCGCCTGATCGATCTGAGGTTCCCAACGTGGAACGGCGCGGGCAGCACTGATGTAGCGAAACGGCAACGCCTTGGACTTTGCAGCCCCGACCAGGAGACCCCCCATGACCAACGCCTCAGCCGCACCGACCTCGTCCATCTTGCGCAGGTTGCGCAGCAGCGCCATGTGCCCCAGCTTCCCGGAGCGCAGCAGATCCTCAAAGACCGTCTTGGCGTCCTCGCCCGCAGACATGCGCTCTTCGTGGGTGCCGGCCGGAGCCAGCTTGCCGTCGAGCACGCGTTTCCACAGGGCTGCCTGGGCCTCATCGCGCGGCTTGGGACGAACCAGCTTGATCACATCCGCCAGGGACACGACTTTGCCTTCGGCCTTGTACTTGGCAAGCTGATACTCGTCGAACTTGGCCAACGCCCACCCAAGCCCCTTCTTCACCTGGGCAGCGAGCGGGTACTGGCCCGGCTTGCGGCGTCCACTCTTCGGGTCGCGCTTGTCCCAGTACAGCGCCAGGAACTCGGCCAGCTCATCGGCACGCTGGACCACACGCCGCAGGAGCCACCCCACGCTGAAGCGTGACGGGTACCGCGCCAGCTCACGGATCAGGAGCAGGGGAACGTGTCGCAGGTGCATCTGCTCGCGCACTTCGATGGCCAACGAAGCCACCTCTTGGGGATTGCACTGGGGCACCAGTCCTTTGATGCGGTCAGCAACAGACTGCCCGTCTTCGTAGAACGTTCCCTCCCAAAGGAGGCAAGCCAGGACGGTCCGCTTCAACTGCGTCATTGCATCACCGCCAACGGCCGGTGCGCCCTCGTGGGTCTTCGGTCCGGCCGAAGCGGCCGTGTTCCTCTTGCTCATGATGCTGTCCTTGTATTGGGGGAAAACCGGGCTCGAAAATAGCGATCTAACCAACTGATCTACATCGGGTTGCCCCGATGGCCGGACTCGAACCGGCGACCTCTACCTTAGCGAGGAAATCGAACCACGCACCACCCTGAAACTGTGGGTAAAACGAGACCGGCATTGAACGGTTTCAGCGAAGTATCCGATCTCTGCACCACACATTCACACACACCAAACACTGGGGGTAAAACGGCTCCGGGCATTGATGCTCTACCAACTGAGCTACACCGGGTTGCCCCAGCGGCCGGACTCGAACCGACGACATTCCGATTACAAGTCGAAGTAACCGAAACCTGCACCACCCAAACTCTTGCAAAACTGCGGGAAAAGCGTCAACGGGTCTTTATGCAAACACCAAGTCAGCGGAGTAACCGTCAACTGCACCACGCGAAACCAGATTGTAGTCACGAACGAAGTTGTTTGCAAGCAATCAATTCAATCTCTTGCGCACCGGATTCAACGGCAGCGTCTCCGCGTGTTTCCTGATGATCTCCGCGAACGCCAAAGCATCATCCCGCGGGAAAGCGATCCAGGTCACTGCGTGCTGGAACTCGATCACCACCTTGTCGTCATTCGAGACCCCGACGGAGGTGGTCATGGCCCCTTGATCGTCCTCATTCATCTTGCCATCAGGGAACCGGTCATTGATGTTCATGCGTTTCTCCCACCACCACGTTACAACAGCCACTGCTGCACCGCCGGCTGTCAAGCCAAGCGCGAACACTTCACTCAGCATAGTCGTCCTCCGAGAAGTAGAGCAGCAGGCCAAGGATCACCAAGGCCCAGATGAAGAAGTCCGGGTCTTCTTCAGTCACGATCGTCGAGGGGGCTTTTGGCCCACTCCAACGCCAAGTTCCACCCGAACCACATCGCACTGATCTGACTGAACTCATCCGTGTAGGTGCCGTCTTCTGCGCGAGCGAGCAACGTGGCCTTGTCCTTGACTTCTGAACTGACCGTGAGAAAGCCGCTTGGACCCCTCTTGATCTGGCTCAGGAAATAGGCCTGGAAGACCTTGTCTTCAAACACTTCCCGAGTCGACTCGTCTTCTTTGTGCATCACAACCCCTCGTCTGCCATGGGCTCAGCGTAGAGCAGCAGCAGCATGCGCCACTCGTCGATCGGGATGGCGAAGTACGCCTCGCCGATATCCTCCGGGAACAGATGCCTGCCAAGCCCCCCGTCCCGGTCGCCTTGCAGCCAGCGCTCTGCGAACTGAAAGCAGTGATGCTGCCAGCCCTCGTGACAGTAGCCTTGCGAGTTCCGTTCATCCAGTGCCATGGCGCGAATGCCGGAACTGATCGGGCCATATTCGAGGTGGGCGTCGCTGGGACGGATGCGGTAGTTGCCATCAGGAACCCAGCTCGGGCAACGCATCCAGATCCATTGGCCGGCGGCAAAGCGTTCAATCTGAGCCCCACGCGCCTGCGCGAACTTGAGCCGCCGGAACGGATCGTGTTTCATGCCTCCTCGGTCTGCTTCGGAACCACAAGGAGCTTGTCCAGGTCGATCTCCCGGGTGATCTCTTCCGGGGTCACGCCGCCGTCGAGCTTGCGCAGGTACCGGTCATCTTCGGCCGCGACCTTCAGGGTCAGCGGGAGCCCGATAGGGGAGTGGTGGTAGAGCACCGGGTTGGACCACTCCACCTCCCATACGGTGTGCTCAGTGGCCAGGATTCCAGCGTAGTGATCCCCGCAGCACCCGGCGAACCGATACCGCCGCGCTGCCGGACCTTTGATCGTGCACACCTGACCATAGGTCGGCCCCAGGCCATTGAAGCCCGGTGGGCCCACGAAGAACGCCAGATCACCCGGCTTTACGTTTGACATTCTTGGCTCCTTTGCTGACGGGCTGTATCCGCTGGTGCGGCCGCGGGGCCGGCGGTTTGGGTTTCGGTTTCTCGACCGGGATGACCGAGACATAGTTCGGGTCGAACGCCGACCCCTTCACGATCTTGGGCATGGCTACTTGCTCAGTTCTGCGTTCCAGGCCAGCGTCATCACGACCAGCATGCTGATCGCGGCCTCTTCACGGGTCATCTCGGTGATCCGTTGCAGCTCCAGCCCATCGCGCACGATGGCGGCCGGGTGCGGCTCGTTCACGGGCCGGCGGTTCTCCCGTTTGTTGCACTCCGTGATGAGCATGTCCCACATCTCATCTACGCTCTTGAGCACGCTCACGCCTGCATCGTTCATGATTCGGTCACCTCTTGTTCGACTACGCCTTGCGTCTGCACCAAGTCCTTGACCATGGCGCGCACCTTTTCCTCGGGGCCCCACCAGCACTGGCAGCCCCACACGGTTCGCCCGTCATCGAGCCTGATCCGAGGATTCGGGAACCCTGTGAGGAATATGCCCGGCGTGCCACGCGGCGGGACATGGTCACCCTCGTGGACGCCATACCCCAGCATCACTACGCTGGTTTCGGTCTTGCTGAGAAACGCGCCCACACGGGTCCCTGGCTTGGTCATGCTGTCACCTTCTTGGTTGTGCGCTTGCGCACCTTGGGCGTCAGCGCGATTGCGTTCTTGTACTTCGGAGGCAACGGGTACTGCTCTTCGGACTGACCCTTGATCACCCCCAGCGACTTGCCGCGCATGAAGTAAGCGATGGCGTTCTGCACCTTGGCAAAGGTGTCCACCCAAAGGGCTGTGGTGGTGCTCAGTGGTCCCTTGGCAAGCAGGTAGTTGCGCAAGGCAATCGCGGCGAACTCGCCTTCATTGGCCGGCAACCCGCTGGTCATCACGTCACAGAACCGCTTGAGCCTTGAGAGTTGATCCACATCAATGTAGTAGTACGCCCGTCCAATGGCCCCCATCACGACCGCGTTCTTGAGGTACTTCCCTTTCGGGGTATTCCTGCACGCCCACTCCGCGGCCTCCCGGTGCAACGCGACAACTTCCAGCTTCGCCCCGATGGACGAGATGCGAGCGTCGAAGTTCGGGCCGCCAACGTGGATCGCCCGCGCGGTTGCAACCAGTTCGTTGGACAGTCCTTTGTCGACGCCGCTGATGCGGCCGTTGTCAACGACCGAACGAGCCATGCCCGTGTCGATGTTCAGCCCATCCGCCCGCGTCAAGCCGCGCAGCACCATGAACGATTGCGTCGTGTTCGACTCGATGATTGCCCATAGCCGGTGCTGACCATCGGCGATATCCCCGTCGTCGTAGAAGCTGATCGGGACGGTGCACTTCGTCCAGCGACCTTTGCGCATGTCCTCCGCGAGCTTCTCGACATGCCCGTCACGCAGCTTTCGATTGCTCTGGTTATGGTTCAGCCACGACTCGGCCTTGGCCGGCGTGATCCGCTCAAACTCGATTGCCATGCTGTCCTCTGCGTGTTGTTGATCAGTGAAGCCCGGTCTCTTTCCGAATCTTGGTGTTGATCGCGTCCGAAACCTTGTCGTTGAAGTCATTCAGGATCTTCTGAATGGCGGCCGCAACGCTCACCCAATTGGTAGCAGCGGCATCAGCTTCGTGCCCGGCCTTGAGCAGTTCCTCCAGCACCTGGGTGGTGTACTTCTTGGCAGCGTCGAAGGTGGGCCGGATCGGGCCCGGAGAGCGCCACCCGACTGTCTTGGTCAGGCCGGACGGGAAGAAGATGAAGAAGCCGCCCTCCTCGACCGTGTTGCCCTCAGCCTCGATCAAGCTCGTGGGGCTACCCCGCCCAGGGTGACGCGGGTGCAGGTTTTCGCGGCTTGTCTTGTCCATGGTTTCTCTGTAAAAAGCACCGAGTCAGGTAGCCTGCTGCTTGGTCGATGAACGGGTCACATCAATGACGGGCTACCCGACGGGCCGGAGACGAGGAGGGATTTTGGCCCGTGGGATTGACTCTACCCCAAAAATTCTACTTGCGCAAACAATTGGCGTGCGCTAAATTGTGGACTCTTTGGCGAGAGGGGAACACAATGCGATTCGTGCGGCGCTTCGCTGCCAGGTTGATTCGGCACTGCTACGTCACGGGCCTGCAAGAACACCGTGATTGTCTTGAGCAAGCGCGCCGGGTCGAGAT
>ERZ1292632.1538-Hain-H43-01um-R2-1538-length-22043-cov-15_pt1 | contig 10757 bp, 12 predicted proteins | sample MGYA00564407_ERZ1292632 | MGnify/ENA primary metagenome ERZ1292632 (study PRJEB36523, sample SAMEA6512637) | groundwater metagenome | collected 2019-01-08 | study: AquaDiva: Metagenomics assemblies of 32 groundwater samples
GGAGCAGTCAGCAAAAAACGAGGTTTCGCCTCGTTTTTTGCTTGTTTTGTGATAATATTAAGTAACGTGAAAAGTAACGTGATATATCACGTGATATGTAAGGATTGCATCTAAACAAAAAATCGCCTTGAATTTGGCGATTTTTTGTTGCAATAATTTATTTTTTACCTCACGCTGTAAAGCGCTTTTGCGATTACATAAAGCACCGAGCCTAAAAATGATTCGGGTTTAAAGAAAGCTCCGGGTGGCGGGGGCGGGGGCGGAGGAGATTCGCTTGAAGCCGGCGCAGATTGCTGTTCGGGTGCCGAAGGCTGTTGCATTTGATCTCCGGACGGAGGGCCAAATTGCTGGCCTTCTGGAGGCCTTTGACCCTCTGTAGGTCTAAATTCTCCCTGTGGCGGTCCCTGCCTGCAATTCTCGCCCTCACATGGAGGAGGCGGGCCAAACTTACAATTTTCGCCTTCACATGGAGAAAGTTGTCCTTCTCTTAATGGCGGGTTGTCATACTTGCAATCTGGCCCCTGGCAAAATTTGTTGCCTTTTTTAAATCCTCTCTCGCCATTTGGGGCATTTCTGGGCGCTTCTTGTTGTCTAAAATTTTTACATTCCTCCGGATTATTTTCACAAAATTTCTGGCACTCTTCGGGACCTTTGCATCCTCCGGGACCCGCCTGCTGAGGCATTATTTGCCCGCCCGGATTTTCTTGGCCCGGCCTAGGCTGAAATTTTTTACAATCTTCACCCTCACAAGGCGGTCTCATTTCTTTTTCAAATTCTCCTTCCTGACCCCGGGGCGGACCCATTTTTTCAAAACAGCCGCGCATTTTTTGCTCTAAATCCCTGGGCGGCATAACTCCGTTTTTCATTTTTTCAACCATTTCAGCGCCAATTTCTCCCTGCAAACAATCAGACACTTCCTGGGGCATTTGCTGCAATGTCTGCTGAAATTGTTGTTTGCCTTCCTCCATTTTTTTCAATTCTTCTTCTGGTATCATGCCATTGTCTTTTGCAAAATTAAAACATGTTTCCTGGTTATCCGGATTATTGCAAAGTGCCTCGCATTCTTCTTTACCCTTGCACCCGCCAGGGCCTTTTCCGCCTGTTTTACGGGCCATTTCCGCATCTTTCTCGTTCATAAAACCGGCTGCCACTGCAAAACTCATACATTCTTCCAAATGATCTTCCTGACCGCAATATGCATCGCACTCTTTCCTGCCTCTGCATGGAGGAGGTTTCACGCCTTTTTTAATTGCCTGCAACATTTTTTGAGAATCTGCTTTTTCTTGTTCATTCATAAACCCGGCTTCCATTGCAAAATTCATACAGACTTCCATATTGTCAGGGCTTGAGCAATATTCATCGCAGGCTTCTCTACCTCTGCAGGGAGGCGGTTTGATTCCTCTCTTTACTGCCTGCATCATTTTTTGGGCGTCTTCTGCTTCTTTACCTTGTATAAAACCAGCTTCCAAGCCAAAGGCAATGCATTCTTCCATGTGCTCTGGCTCTTCGCAATATACATCGCAGGTCTTTTTGTTGCCGCAGGGAGGGGGTTTTGCTCCTCTGGCTATAGCTGCCTGAACTTTTTTGGCTTCTTCAAGTTCTTCTGGCGGTATTAAATTATTTTTTTCTGCAAAAAAAATGCACTCATCAATTTTGCTAATGTCATTACAATATTCTTCGCAGGAATCTTTATCTTTGCAACCACCCGGGCCTTTAATTTCTCCTTTCACAAATTTTCTGGCAATCTTAACCTCCTGGTCAGACATTAAATTATTTTTTTCAGCAAAGCTAAAACATACTTCGCTGTTTTCTGGATTGCCGCAGTAGGCTTTGCAGCCTTGTTTGTCTTTGCACCCGCCCAGTTCCTCAACTGGATAATTTATATCGGCCTCGGCTGCTATAATAAATCCAGATACAAATAAAATCCCTGCAATTATTAAAATTTTTATTTTTATGTTCATATTAGTCAAATGGGTTAACTTTAATATTTTTAATAGGATTGGCATTGTCCGCCGGATTTACATTGGGCTTGTTCTTGAGGGGGTTTGTTTCCAAAGAAGGTAAAACGCCCCTTGTTGCGCTGTCGCTTATTTTTTCCGCGGTATCACTGGCGTTTTCTAAATCACTTTTTGGCTTTTGGGGCCACAAAAAATATCCTGCGCCGGTTATCAAAATAATGGCCAAAACCGCAACGGCAACAATTATAATTGTTTTTTTATCCATGTCTTTTAAAAATTAATTAATTTAAGTAATTATAACACATAAAGCAAAGTCAAGCGCTGTGGATAACTTTTACCCGGTTGCACAACCAAATTTTTTGTTTGACATTTTAATAATTTTAGTGTATAGTTAAAATATATGGATAAACAAATAAAAATACCTATAAAAAATGAAAATGAAGCAACTTTTGGCGGGCCGCCTTCGGGCGAGCCTCGCTTTGGCGGGCTTGGCATAGCTCCAAAACTTTTAGATACAATCTCAAAATTAGGTTATACTACCCCGACTTCAATTCAGCACAAAGCAATTCCTGCGGCCATAGAAGGCAAAGATATTATTGGAATAGCCCAGACAGGAACAGGCAAAACTTTGGCTTTTGGCATTCCTTTAGTGCAGCAAATTTTATCTGCCGGCCGCGGCAAAGGTTTGATAATTTTACCAACCCGCGAACTGGCTTTGCAGGTAAATGAAGCCATACAAAAAATAGGCAGAAGTTTTGGCATAAAAACAGCGGTTTTGATTGGCGGATCCCCTGTCAGGCAGCAAATAAGAGAAATTTCTTTTAATCCGCACATTGTTATCGGAACTCCCGGAAGAATCAACGACTTAATTCAGCAAAAAGTTTTAAATTTACAGGGCGTTACAATTTTAGTTTTAGACGAAGCCGACAGAATGTTTGATATGGGTTTTGCCCCGCAAATAAATAAAATTTTACTGTCTGTGCCAAAAAATAGGCAAACAATGTTATTTTCTGCCACAATGCCAGACCAAATTGTGAAAATTGCCACGCATCATATGAAACTTCCGGTAAGGGTAGAAATTGCAAGATCTGGAACCACTGCCGAAAATGTTGAACACGAATTATTTGTTGTCAAAAAAGACCAAAAAATTTTATTATTGAAAAAATTGCTGAAAGAATACAAAGGAAGCGTCTTGATTTTTTTAAGGTTAAAACATAATGCCAGAAAGATCAGCCGCGTTTTGCGCGATATAGGAATTTCTGCGTCAGAGATACACTCAAACAGATCGCTCAACCAAAGAAAAGAAGCTTTAGAAGGCTTTAAGCTTGGCAGATACAGGGTGCTTGTTGCAACCGACATTGCATCACGCGGAATTGATGTTAAAAATATTGAATTAGTAATTAATCTTGACTTGCCAGAAAACGCAGAGGATTATGTGCACAGAATTGGCAGAACCGGCAGAGCCGGATGTTCTGGCAAAGCAATTTCTTTTGCAACGCCAGACCAAGGACAAATGGTTAGAGAAATTGAGATGCTGACCAGAATTAATTTGCCGATCTCGCAATTACCCGCCGACCTTCCTGCAACCGTTCCAAGCAAGTTTGAAAAAAATAATTTTACTCCGCGCAGAAGGCGCTAAAATATTTTATGATTATAGATGATGTAAAAATAACAGTAATAGCGGGACACGGTGGAAACGGCCTTGCGACTTTTAGTAAAACAAAAAAAACTTTTGGCCCAACCGGCGGAAGCGGAGGAAACGGCGGAAGCATTTTTGTTGAAGCCGTTTCAGATTTAGGAGCTTTAAGGCAATTTCGTTACAAAAAGGTCTGCCAGGCAAAAGATGGACAAAACGGAAAATCGCAGTTAAACGATGGCAATAATGCCGATGATTTAATTTTGTTTGCGCCGATTGGAACAATTGCCCATGTCTCTGGAAACGGCAAAGTCATTGAAATTACCAAAATTGGCCAGCGCGAACTTATTGCAAAAGGCGGAAAGGGCGGAAAAGGAAATTATCTTTTTAGATCGGCCACAAATACCAGTCCAAGACAGCATGAGCCGGGCAAACCCGGAGAATCTTTTGAGATTCAAATGGAATTAAAAATGATTGCCGATGTTGGGTTTATCGGCTTGCCAAATGTTGGAAAATCCAGCTTATTAAATGAACTCACAAATGCAAATATTAAAGTTGCCAATTATCCATTTACAACATTAGAACCCAATTTGGGAGTCTATTACGACTTAATATTAGCCGATATTCCGGGGCTTATTGAAGGCGCCAGCGAAGACAAAGGTCTTGGCACAAAATTTTTGCGCCACATAGAAAGAGCTAAAACTTTGTTTCATTTTATTTCAGCCGATTCTGCCGACCCCATGTTAGATTACAAAACAGTAAGAAATGAACTTCAAACTTATAACCCCCTACTTTCAGAAAAACCGGAATATATTTTTATAAGTAAAAGCGACGTTGTTTCAAAAGACATTATAGAAAAAATAAAAAATGATTTTAAAAAAGTAAAAAAAGAAGCGGCGACAATTTCAATAATTGATTCAGAAAGTTTAAACGCCGTCAAAAATATGTTAAACGGCTTGTATCATCTGAAATAATGTGCTAATATATAAATGTAAGTTAGGGGGTACAAACCCCAGGTTTCTTTCTTGGTTACTTTTAGTAAGCCGTAGAAGAACTAGGTCGGCTTACATATTATTAATCAAGAAAACTATTATATCGCTAACGCTAAAAACATGGCAAAAAAATTATACGTTGGAGGATTATCCTACAACACAACCGATGCTACTTTGAAAGATACGTTCGCGCAAGCCGGAACAGTTGAGTCAGCTACAATCATCATAGACAAGATGACTAACCGCTCAAAAGGTTTTGGATTTGTTGAAATGTCAACTGACGAAGAAGCGCAAAAAGCTATTGAAATGTTCAATGGCAAAGACTTAGATGGCAGAAATGTCACAGTTAACGAAGCCAGGCCAATGGAGCCAAGAACCCCAAGATCAGGCGGATTTAACAAAGACAGAGGATTCGGCGGAGGCAACCGCTGGTAATTTTTCACGCGAGTGAAAAATTATCTCTTCGAGCCCGAAGCTCTCAGAGCCGAATGGCCTGAGCCGAAAGGCGAAAGATTGCATCTAAACAAAACAAAAAATCGCCTTGAATTTGGCGATTTTTTGTTGCAATAATTTAATTTTTAGCTTCTCCATAATCCCACGATCGTAGAATTTTGGATAAGCTTGAATTAAGCTTGAATATAGTCTATTTATTTAATCCAAATATCTCTTTTAAATGTTTTCCATTATCAATTGATTCTAACACTCCAAAGCGAACATGCTTCCTGATATTAAAAAATTCTACAATAAAATCTATCTCATCTTTGCAACCATAAGGAAAAACAAAGACGCTTTTCTGTAATTCATAAAACCCTAACTTTTTTATTTTGTCGCGCAAAGCATCCCTTCCCCACCTGACTTTTTCTGGCACATCAAAAGTTAAAATTCTCCACTTGCCATCCCAATCTTTTTTATCAATTCGCATTTCTTCAAATCTGTATGTGAGCGCCTTTAACTTTCCTTTATCGGTAATAGTAATTGTTACTGTACCATCCGAATTTTCCTTTTTCTTAATCGATTTTGATTTGTAGAGGTTATTTATCTCCCTCTGTAAGTCTTTTTTATTCATTTTCTGCCATTCTCTGCTTGCGCTTTTTACAGTTCGCCAATATTGACGAGGAGTATAGCAAAGACTAAGAGCTACTCCTGAAAACAAAAGTAATAAAATTTTTTTATTGAATGACTCCATTGATTTAGATGATTATATTATCAATTTATTTAATTTTACAAAATAACAATCACAAAAACAAGCTTCGCCAAATTTCTACGATCGTAGAAATTTGGAGAAACTTGTTTTTTTCTTTTTATTTTTATAATTCTTTTTCTTTTTATAATCACCCGTTAGGGATTTTTTGTTAGGAATTTTTTGTTTGACAATGGGGGTTTTTTAGTGTATAATTTAATTTATTATGCAGAATATAAGAAACATTGCCATTATTGCCCATGTTGACCATGGAAAGACCACCCTTGTGGACGCGCTTTTGCGTCAGTCAAAAACTCATTTGAACAAAGATGTTGTAAACCAAGAAATGATAATGGACAGCAACGAATTAGAAAGAGAAAGAGGAATTACTATATTTTCTAAAAATGCGTCCGTGGAGTACAATGGCACAAAAATAAATATAATTGACACGCCCGGCCACGCTGATTTTGGCGGAGAGGTTGAAAGAGTTTTAAATATGGCAGACGGCTGTTTACTTTTAATTGACGCAAAAGAAGGCCCAATGCCCCAGACCAGATTTGTTTTGAAAAAAGCCCTAGAAATGGGCCACAAAATTATTGTAGTTGTAAATAAAATAGACAAAACAGGAGCCGATCCAAAAAGAGCTCTTGAATCAACTTTTGAATTGTTTTTAGAATTAGGAGCCCATTCGGCGGGTTCAGGACAAGCCGGCGACTTTTTTAATTTTCCTGTGATATATGCATCTGGCCGCGATGGAAAAGCAGGGCTTGAACCAGATTTGTCTAAAATGAAAGACATAAACCCAATTTTTGACGCAATAGTTTCCCATATCCCCTCACCCATTGCCAGCCAAGACAAGCCTTTGCAAATGTTGGTAACTTCAATTGCTCCAGATGATTTTAAAGGAAGAATTGCAATTGGCAGAATTTATAACGGCTCAATAAAATCGGGGCAAGAAATAGCGCACATAAACAGGACGGGGGAACAAAAAAAATGCAAAATAACTTCTTTAATGACCTTTATAGGATTAGCCAGAGTTGAGGCAGAAGAAATAAACGCCGGAGATATTGTGGCTGTTGCCGGAATTGAAAATGTAACAATTGGAGAAACAATTGCCGACCCAGAAAACCCCGAAGCTTTGCCATTGATAAACATTGATGAGCCTACCGTTAAAATGACCTTTATGGCAAACAACTCCCCTTTCGCAGGCAAAGAGGGCGAATTTTCTACAACAAGACAAATTCGCGACAGATTATTTAAAGAGTTAGAAACAGATGTTTCTTTAAAAGTAGAAGAAAACGATAAAAACCAATGGACAGTGTCTGGCCGCGGAGAATTACATTTGGCAATTTTAATTGAAAGACTACGCCGTGAAGGTTTTGAGTTTCAGGTTTCAAGACCCCAAGTTATTACCCGCGAAATAAATGGAAAAATGCTTACTCCGTATGAAAAAATTTTTGTTGAAGCGCCCGAGCTTTATCAGGGCGTTATAATGCAAAAAATGGGCGAAAGAAAAGCAGAACTAAAAGAAATGCGAATTAACGGCCTGCCTGCGCAGTTAGGCAATATAGTCTTTTTAGAATTTATAATTCCAACACGCGGACTGTTTGGATATAAAAATGAGTTTTTAACTGACACAAAAGGGCTTGGCATAATGAACACAGTATTTTTTCAATATTTACCAGACCCGGGAAACTGGAAAGAGAGAAACCATGGTTCTTTAGTTTCCACAGACACCGGACCAACTAATATTTACGGCCTTACAAACGTTCAAGACAGAGGAGTTTTATTTTTCGGCGCTGCTGTAGAAATTTATGAGGGCCAAGTGGTTGGGCAAAACGCAAGATCAAACGATATAAGAGTAAATGTCTGCAAAGAAAAAGCATTATCTAATATGAGATCTAAAGGAGATGGAGGAATAGAATATTTTAAAACTCCAAAAACAATGGGGCTTGAAGACGCTTTAGAATATATTGGAGACGACGAACTGGTTGAAGTTACTCCAAAAAATATCCGCATTAGAAAAATGCATTTGAAAGAAGTTGACGCAAAACGCGCCGAGCGCGAAGCTTTGGGCGTAAAATTTGACTACTAAATTAGGTCTTGATTTTTGCCCCAATTTATGCTATCATAAATTATCTATGACAGTAATTATGGTAAGCAAGGAAAAATTTTTGGAAGAGCACAACAAATTGTCTCCTGCGAGTTTACAAGCCACTTTTGCGTTACTAACAAAATTTCAGGAAGAAAAAAAACCTCTTTTAAAAGATAATGGCTGGTCTGTAGATAAGCTAAGAATACCTTTTATATCATGGCTTCTCTCTCTGCCTACAGAAGAAAAAAAGGAAACCCTTCGACATGGTTTAGGGCGAGCGCAAACTTATAAAAATTATCCAGAAACTCACTAAAATAACCTAACATGCAAAATATTATTATATCTTTACTGGGCTTAATGTTTGGCTTGCTTATAACTTTGATGTTTGAATTTTTTCTGAAAACAAATAAAACATTAAGAAACAGATATTATAGGCGCCACAATGTTTTTTTGGGGTACCACACCCACCACAGCATTTACGGATTATTTTTTATTGCAATTGGAATTGCTTTATATTTTATGGGAGACACGGATGCTTTTCTGTTCTCTGTTTTAGCCGGCGTTGGAGTAATAATTGTGCATACCATTTCAGACGGCCGATTAATTTTTTTAGAGAAACAAAAATAAGGATATTGAATTAAATAGAAATTTAAAATATCATTTAGATAAAGGTCAAAATATTATAATTAAAAATAAAATTTTATGGAGTTATCAAATTTTTTAGCGGAGCTTTGGGGAATTTCCTTTGTAGTAATTGCCTTAGCGTTTTTGGTAAAAGAAACCTATTTAAAACAGCTGTTTGCAAAAATAGAAACCGAAGAAAGCTTGTTTTGCTTAGGTTTTGTTTCGTTTATAATAGGGCTCGCCATGGTTTTGTCTCATAATATTTGGGTGAAAGACTGGCGGGTTGTTATAACAATTTTTGGCTGGGCATCATTATTAAAAGGTTTGTCTTTTCTGTTTTTACCAGAATTTGTAAAAGACTGGATAAAAAAAATAGAGTCTGCCCAATTTGTCTCGTATGCTTTGATTGTTATAATTTTCATTGGATTAGCCCTCACCTATTTTGGATTCACCGCTTAATTTTTTAGTAACAAAAAAGCGTCCTAAGCTTATCAAAGGGCGCTTTTTTATTTTTGCGCCTTTATTTTTTTTACCAATAAATTTAGCAAAAGCTTAGCTTGCTGCGACGCATCTTCTTTTGTTAGCGCTTTTGTAAAAGCCTGCCATTGGTCAAAAATCACGCTGTCGTTTAAATTTCTAACAGTTGTTTCCAACTCCAGCCGGGTATCAAAATCAATTTCTTTGTCAGCCATCAAAACCTTTTCAATAAACATATCTGTAAAGGCTAAAACACTATTGTTGACCTGCTGAGCTTGGAACACATTGACTGTTTGGTAAATCAGATAGATCAGCCAGCCGTTAAGAGCCAATGACAGGCACAGTAAAAGGATAAAGAAAAGCGAAATTGCCTTTTTGCTTATAATCATTTTATTTTTTAGCGTAGCGATATATTTTTTTATTTTAATTTTTATTTTCTCGACCTTTTTACAAAAAATATTATAATCACGCCCAATAAAACAATCACAACAAACAACATGGTAACAACAACATTCTGCCAGTTGAGCACGCCCGCCAATCCTAATTTTTTCTTCAGTTCAATATTCTGACTTACAGCAATTTCCTCTTTCATTTCAAAGAGATTTGATTCGTGATCTTTATAATTTAACGCTGCTACCTTCAGTTTATAAATTCCTTTTGGCACTAAAAATGAATATTTTCCGGTTTCGTCAGTAATAATTGGATTTTTCTGTAAAAATTTGTCAGCAGGCCAAAGTTCGTATTTGGAGACTTGCCCTGAGTCCGTCGGAGGGTTTAACCAATAAAGCGAAACAGTGGCGCCTTCTATTCTTAATCTGCCGCCTGATGTCTGGCTATAAACATAACCTTCAGGATTGACAATGACGGTCATTTTAGTTTCCTTCGGGTCTATCAATATGTCTTTATACTCTATCACGGTAGAAATTTCATATTCTCCTTCATTTTGCGGAGAGAGTACGCTGGCTGTAAAAATTCCAGAATCCAATTCGGTATAGGCAAATTTATTTACCAGCAAACTTTCGTCTGGTTTTTGCAAGGCCGTATTCTGCATTGAGGCTATTAGGGCGGCTCCGGAAATTCTGGAAATAAATCCCAAAATCTTATTTTGCGATTTTTCCTGTCCGATTGTTGTTTTTTTCAGAAAAATATACCCTGTAACTCTTTTTGCCGGCTGGTCTGGTTTTATTACCAATTCCATTGGCTTGCCTAAAACAATATTAAGTTTTAGCTCCACTTGCCCTTGTTTATTAACAAAAATGCCAATTTTATAATCTATTAGCTCTCCGCCGGTTCTTGCAAAAACAATGTCGCTTGGAATGTTTTGTTTGGCTTTTAGACTCAAACCAACTAATGGTATCGCGCTTCCCCCAGAAAAATTATTTTCAGCTATGATTTGGGGCGAATTCATTGCGAGCTCTGTGAGCCCCGGCATATACAGCTCAACTCCGGCAACTTTTTGAATGTCAGATATTTTATTTACATCAATCCCTAAATCGCTTAGAGCTTTTTCAAATTGCGGAATTTTATCCGTAAAGAAAACAACATCTGATTCAATCTGCGACAACGCAACTTCGCCAACTGGTTTAACGCTCATAATATCCCAACCCTGCAAAGCAACTGGAGTTTCCACCGGCACGCTCTCTTCTATAGGCGGGTAGACGACCTGCGATGAATTTGAAATTTGAAATTTGAAATTTGAAACTGCTTCCCCTATGTTTTGTATCTGCTCTGCCAAAGCGTTCAGAGGTCCGACCTCTTTAGGAGTTGCGTTGACGCCCGACGTCGCGCCAGCTGG
>ERZ1292632.4057-Hain-H43-01um-R2-4057-length-10756-cov-5_pt1 | contig 10756 bp, 14 predicted proteins | sample MGYA00564407_ERZ1292632 | MGnify/ENA primary metagenome ERZ1292632 (study PRJEB36523, sample SAMEA6512637) | groundwater metagenome | collected 2019-01-08 | study: AquaDiva: Metagenomics assemblies of 32 groundwater samples
TGTATTAAAGTTTGGCCGTTTTTTTATTTATGATAATTTTTTGGATTTTAGGTCTTATGCCGATTCCATAAAAGGAAATTAGAAAACAAAACTAACTGAAAGTCAACTTATAATTATGCCATTCAAAAAAGGCGTAGCAACTCCGGGAGCCGGCAGAAAGGGATATGAATTAGAAGATAAAGAAAAACAAAGATTAAGAACTCTGCTCTTAATAGGAATTAAACTTGGCGAAAAGATGGCAAGCGGGGAAGCAACCATAAAAGAACAGATGGCTTACGGGAATATAGAAAAGCTGGTGCTGAAATTATTGGATAAATTCGTGCCTTCCAAACTACAGGGGGATTTCAAAGAAGAAATAGATTTTTCGGCACAGGTTCAATTAGGTAATGTAACCCAGAAATTATTAAAAGATTTTATATCTTGGCGCAAAGCAAAACTATGAACTTTATGAAGCCGAAAAGAACAATACTGGATGAAGCCGAAGCGAGGATGAACGCCGAATTTCTGCGGGAATACGGGGAGCTTTGCAAGAAATATGGAAGAGCTTTAATTCCTTCTTTGCAGTTTCAAATAGCAAAAATAAACGATACAAAAACAGATGATAATAGAGATTCTGCTGGGGCTGTTCCTGGCAAGTAATATAATAACGAACTGGCTATTATTTAAGCTCTTGCCCCAAGAGAAGCGGGGCGAGATAACCCAAGCCCTTCTCAAGGTTTTGCCCAGCGAAGGCAAGGTTATGGAATGGGTGGCCCCAAAAGATATAACCAGAGAAACGGCCAAAACCCTTATCAAGGAATTAAAACTATGAGCAAAATAACCAAACAGGGCAAGATATATACCTTAAAAGAGATGGACGATATTCGCCAGCCCTTGAATAAGAAAACAGGATATGCCGATGAGCGTTTTGATCAACTCTACGGCAAAGATAAAAATCCTTGGACAAGAACGGAAAGAGACCGAAACAAAAGGAAAAGGTATTTTTAACAATATGGAAATAGAAGCGGGGCAAGCCAATAGCTTTATGTGGCGGGAAAGCCCTCTGTTTTGGGTGATTGATAACCGCTTAAAAAACGAAAAAGGAATAGAACTGGAGTTTTGGAACCACCGCTTTTTGAAGGATATATACGACGATTTTACGCCTACGCAAGTTGTGCGAAAGGCGGCTCAAGTAGGATTTACAACCCTAAAAGTTCTTAAAAGTTTTAACGCGGCATATTATCGGAACTGGAACATAATCTATCTGCTTCCAACCTTTTCAGCGGTTCAGGAAACCATACCTTCCAAAGTGAACGCTTTGATAACCAACAACCCTATTCTTTCCGGCTGGATTAAAGATAAAGATAGCGTATTTCAAAAAAAGGTGGGCAAAGGATTTATCTACTATCGGGGAACTTTTGCCAATAGAATAGAATCAGAAAAACTGGAAAGCGGAGTGGGTATAACTTTATCAGCCGATGCTTTAATAATGGATGAGGCCGATCGTAGCGACCAAGCCATACTGGAACAATACGAAAGCAGATTAAAAGCAAGCGATTATCGGGGCAAGTGGTATTTCAGCAACCCGTCCAATCCCCATACCCTAAGCCAGAAAGTATGGGCCGAAAGCGACCAGAAGCATTGGTTCGTAAAATGCGGAAACGGCCACTGGCAATATCTTGATTTTTTTAAGAATATACAAAACGGAAAATTCGTATGCGAAACTTGCCAAAAAGAAATAACCGATGAGCAAAGAAGGAATGGGCAATGGATTAAAAAATACCTTAATAGGGATATTTCGGGATACTGGATAAGCCACTTAATTTGCCCTTGGATTTCTGCGGAACAAATACAAAAAGAATACGAAACCAAAACCCGCCAATACTTTTACAACTTCGTTTTGGGCTTGCCCTATGTGGGTTCGGATGTGGCGCTGAATAAAGATATTATTTTAAGAAATATAGATATTTCGGAACCCAACTGGCAAAAGAACAATGTTTTGGGATGCGATTCGGGCCTAAAGAAGCACTGGGTTTTGGGAAACAAGCAGGGGATTTTCAGGATAGGCGTTGCCGATAAATGGGAAGAAATAGAAGAGCTTATAAAAATATACGATATTGAAACCTGCGTATTGGACGCTTTGCCCGATTTAACCGAACCGAGAAAATTAAGAGATAAGTATTTGGGCAAAGTCTGGCTAAACTATTATAAGCCCGAAATAAAGAAAGCGGATTTTATAAGCTGGGATTACAAAACACGAACGGTGTATTCGGATAGAACCAAAATAATCCAGCAGGTTATAGATGATTTGGTGGAAAGGAAAATAAGGTTTCAGTTAAAGCCAGAAGATTTGGAAACATACATAAAGCATTGGGAAGCGGTTTATAAGATAGTTGAAAAGAATAACTTGGGCATAGAAAGAGATGTTTGGAAAACTTCGGGAACCGAAGACCATTTCGTCCACGCCACAAACTATTTCAGGTTAGCTTTGGAAAAAGGGCAAAAAGAAGGCACAGAAATAAAATCTTGGATAAAAGAAGATAAAATAAATACGGGGTTAGCCCCGGATATAAGTAAAATAGCCGAAAAGTCGGGGAGGCAATACGAACTATAATGGCAGAAGAACTAACAAACGATACAGAAAAAATAGTTACTTCCTTCAGGGAGAATCTGCAATACGAGGCGGAAGACGAGGATTTGCTAAAAGCCATAAACGCGGCTATGCAGGAAAGCCAAGGCTTGAAAGAAAAAATAGACGCGATCGGCAAGCAGAATAAATTGATATGGAAGCAGGGAACGGCGAAAGATTTTACTTATTGGCACCCCAAACGAAGCCGCATTACTTCCAACCGCATTTTTACGGATGTGGAAACGGCTATTCCCATTCTAACCTCCGAATCTCCCGAACCGACTATTCTTGGCGTGGCGAATAATACCTTGAAAGAAACCCTGCAAAAGGGATTGAAGTACGCTTATGAGGTGAAATATAAGCTACAGCAAAAACTCCAGCAAATAATCCGCCATTGGTTTATTTTCCGCTTAGGCGTGCTGAAATACCGCTGGGATAAAGAAAAGCAATTCGTAACCGAACCCGTTCTGGTAAAGAAAATCGGCATAGACAAGCAAGCCACCTCTAAAGAAAATTGCGAATACATATGGGAGTTAATGGAAGACACATTAGAAAATCTGCAAGCGAAATTTCCGCTTAAAAACGAAACGCTAAAGGAAATAACGCAAGGGCAACATCCCAAAACCAAACTGCAATATATCGAGTTTTGGGGCGGCGGCGGAGAATGGGTATGCTGGAAGATTAGAAATATTATTCTAGCCAAGAAAAAAAACCCTAACTATAATTATGAACAAAAAGAAAGCAATTTATTTGATAAACCGCAATTTCCCTATTTATTCTTAAATGTCTTTAATATCGGGGATGAAACGGGATTATATGACGAAACCTCGCTTATTGAAGAAGCCGCTCCTTTGCAGGAAGGAATTAACCAGTTGGAACAGCAGATATTGGACTTGAACGAAGGGCAAAAAAGAGTGTGGGTGGCGGCGGGCGAAGCCATATCGGAAAAGAAAGCCCAAGATCTAGTGGATAAGACGGGAGATTTAATGGTTTATCTGGACAGAAAAGCGACTCCTAATTCCGTAACGCAAGTTCAATCGGGTAAGCCAGACGCTTCATTGTTCCAGCATTTAGCCCATTTATTTAGCGAAGTGGATAATATAATGGGTATTCATTCCACTACGCGGGGGGAAAGAAGCCAACAAAAAACCAAGTTTGAAGCTCAATTATTGACTGGTTCGGATTACGGGCGAATGGATATGGTAGTTCGGAATGTCGAGCAATTGATTGAAGACTGGTACAACGCTTATCTGCAAATGATTAAAGTATACGCTTTAGAGGGAGAAACATTGTATGGCGAAAATGGCGAGCAAATAGAACTGCGGGGCGAAATAATTCCGAATAATCTTAGAATTATGGTTAAAAAGGGCAGCACCTTGCCCATAGACGAGGGCAGAAAAAGGGCGGACGCCATTCAACTAGCTCAATTTGGAATGATTGATCCCGCCACTTTGTTTGAAGAAATGAGCTTTGCGAATGTGGAAGAAAAAACGCAGGATTTGTACCAATGGCTTCAGCAGACGGGTAAGATAGCTCCGCAACAGCCTCAAAGCGAGCCACAGGGGCAATCAGGGGAGGAGGATAGGAAACTACAGCAGATACAAAGATTAAGGGAGCTTATGGGCAAAGCAAGGCAAATGCCCGAAGGCGAGGAAACGGCAAGGCAGGTTCAGGAAGCCGCTCAATCTTTAACGCAATAATTTATGGAAAAACTTGAAATCTATTTACAGCTTATAAAGATAGCGATCATGGTAATAGCGGTTATCGCTTTTATCACAAAGGTTGAAACAATTTATTATATTAAAGGGGTATAAGATATGGCTCCTGCAGTCAGCAAAGCGCAACAACGATTTTTTGGAATGGTATTGGCGGCGAAGCGGGGGAAAAAGCCAGCTTCAAAGGCGGTGGCTAAAGCGGCTCATTCAATAAGCGGGAAATCCGCCGGGCATTTTGCCGCGACAAAGGCGAAAGGATTGCCCGAACACGCGGTATTAAGAGAATTAAAGAAAAGAGTTAAAAAAGCCCCATAATTATGGAGAATAAGGAAACTAAACCGGTTAAAATGAAATACAAAGATTACTGGGGAGTTTTTGACAAAGATGAGAAATTTTTATGGGCGGGCACGAATGAAGAAACTAAAAATAGCGTAAAATTGGAAGAAGGCCAAACAATTAAGAACATTGAGGTCACTATAGAAATAAGAGATTAAGACGATAGCGGAATATATTCCGCGAATAGAAAATAGATTATTGAAAAGGGAGGCAAAAAGTCGAAGTATTAGATAACCATAACTAAACTCATAAGAGCAATTTATTATGGCAGACAAAAAACAAGACCAAGACGCCGAAATTTTAGAGGAGGAAACTCCTGAAGGAGAATCTCCAAAAGAAAAAGGCGAACCGTCCGAAGAACCCAAAGAAGAACCATTAACTCTTGAAAATCTGGCTCAGCTGGCTAAGGGACTGCAAAAGGGCTACACCATTACCCGCCAAGAAATGGCGGAAATGAGAGAATCCCTGCAGGAAATAGCCAACGCTGGCAAGAAAGAAAGCGGAGATATAACGGGAGATGAGGAATATCTTACGGCTGGAAAGCTAAAAGAGATTCTACAAGCCCAAGCTCAAGAGCAATATCGAGAGCAAGCCAGGGCGGAAAAATCCACTAAGGCTAAAATAGATTCGGACTTAGCCGATTTGCGGGCGAAAGGCATAGTGAAATCGGATCGGGAAGAAGAAGAATTGATTAACTATGCCATCGCTAAAAAAGAATTGGATTTGAATAAAGCCGCGGATAGATGGCTGGAAGTAAAATTGGCGAAAGATTCAGCCATTAAAGAAATCTCCCAAAATGCCGCTAAAAATAAAGTTCAGCAAGAGGAGGGTTCTAATGTTGGCACTTCTTCAAAAGCATCCGTTAAAGAACAAGGCGGAATCGATTATGAAGAAATACGAAACAAAGATTGGTACGAGCTGGGTTAAGCCATTCTTTTACAACGGAATATAGATAATCAGGAGGCAAAGAAAGGTCAGACATCGATTTAATGGAGGCAATAAAATATGGCAGACTTTACAGGTTCTAGTAATTGGACGGTATCTTCTTCCTCGATAGAAAAGTTGGTGGGGAAATCAATAGACACAATTCTTAACTTTTCTCCCTTAACTTTGTATTTCCTGGGACACCAGAAGAAATGGTCGGGAAGCCAGATGCGATTTCCAATTAAGTACGCTACTAACTCGCAAGGAATGTCTTTTGACGGATTAGAGAAGTTCAGCACCACAAAGACCAATAACTTTGTGTATATGACTTTCAATCCGACTGGACGGCAGATCCCCGTGGTTATCAGCCAGATTGAGGCAGACGTAAACGCGGCTGGCAGGGTGGTTGATGTGGTGGCAAGGCAAATGGCGGCTGACGCCCAAGATATGGCTTCAGATATTGCTACTTTGTTTTATACCGCTCAAACGAGTAAGAATTTCTTATCTATACTTGATGGAGTGGATGATAGCACGAACGTAACGAACTACGGCGGATTATCCCGCTCAACCTACACTGGCATTCAGGGAAATTACACGGCTTCTATTGGGAACTTGACCCTTGCAAATATGGCAACGGACTTCAATAACTCAACGCACGGAGCGGATTCCCCCAATTTGTTAGTATGCGATAAGACTGTGTGGAATTATTACGAGGCTTTGTTAACCCCCACTTTGAGCAACCAAGTAGTCAATAACGCTTTATTGGGTTATTCCAGCTTTTTGGGAGCTTCAAAGAATGGCTTGCCGAACATCGCGGCCCCGGGTTCTAACTTAAAAGGATACCAGGGTTTTAACGCGATTTTCTATAGGGGAGTTCCAATGGTCGCTGACGAAGTGGCTCCGTCGGGAAATCTGTTTATGCTGAATACGAGGACGTGGGGTTTCTACGGATTACCCTCAACGGATGAGGGTTACAAGCCAGTGAAATTCCAATCAGAATCCCTTGATTCAGTATATAACTTGCCCGTAACAACTGGGTTTTCGTGGTCTGGTTTCCAGCGCCCGATTGACCAGTACGGAAAAGTAGGACATATCGTTCTATTGGGTAACTTGATTTGTGATAATCCGCGATTAAACGCTCGGATGTTAGGAATTACGGGAAGTTAACGGATAAAGGATTTGATTTTCTTTCGCTGGTTTTCTTTTCTAAAAGCAAAGCCAGCCCAAAAGGTCAGAAAAAGAATAATTGGGGAGGCAAAAAGATATGGAACTAAAAGATTTTATTCCCGCCTTGAGATACGGGGCTACCGTTGGGAGTATACAGATTGAAGATTTATCTGTTGGTTCCGCGGAACTTGGCGCGGATTGCGTATTAAATTCAAAGATAGGCGATGCCGCTGTTTCTAGAGAACACTTAGATACTGGGATATACCCAAAGGGGATTGTTGATTATGTGGGTTCGTTTATCTGGACGGGAGGGGGAACAAATGTGGCTCTTGTGGTAGGAAGCGCGGTGGCCACTGATTTCGTAACGGCTTCCGTCAGAATACAGCCTACGGGCAATACTTTCCTTTGGAGGGTTCAGCCTTCGGGAGGTTCTATCCTATTCACTTTGGCTACTGCCAATGGAACCAATGATACCGAAATCTACTATGCGGGATTTAAGTTAGCGGCTTAAAGGTTAATCGGCGCCGATTGACCAGTAAAAACGGTCGGTTCGCCCCGTTTGTCGGGCGAATGAAAATAATAATTGGGCAGGCAGTATTGAAAAACTTATTCTTCTAAAAAACTATGAGCTTAAAATTATCAACTCCGTTTAGCGCGGTAGATGGTTCGCAGAAATTCACTCTGGGTTCTACAACTCCAGACCATCAGGGCAGGGAATTTATCTATCTGCAGGGGTCTGACTCCGTTGCGTCCTATGATGTAGTTGTTTATAATTCCGCTTATCTCGCGACCAAAGTCGCCGCTGGGAACAGAGGGCAGCTTGCCATAGCGCAGGGGGCCGTTGTTGGCAACAACTTTGGCTGGTTTCAAATCAAAGGATTGGGAACCGTGGAAGCTAACGGCGCGGTAGCGGCTTCAACGCCTCTTTACCTGACAACGGGTTCAGGGAATGTTGATGACGCTATTGGTGCCGGCAACCTTATTATCGGTATGCTTACCGATACCACGGGAACGGCGGGAGCTGGACAAATGCACGCTATGTTATCTTATCCATTCGTGGGTTCGATTACGGCCGCCTAATCAGTTCTATTTGCCCTTCAGGGGGCGAGGGCAATTAAGAGCTTATTAGCTCTAAAAAGTCGAGAGGCAAAATAGGGAGGCAAAATTAAAACAATGGAAAAAATAACGGAATTAAACCACTTGGAAGTAATAAGTTTTACCAATGTGGATAAAGAGGATTACGAGGGCACTTATGGCGGCAATCCCACGCAAATAAAAACAGGAGAAACAAAGCAGTTTCCCAGATTTTTGGCCCAACACTTCACCAAACAATTAATAAATAAAATCTTGCTTCGCGATACGCAGAATCACGGAGACGGATTGGCTAGGAAAAAACTGGAAGACCAGATTTTGGGTGAATTAGGAGTTCTAACTTCTGATTTACCACCGCAGGCTGTTCCAGTAGAACCTCCAAAAGAAGCCTTTGAAGGAAAGCCCGTGGAATCTTCAGGAGAATCGGTTTTAATCAACGAATTGAAGTGCGAAGATTGCGGGCAGGAATTTAGGGCTAAAATCGGTTTAATATCGCATCGGCGAAAACATATAGTATAACACTCTAGAGATTTATCGGGGGAAGGAGTTGGGAAAAATGCCTCCGTCTCGGCTCCTTTCCCCAATAGATTACTTATCATGCCTTTACCAACAAATTCAAAATATCACGGATTACAGGCTCCAGTTCCCAAATATCAGGGAGCCGCAGGAACGGCTTTGCTTAAAAGCTCGCAGGGAATGTTGCGGGGAGTATTCTTTTCCGCCGCTTCCGATACCCCGACAATGAAGCTGTTTAATGATAGTTCGGTGGGCGGAACGGCTAATGTTATGGTTGGAACTTTTACTCCATCCGCCGCCACTTATTATAATTTCGGGGATAGCATATTTGATACGGCGCTTTACGCGGTTTCAGCGGGAACGGTAAGATATACGGCTTTCTATTTCTAATAATATGGAAATAAAAGAAGCGGAGATTTATAAAAAAAGGCTGGAAAAAGAATACGGCGAGCTTCTTTCCTATAGAACAATGATATTGGGGCAGATTGATATTGAAGAAAAGCAGTTGCGGGGTTTAAGAGAGCAAAAATACAGGCTTGGAGAAGAAATACTGCTAAAACTTGAAGAAGAACGGAGTGGATTAAAAGAAGCGAAAAGGGCAAGGGCCGGGTTTCTGGCTGGATTGATTGAACAAGAAAAAAAGATAGAAAAGGAAAAAAGAGAAATTGCCGAAAGGGAAGAAGAATTAAAATCTTTATTGGGAGTGTGCGAAGCAACGAAAATAAGCCAGAGCCGTGAACTGGAAGAAATAGAACGCGAAAAAGCGGGACTGGAAGAGAAAAATAAACTTACAGAAAGAAAGGATAAGGAAATATCAGAAAAACTGCTGAAACTGGAAGGCGCTGTAAACGAAAACGCGGATGAAAAGCAATATGCCGAAGATAAGCTGAAAGAGCTTGTGGCTAAAGATAAAGAAATCAAAGGAAAAGAAATAGAGCTTGAAGTTTCAAAAGAACTTCTAAAAAGGGATAGGGAACAACTTTTATTAAGAGAAAAAAGATTAAACGAGGAAAGGGCGCATTTGGAAAGCCAACAGCAAGACTTGAAACTGGCTTTTGAAGAAGCCCGTCGCCGCAATCTTTTATAACTATGGCAGACGCAAAAAAAGATGAAAATAGAATAAGCGTGGCTTTGGTTGACGATGGGGCAAATACCACCGAGCCGTTAAGAGTATCGCCCGCTAATTCAAGGCTGATATTAGATGTTTCCGGGGTAACCGATAACGGAATTACGGGGGCTTGGCCGACAAGAAGCCCTAGGGACGCGAACCGCGAGCCGATAGCTATGGCCGTAACGGATGACGCGGATGAAACGCCAACGCCATTGAGGATAGACGCGAGAAACGGCCTTTTATTTGTTGATTTATTGATTGAATAATAAAGAGAGGCAAAAAGAAAATGGCTAATGCTAGTAGAGATAATAATAGGGTAACAACTTTGTTAGGTGTAACTGATGACGGAAGCCTAACTTCGACTCGGCTTATAGTTGACCCACCCACTAAGCGGCTTAATGTTTCGGCGATTATAACTTCGGGAGGAGGGATTACTTCCCTAAACGGAGTTACCACTGGAAGCCAAAGTTTGATTGCTGGAAATGCGGGCACCGATTTCACTATCGACCATGGCACCTATCATACTTTTAATTTACCCAATGCTTCGGCGGCAAATAGGGGGCTTTTGCTATCTGCCGACTGGACTACTTTTAATAATAAAGTGGGTACCGCAAGAACCGTGGCGACCACTTCGCCTTTAGCGGGAGGTGGGGATTTATCAGCCGATAGAACCTTAACTATAGGCGGGCTTTCAACTTTTGGAACAGGACATTGGATCGTAGGAGTAAATCCGGCCGCTTCCGCTTTGGAATATAAGCAGTTTCTCGGAACAACTAATCAAATAACCATAACGCAGGGAACTAATGTTCAAACCTTTTCTACTCCGCAGGATATACATACGGGAGCTGTCCTCACTTTCGGAACTCTAACTTTAACCAATATAGCTGGAACGGCTATATTAAGCAGTGATGATGCTGGCATTATTAGAAAGGCAAGCATAGGAACAAGTTTATCTCTCTCCAGTAATTCACTGAATACGATACAGGGAATAAGAACTACGGATAATCCTACTTTCAATGCGGTAACGCATTCTGGAACCGCTATTTTTAACACAGGAGCCGTATTTGATGGAGAAGTGGCAAACGGGAACTCTGGAGCCACTTTCACGATAGATTGGGGGGCTGGCAATAAACAAGCCCTTACCCTTACTGGCAGTTGCACTTTAACCTTTACCGCGCCGGCCGGAGCGACCAATCTTCTTTTAAGGGCGACTCAAAGCAATGGAAGCGCATTTCAGTTTATTTATCCCGCATCCGTAAAGATTTCAGGGGGAACGGCCTTAACCAC
>ERZ1292632.4058-Hain-H43-01um-R2-4058-length-10751-cov-9_pt1 | contig 10751 bp, 13 predicted proteins | sample MGYA00564407_ERZ1292632 | MGnify/ENA primary metagenome ERZ1292632 (study PRJEB36523, sample SAMEA6512637) | groundwater metagenome | collected 2019-01-08 | study: AquaDiva: Metagenomics assemblies of 32 groundwater samples
GCGCTTCGCGCGGCCGAATCGGTCGGGCAAAAATCGGAAAGTTTAATCTTGGTGCCCGGGGTGGGACTCGAACCCACATGGAGTATTACCCCCAACAGATTTTAAGTCTGTCGCGTATCGCCAATTCCGCCACCCGGGCTTATTATATTTTATCTACCAGAGGCCACGGCCGGAATCTCTGGCTTCGCCAGATCTAGCGAAGCTATGAGAACCCACGTATAAGGGTTTTGTCCCGCTTCGCGGGATCTCGCGTAGCGAGACAGACCTCTGCCTCCTTGAGGTGCGGGAGGGAATCGAACCCTCGTATAGTGGTTTTGCAGACCACAGCGTTACCTCTTCGCCACCGCACCATATTTCTTTTTTAATATTTCTTTTTGCTGATGATTTTTTAAGAACCGCTCTCTTCTTACTGCCTCACTTCGAGTATTATAAGTTTCAATGTCTAACAGTTGCCATGGCCTGTAGAATTTTGTTGATTTAACTTTACCATCATTATGTTTCTTTAAGCGATTATTTACATCCTCGGTTGAGCCAATGTATAAATCGCCATTTTTCAAACTTTTTAGAAAATAAACATAATACATAAATGAGTTTTGTCTCGCTACGCGAGATCTCGCGTAGCGAGACAGACTCCTGCGTTAGCTACTTCGCCACGACGCCATTACTTTGAATATTTTGCCACGAGTTTTAAGGCGGAGTCAATCGTGCCTTTGTGCAGGAAACCCGCCGCGTACCTGTGTCCGCCGCCGCCGATTTTTTCGGCCAGTTCCGCAACATTAAATTTCTTGTCAGGGCGGCCCCTCAACATCCCTCTGATTTTTCCCTTGCTTTCTTCAACTAGAAAAAGCGAAAATCGCCCGTCTTTTAAGTTTTTAAGTTGCCCGACAAGGTCGGTTAAATCGCTTATAGTCAAATGATGCTTGGTTAGTTCTTTTCTTTTCAGCCACGAATAGATAAAATCGCTTTTATGATTATGTTTTATACGGTTGGAAGCCACTCCCAAAAGTTTAAGCGCTGCGATTTTAACCTGGCCATTTATTTTATTATCAATTTCAGACGGTCTTATTTTAAATTGTTTTATCAAATCAAGAACTATTTCCAGCGGCCTTGGATTGTCGGTGTATCTGAAAAAACCCGTGTCATCTAAAATTCCGGCTGTTAAAGCGTAGGCGATTTTTCGGTCAATTTTGAAACCGACAAATTTAAAATAATCATATAACAGTTCACATGTTGACGAATATTTTGGATTTACTATACCGAAATTCGCGTCTTGACTGGTTGATAAGTGGTGGTCAAAAACCAGCTGGGGGATTTGGGGGTATTTTTTGAAATAGCCATCCATTCCCAATTGAATTTTCGTCCCATAATCAAGTCCGATAATTAAATCAAATTTGTTTTTGGGATGTTTCGATTTTATTAATTTTGTTCCGGCTATGAATTTAAGCGTGTCCGACACGCCGGAAGCGCATAAAAGATAGTGCGGTTTTTTGATTTTTTTGAGATAAAAACCAAGAGCCACGAGCGAGCCGATGGCATCGGCATCAGGATTTTGATGAGTAACGGCCAAAATACTTTTGACCTTTAATATTATTTTTTCTATTTCTCTAAAAGAAGAATTTCTCATAGCTTTATTCGTTTATTCGCAATAGATTCGTTATTCGTTGATGTTTCCCCTTATTTCTTCTAATATTTTTTCTATTTCACCGGCTTCTTCTGGATTCTTATCTAATTTAAAGACGATTTTAGGAACGGGTCGGACTTTCAGCTTTTTATTAAGCAATTGCTGTAATTGGTAGATGGTATAAGTTAGCTTATTCATTACGCCAAAGGCCTCTTCTGGTGGGTATATACTAACAAAAACGCTGGCCGTAAACAGGTTGGAACTGGTTAAAACTCTGGTAATAGTTACCAAAACTCCGGGTTTAACATCCAAAAATTCAAATACGATTTTGCCCAATTCTTTTTTGAGCAGTTCATTAAATTTTTCAGCGCGTTCTTGGCTCATACCTTCTTAAAAAACACAATAATGTCGCCGGCTAAAATTTTGGGCTCGCCAAAATCAATACCTATTCCGGTCTCGTGACCGGCTTCGACTTTACCGACATCTTTTTTATCCGATTGCAAACTGATAATTTTGCCTTTGCCGATTACCGCGTCATTTCTTAAAACTTCCAGTTTCACTCCTTTCAATATTTCGCCTGAAATAACCCTGCCCCCGATAATTTGCTTGTTTTTTTCCTGTCTGAAATTTGCCAATACGCTAAGCCGCCCGATTTCTTCGATTTCAACTTTGGGCTTGAGTTTTTTTTCAATGGCAATTTTGGCTTGATCTAAGATATCGTAAATAATATCTCCGGAAATCAAATTCTCTTTTTGTTTTTCGGTAACGATTATATTCGGCTCGTTTTTTACGTTAAAGGCGAGAATAATGGCATTGCCCATGTCCGCTAATCTCAAATCGCTGTCGTTAATATTGCCGACTTCGGCCTTTAATACTTTGAGGCAGCCATTTTCTCCGCCAGAGGCGGATCCGCCTTGGGCGAAAAAAGTCATTTTTTCCAAGCTTTCTTTTAGAGCTTCAACCGAACTTTGGACATCTGCTTTCACTACAACATTTACAACGGTATTATTGTCAGTTTCGGTTTCTAATGATTTTTCAATAAATCTGCCTATTTTGGTGGCAATTTTTAGCGCCGGCGAAAAGGGGATTTCGGAAGTGACAAACTTTTCTCCGACAAGCGGCAGTTTGGAAAAACCGACAACCAAAACAGGTGAAGAGAATGTGGCGCTTCCGATAGATTTTCCCAAAAAATCTTCAAGCATTTTTATCTTACCGGTCGCTTCTCCGCTTAAAATATAATTTCCGACTTTTAACGAACCGTTCAATATAAGAAGTGAGGCGATGATGCCGCGGCGGGAGTCCATATTGGTTTCTATAACAATTCCTTCTCCCGGCTTTTGGGAGTCGGCTTTAAAGTCATTTAGGTCGGACATAAGTTCAATCAGATCGAGCAATTGTTCTATGTTAGTTCCTTCTTTTGCCGAGATTTCAACCGATGGAATTTTGCCGCCCCAGGACTCAACCAGTGTGTCGTTTTCGGCCAATTCTTTTTTAATTTTTTCGGGGGTGGCTTCGGGCTTATCAAGTTTACTTATAGCGACTATAAAGGGCAGGTTAGCTTCTTTGATATGATTAAGCGCCTCTATGGTTTGTGGCTTTACTCCGTCGTCGGCGGCTACCACCAAAATGGCGATATCAGCGGCTTTAACGCCGCGGCCGCGCAGTTTTGAAAAAGCTTCATGGCCAGGAGTGTCCAGAAAAGTTATTTTCCTTACTTGCCCCGAACTTGTCGAAGGGCGAACAATTTCGTAAGCGCCGATATGCTGGGTGATGCCGCCGGCCTCCTGCTCGGCGACGGTTGTTTTTCTTATGTAATCAAGGAGTTTCGTTTTGCCATGGTCAACATGCCCCATTATGACAACAACGGGCGGGCGGCTGGTTAATTTTTTATTTGTTTTATCTGGCATTGCCCGAAAATTGTACAACAAAAACCGCCTTTATGCAAGGCGGTTTTTGTCCGCGGACAAAGCGGAAGGGGTGGGATTCGAACCCACGGTCCCTTGCGGGACGCCGCATTTCAAGTGCGGTGGAATAAACCGCTATCCGACCCTTCCCAGTATCTCTTGTTTTTTACCATTTTGTATTAAAACGAGCAATATAGTATCTTAAAGTATATGGCAATTAATCGTGAATCAATAAAAGATCCATTTTGGTCTATGGATGCCAAGGAGATTCTGATCGCGCTTAAAACCAATCTTTCCGGTCTAAACAATGAGGAGGTTGCGGCGCGTCTCAAAACATTTGGTTCAAACATCATAAAAGAGTATTCAAGGTCTTCTAAGATAAAAATTGTCCTGCGTCAGTTCCAAAGCTTGCTTATTATTATTTTGATAATCGCCGGCATTGTTACTATTTTTCTTGGCGCATGGATAGAAGTGGGCGTTATTTTTGCCGCCGTCATTGTGAACGCGATTTTTGGTTTTTGGCAAGAAAATAAAGCTGAAACCGTTCTTGAACTTCTTAAAACATATGTCCGCGTGCGCGCTCGCGTTCGCCGTAACGGCCAGGAACATGAGATTGACGCATCCGAACTCGTTCCAGGCGATATTATTCGCATTACGCAGGGCGACCGCGTTCCCGCCGATGTCCGTATTTTATTTGTAAATAGTTTAGAAATAGATGAATCAATCGCTTGTTGATTTGAGTATAGAAAATATTATTAAAAATATAAAAGAATTTAAAAAAGAGTTGAACTTCATAAATTGCAGAAATCCTTATATAATTGCAATTGGTGACGAAACGGCCAGAATTTTACAGCAATATTTACCTGAATATGCCGAGAATATTCATTCTATACCACATTACGCAAAACGAGGCATTACAAAAAAAGAGTTTGAGGAATCGATAAAAAAATTAGGAGAATAAATTTATGGCTAAAAATAAAAAGCCCAAAAGATTAACCGAGAAGTTTTGGTATGGATATTTTGGAGCCTTTCATATACTTAAAGGTAGTGTATTACCTAAAATAAATGAATTTCAAAAAATTAAAGATATAAAAGAAAATTCTTACGATATCGATCTCAAACTTGCTCTGCAAGTTTATATGGAATCTATTGTTTCAGATATGGCTAAAATACTCGGTCTCACGTACTCAGATCAAACCGGGTTGAGAGAAATAAAAAAACACTTGCACTCTAAAAAACTAGTTCACTTTATCCCCCAAATCGAAAAAATAGAAACTAAGTACAAATCGACTATATCTAAAATAAAGGAGAATCGTAATAGAATAATTTTTCACTTGGACTTTCATAAAAATCCATATTACAAAATGAAACGTTCAAAGGATGAGACAAAGAGAATGTTTGAGATGCCTGACAATCTTATTCCACTAATGTTTAAAGACAAAATGGACTATGATAATTTTAATAAAAAAATGCAGGGACAATTAGTTTCCAATCAAAAACGTAATCAACGATATGCACCCATTGATTTAAATAAAGATTTACCGCTGTTCAAAGAGATAATAGAGAAATTAGAAAAGATTTTTTTACAAATTCTTATATTAGTTAATAAGCCAAAATAAATAAAACCAAAAAACAGCCTCGCAGTTGCGAGGCTGTTTTTGATTAACTTTTTACAAGCATCTCAGTCTTGCAATTGCCTCAGCTGTGTCGGTCTCTCGAACCGGTGCCTAGCACTGCGGAGGAGGTGGGATTCGGACCCACGGACCCCTTTCGGGGTCAGCTTCTTAGCAGGAAGCTGCACTCGGCCACTATGCGACTCCTCCAAACGGTTGTCATTATATTGCTTCTTCGAAGATTTTGCCAAAAATTATTTATCATATACGGCGTGATCGCCGATCGCGAGCAGCGCGACTTCATTTTTTGAAAGATAAGAAAATACAATTCGTGTTTTATAATTTACATAAAAACTATAACGTCCAGCCAATCGCCCATGCAGCCGATGCGCTTTGAGTTGCTCATGATTTTTCTTATCTTTGAAAAGCTCTATTTTTTCATTGGCTTCTTGCTGTAATCCGGGGTCAAGCCGCTTAAATTGTCGAATGAAAATCGGTTTGAAAGATACTTTCACGGTAATTTGTTATTTTATTTTTTTAAGCAAATCTTTCAAATTACCGCGGAGAATTGGTTCTTGTTCGGCCTTGAGAACCGCCATCACGGCCTCTTCTTCAGCGAGAAGTTCAAGGGCGTGCCGGACAACTTCGGCTTTATTAGAACCGCGTTCTTTAGCTAATTTTTTTACCAGCTCTTCCAAATGAGCGGGAAGAGGCACAGATAGAGTAGTCATGTGTATATTGTATTATATTATAATATGATATTATCATATATCCCTACTATTTATTTGTCAAACTAAATCAATTCACCCTTTGGCTATGACAAGGCCACTATCATTAAACTATAAAAAGCGCGCTTGACAGAAAAGGATAGAGTTTGTATAATATGGGCAGATTTGAATAAGAAAACAAGGATGATTTTGGATAGATTTTTGACAATTTGACACAAATTTTGCCTGAAAGGAGGCGAGGAAAATGCGGTCTATTACTGCGATTATGAGGCCTGTTTCAACTACTTGCAATTTATCTTGTTACTATTGCTACAATAAGCATGAATTACTTTCTCAACGGACAAATATTATGAAGTTGGATATTCTAAGCCGTGCGATTAGTAGTTTTATAAGTAGTGGCAATAGAACGGTAAAATTCTTATGGCATGGTGGCGAGCCAATGATTGCGGGGTTGGATTTTTTTCAAAATGCTGTAAAACTTCAGAAAATAGCCGTAACGCAACAATGTCACTCGGCTATCGTAAAAAATAATATACAAACCAATGGCCTGCTTCTTGATAGAGAAAAGGCCGAATTTCTCATCTCTGAGAAGTTTCATATTGGCATAAGCATTGATGGCCCAGATTATATTCACGACCAAAATCGCTACAACCGCTTTGGTAAAGGCTCGCATGAGTTAGTTATTAGTAAGATTAGGATGCTAAAAGAAATGGGTGGACGATGCGGGGCATTATCAGTTGTCACGAAATCTAGTCTGCCTTATGCGCAAAATATTTTTGACTTTTTTGTTTCCGAGGGGCTAACAGATATGCATTTTTCACCATATGCTGAGATTGACCCTGAAACAGACAAATTGGATAAAAAATCAATTACTGCGAAAGAATTTGGAAATTTTATCGGTGAAATTTTTGAGATATGGAAAGCGTTGAATAATCCATCTGTAAAAGTACGAATAATTGACAATTTATTACAGGGTTTGCTTGGTGGCAAAGCAGAGGTATGTACTTTTGCCAGAAATTGCGGACATCACTTGGCGGTAGAGGTTAATGGGGATGTGTTTATTTGCGGACGCAATACCAACAATGAAAGGTTTAGTGTTGGGAATGTAATCCGCGAAGAAATAAGCAATATAATTACTTCCCAAACTTTTCAAAAAATAGCAGAGCAGATGGGATGCGTTTCTAAAATTTGCGAAAAATGTAAATGGTTCGGTATATGTAATGGCGGTTGTAATTATTACAAGATGCTCCTAACTAATGCCGCCACCGTAAATACAGAATATTTTTGCGAAGGGTATAAAATAATAATAGAAAAGTTAGAAAATTGGATACGTTTAGAAAGTGTAACCCCACGATATCTGTAAGCGGCAATTGTTTTATACAACGGCCGTTTTATTTTTCTCGCCTTATCTAAAAATCTTTTCTAAACTCCAAAAACTTTTGCTTCAATTCTTGGAAATCATGTATGCCGATATCCCAGGAATCCAATCCAATTTTGTAAATAATCCACCTGTCATACCAGAATTTTAAACAAGCATCTGTCGGGTCAATAATGTGCCATTCGCCGTTTAAAAACACTTCGGCAAAAACGTGGCCATCTATAGAATCCTCATCGCCAATTTCCATCCATTTATTTCTTATAGCTTCAACATATTTTGTCGGAATTCCCTTTGCTCTCGCTAAAACGATAAATACCAAAGCGACATCGGTGCAACCGGTGGTAAATCCGTCCTCAATAATTTGAACTGCGGTTCTTTTCCTAAATACTTTTTCTTTAATTTTTTCATCTGAATTGGATTTTAAATTTTTATGAATCCATTTCAAAATCTGGGGGATTAAATCAAAACTCTCCCCGGTAAATTCCGAAGCTATTTTTGAAATATTTTCTGTTATTTTTGTTTGGTTGCCTTCTTTTAGAAAATCCTGTTCCATATTGATTTTGGTTTAGTTAACTTAACAAAAGAAAAGCCCAACATGCAGTCGGGCTATTCAACAAATTGGAGAAATTTATTAACCAACGGGTCCTTCGCCGTATGACTGGTCGCCATATCCCTCGTCGCCGTAACCGTCATTGTAGCCACCACCATCATTATAACCGTCAAATTTGTGTAGCTGAACCGTTCTTATCGCTTCAGCCAACAAAACATTCTGAACCCCTTGCGTTTCCATAATCTTCCTCCCTTAATTTGTTAAATTTAGTAGGCAATCTTTTTCGATTGTCAATACGGACAATATATCACACTAACTAATTTTAGTCAAATGTATGTTTCCTGCATTTAACTTCTTAGTACAACACTAATGCCTTGAAAAAAGGCATCTTGTTTGTTATGGTTGTAGTAATGTCGTTTTTGTTTAGTAAAAATAGGAAACAATTAAAGGCCATATTTGGTTGGTTAAGCGGTGTGGTTTTGAAATAAGGACAATATTTTGACTTGACAAGACCTAGAGGAGTTCGTATAATGCGGGCAGATTTGAACGGGGAAAATAAGGGGATATTTTGTATAGTTTTTTGACATAATAAAAACAAACAAATTCGCCTGAAAGGAGGGCGACATATGTACGTTGCGATTGAACCAACGGTGAAGTGCAGACCAGAAGCATTCGGTGGATTAGCATTTATTCCATCACGCGCCATGGTAGTGGAATTAAATAAACCAGCCTATAGAACAGTGAACTTTATTGCGCAAAATGGGGTTACCATGGATGAAACAATCCTGGGACAATATTCCGTGAATGCTCGAGAGGATATAAGAAGATTTATTCAGAACCTAGTGCATTCTTCGGTATTAAAGCAGTGCAAATCAAAAAATGAGAGTTCTTGTAAAAGCCAGGTATCTTTCGGGGTTGAATCAACAATGCAAAATACAATCTCGGGTCAGAAAAGATACTCAAAATTTCTTTCAGCACCAATTTTTGCTTGGTGGGACATCACCAAAGCTTGCAACTTTCATTGCAAACAGTGCTATTCAAATTCAGGAAAAGCGAGTAAGAACGAACTAACTACAAAAGAAGTTTTTTCCGTTATTGAGCAGTTTGCAGAAAATAAAATATTTTATATTTATTTTCTAGGCGGCGAACCTTTAATGAGAAAAGATTTTTTTCAAATTTTAGACAAATGCCGAGAACATGGGGTAACAACCATGATGAGTACCAATGGATGGTTTGTAGATCAAAACATTGCTAAACAACTCTATGAGACAGGCATCCAGATTGTAAGAGTAAGTATAGATGGTGCGACTGCTAAAACGCATGACGAAATTAGGGGTATGCAAGGTTCATTTGAAAAGGCTCTACAAGCCTTGGAAATTCTAAAAAAAGCCGATATTCCTAATGTGGGAGTCAGCCCCACTCTCTTAGTCGACAATTATCTAGAGGTAGACAAAATTATTGATTTAGCTCTAAGCTATGATGTCGATGAAGTGCAGGTAGTACAACTTTGTTCAACTGGTCGCGGGAAAAACTTAAATGCTTTAGACTTGGAGCAATTTAAAAAAGCCCGCCAATTAGTGAAACAATCACTTGAAAGTCATCCGAAGAATCATATAACTGCGACTGAGGGCATTCTTAGGAAACAATGTGAACGCTGTGTGTCAAACAGAACAGCTATGCCAAGTTTTATCGGTTGTCCAGGCGGCAGAAGTTGCATGGCTATTAATGAAATCGGTAATGTATCACCATGCATTCTTTATAGAAAATATGCTGGTAGTTTCAGAAAAAGTACTTTTCAAGAAATTTGGCACAATTCTCCATTGTTCGACTCCATGAGAGAAGTAAAAGAGGGGTGCCAAGATTGCACTTATGCTGACGCATGTGCCGGAGAATGCCCAGTGGCGACCGAAACTACATCCGAAACTGATAAAAAAATGTTTGCCCACAATATTGCAGGGCAAAATATAAATAGCAATGGTTGCAATAATCATATTGGCGGGCATTTATGTTTTACTAGATTCTAATGTCGCAATAAAAAGGGGGTGAAAAACAATGTCAGAACCAGTTTTAAGAGATGCTCAGAAAGTGTCGCAGGAAATGCCGACTGTTTGTGTCGTCATGCAATTGGATACTCCTCCGTGTTTCGCAAAAGAACAAGACGAAGATTCTTATGGAGGCTGTCCGAGTTGTTGCACATGTTTGTGTCCAAGCACATAAGGCGACTAAAGGCACAAAAAAAGGGGGGCTTTGGTTCCCCTTTTAATTTATTCTTTATCCGTTATATTATAATGTATATGCGATTCTATAAATTTTTAATCAAGTCAAAAAAATACCATAAAAATATAGAAGAACTCATAAAATTGCTGGACAGGTATAATCCCGCAGAGATTTTTATTAAAAACTTTTTTCAGGGCATAAAGCCGCACTGTGAAATATCGATTATTATCCAACATAAATCGCTTGGTCGCATCGCCAAATTTTCAGGTATTAAAGTTTTAATAGATTTTAAAAATACTCCAAAATATCTTTGGCTTTGCATTGCTCACGAAACCGCTCATATTCTTTTTCGAACTTATACATGGGAAAGGGCAACGATTTATAGAATTTTAAAAAGGGATTATCCAAAAAAAATAATTTATTCCATCAATCAGGCATGTGCGATTTTACTTCAAGCCTACGGTGAAAATATTCTTAAAATACGTCCTCTTAAGTGGCCCGAATGGCAATCCACTTTTACCTATATGAATGTCGAGAAAATTGGCAGGACTCTTTGGCCTCATTTCTTAAAATATATCAAACAAAAAAAACGACTGGATATTTTCAATTGGTTACTAACCCTTGAGGATTGTGGGGTAATAAATAAAAATATCGTATAACTACAACCTTGACAAGCCGTGGATTTTCGTATATACTGTAAACACAGTTGAAATACGAGGAAAAAAGGTGATTTTGTATAG
>ERZ1292632.2763-Hain-H43-01um-R2-2763-length-14213-cov-5_pt1 | contig 10743 bp, 14 predicted proteins | sample MGYA00564407_ERZ1292632 | MGnify/ENA primary metagenome ERZ1292632 (study PRJEB36523, sample SAMEA6512637) | groundwater metagenome | collected 2019-01-08 | study: AquaDiva: Metagenomics assemblies of 32 groundwater samples
CAAAAACAGCTCCTTGTGGTGGGAAAGCGTATTCGGGTCCTTGATGAACATGATGCGGTACTTCTGCCCGCTGTAGGCTATCCGGTCCTTCTGTGTAACATCCGTTCCCGCCGCGCAGTACACCCGGTGACTCGCGAAGAGCGTGTCCCGCCCGGAGGAGATCCGCTGATTCCCCCCGCCCGGCACAAACAGCGCCAGGATGGTGCTTGCCACCGTCCACGCCTGCGTCGGTGTCCCGACCGTGGACACGCTCTCCGTGTACCGCTCCACCGATACCGTCTGCTTGTAATAGTCGCCGATCATCCGAACCTCGGCCGCTTCCAGTACCCGAGCCCGGCCAAAAGGTCCTCCGGATATCCGTACGCTCCGGCATTTGCCATGCTCATCGAATAGTCGCCGATGCTCTCACTCGTCTTCCCCGATAGCGCCGGCCGCGTCTCATAGTCGTACTTGATCATGCTCGCCACAACAGGTTTGATGCCCCTCGGCCACTTCACGGCCGCGATGATGATGGACGCTCCCGATAGCTCAGTGACAACCGTTGTCGCCGTGGCTATCGTCATCTCCGTCGCCGCAACCGTCCCCGCGAGGTGGTAGCCATCATTCCGGTAGCTCCCGGAAAGATAGATATCGTCACCCGTCGCAAAGCCGTTCGTAAGGAAAGACCCCGAGGAAATGATGATACTGTTCGCGCTCCCGTCGAACGTCATGGTCTGTTGAATGATGATGCCCGTCTGGAAAGTGGAATTGCAAATCTCCGCGACCCGCTGTTGTACCTCCGGGATGAGAGTAGAGATGATGCTGTTGTACGTCGACGCCGTAATCCCGAGAAGAGCAGTCGTCTCCGTCAGTGTGATGATCGGCATCTATGCCTCGTACCAGGAACAGTTGATATCCACCGTCGTGCCCGCGTTGAGCGCGGTGACCCGGATGAGATACAACGTGCTCGCCGCGAGTAGCCACTCGAATCTCCCTCCAGCCCGCCCGCCATCCTGTGATCCTACAACGGGAGTCCCCAGCGCGTGATTCGCAAGGATCGTACCGGCGGATACGTAGGTCGGCGTGTGCGTCACCGCGACGACTGCGGGATGCGTACTCGCACGGTCCAGATTCAATTCCGTCAGCGCGGTCCCTCCGCTCGCATTCGGCGCCTCGGAAAAAGTGATAGTGCACGCAAGCGTCGCCTCCACCCCGTACGTGAAGTGCGCCCGCTCCGCCCCGGCCGGAGTCGTGATCAGACAGCTTGCAACCGTCCCCGTGCCGACGGAAACGGTATGCGTGGTGAAAAAACTGTCTCCCCCGTGGATGCGCTCATGCACCGTATCGATGCCAAGCCGCCCCGTGGAGACGGCCTCGATCGGGAGAAAAATGCCAGGATCCATCGCGCCCTCCTTTCAGGATAGGGCGGGATCTCTCCCGCCCCTCCGTGTTTAGTCGGCCGATTTCGGGAGCTGGAACACCCCGATAATCGCCGTCCCGCCCGTGGGCACGATGGACAGATACGCCGAGCCCTTGAAGCCGGAGCTCTCGATCCCTCCGATGATGAGAGCGGCCTCCGACACGAGGGAGAACGTTTTCTGCGGCAAGCTCCCGCCGATGAAATTCGCCCCCGCCTTCACGTGCAGCGTGACGGTGCCCGTGGACAGCGCCCCGCGCGCGTAGATGACCACGCGGCTCATGTCGTCCACGACGACGGAACAGGTGAGTCCGTCCGTCACCGAGACAATCGTGGACACGTGCGTGATCACCGACCCACCCGAGTAGATGGTCACTCCACCGACCGTGCAGACCAAAACAGTAGCAGTTCCTGCGGCCATTTTTTACCTCCTTCCTTATTCCGTGACGATGAGCGAGGCCAGAGCGTCGTTGACGATGACCTTCGCGCCATAGCAGTAGAGCCCGCGCACGCCATCCCCGTACTGCGCCGAGAGACGGAGCGCTTCAACGTTCGTCAGTTTCCCCGCGTACGTGATCGCATCGCGAATGCCCGCGAGGATCGCGTACCAGGTCGTGCTGGAATGCGAGACGTTGTTCGAAATAAACATGTCGAATCCCAGGAAATGCCCGATGAAACCGTTTTCCAGCGCGGGGAGGTTCGGCTGGTAGCTCGAAGTCCCGATCGCGAGGATCAGGTTCTTCTGGAACCAGGGCGGCGCGACAAGCCATCGTCCCTCTGTCGGCACGTTGTTCTCCGAGAGTTCCTTGCCGATCTGCGCGATGCGCGACACGATCGTGCCCGCCGAACAGGTAATCGGCGTTCCCGTGGTCCCGAGGTTCGCCGTGGTCCCCGCCTGCGCATAGAGCCCGAGGATGTGCGAGTCGACGCCATCTTTGAAGGCCATGGCCATTTTGCGGCTGCCCTCTTCCTGGAGGCCGCTCAGCGCCATCGACCGGTCTACGTCGTCGATGTAGAAAGACGCGTACTTGATCTGATCGATCAGAAGCGTCTTGGACGCATCGTCGAGCGCCGAGTAGGTAATCGAAGTGGAATTCTTCGTGTAGTTGGCCGTGCTGATCGGACCGATCTCCGTGATCTTCACCGAATCGCCCGGCCCCGTTATCTCGCCCTGATAGTTCTGGTTCGCGAGCGAGAGCGCAACAAGGCTCTTGTCCAGCGCCTTATTGATTTTGGCCGACCATATGGTTGGGATAAAATTCTCTACGGACATTTGCCGTCTCCTATCTTGCAGCCCTCATGCTGTCGGTGATTCTCTTCTCGCCTTCGGGCGTGGACATGATCTCCCTGATCTGCGCTTCGCTCATTGTCTTGAGCTGCGCGAGCGTGTAGAGATTCTGCGTCCCGGCAAAAGTCTGCTGCACCGTCCTGCCGGTACCCTTGGCGAACCCGTCGATTGCCGCTTTTTCCCGCTTCTTCAGATACGCATCGAGCGCCGCGAGCCTCGCCTCCACGGCCTCTTGCGAGTCCGCGATCACGAATTGCATCGCTTCGATTTCGATACCCTTCTCCGTCAGCGCCTTGGTCGCAAACAATTCGAGCTTCGCCATTTCAACCTGTCGCCGCTCGGCATTCAGATCTTCCTTCGCTTTTTGCTGATCGTACTTTGCCCGCTCCTCGGCGGTCATCTTTTCCTTGCGGACTTCCTCCAGCTCTGTTTCAAGCTTCTTTTTTTCCTGCACGTACTTCGTCCGCACCCGATCCACTTCGGACTGAATCGCTTTGCGGACGGATTCGGGCAGCTCTTCGCCCTTGGACTCCGCCTTCTCCTCAACCTTCTCTTCCGGCTGAGTCGCCGCCGCTTCCGGCTTCGCCTCTTCCTTCACTACTTCGGCCATTCTATCCTCCCGTCGAATATGTTTGCCCGTACTGATTACGGGTGATTCCCTTTTCCTGCGCCCAGTCCGCGAACGTCTTGTATGGCTGCACCCCCTCGTCCCGGATCCGCCGCGACTTCGGCTCGTAGCCTCTGATTTTCCCAACCAGCCGGCATCTGCAGTTTATGTCCTGCTTCGCGATTCCACTGTTGCCCGGGCTTGGGGACCATCCCCCGGAAGGGAAGTGCCACGCGACATCGTAGCCGCCGCCCTTTCGCCCCTCGACTCCGTCCAGCGCCGCGTGATCAGGTCGCGTCCTGGTATCAAGACTCGCGTCCCACACTTGGATGATATCAACGCCTTGCGCCTCGGCTTCCTCGTAGGCTTCCTTGATCCCCTGGTTCATCGCACGCTGCCCCTCGGTCCGCACGATCCTCAGAGTGTCCCGCGCGTCCGTGTCGAAGGCACCCTTGATAGCACTCGCCATCTTTGGGTAGCTATCCCCGCGGATCAAGCCCTGCGTGATCTCCCTCTTGATCTTCCGCAGCCCGTTGTCCTTCATCCCTTCGAGGGCGATCTTCGCCATGGGATTCCCCACAACTGCCTCGATAGCCTTGGGATTTAAAAGCCCAAAGCTGATATCAGCCCCGACTCCCTGCGCCACCGCCCACTCGTGCCGGTAAAAAGCGGCCTGGTAAACGTCCTTCGTCAGCCGGTTCACGAGTTTCCCGCCGCGGCTGTACACTTCTCCCATAATCTCGGCTATCCTCTTCTCGATAGCGGTGAGCCGGTTATACTTGCTCATCTCCGCAAGCGTGAGCACACCATCAACAGAGTATTTCTCGTAGAGGCTACTGAGCAGGTCACGTACCCGCGCGAGCGCCACGCGGTAATTCGTCAGTACCGCCCGCTCCGCCGGATCCGTTACCTTGGCTATTTCCGCCAGTACCTGCTTCTCCAGGTCGTTCAATGCCCTCGCCATCCATCATCTCCTCGTCCGGCATATCCACCTCATCGAGGTCAATGCTGTCCCCCTTCTCTTTTTCCAGCCTCTTGATTTCCTCCTCCGGGTCATCGATGAAAGACATCAAGCCGAAAAGCGTTTTCTGCGAAACAAGCCCCTCCCCTGCGCGGAGCATATTGATCTCGCCTTCCAGATTCGGCGGTAATTGCCGGGTGAAAGTATACGTCACGCTGGCCGGATCAATCTCCGCGATCCTGCGTCTCTGCCAGTAGTCGCAGACAAGTGCGTACTCATACCGCAGCGCCGCGCGAAACTTCATTTCCGCGATCTTTGATTTCTGTTCCAAGCCCGCGACCTTGATCTGATATGCAATCACGGGGAGTTGCCCGCTGAAGGACGCGTCCCCGAAATCTACCGACTTCGCGAACCGCATCACATTCTTGGCGATTCGATCCAAGTGATGTTCAATCACGCTATCATCCAGAGTTTTCGTGATAAAACCCACGTCCCCGTTTTCGCCCAGCGGGAACACGCCGGTCTGCTTCATCTCCTCAACCAGTTTCGTGTCCAGATTCAGGCCCGCACCCTTGATGTACATGTACGCAAGCCTGAGTTGCTCCACCTCCGAGTTGACATCGGACATCGTGCGATCATATGCATCGATCAGCTCAAGAACCTTCTCGCAATCACCTTGCATCTGCCCGTTGTTCGGGAATGCTATCAACGGCACGTCCTTGAACCAGTGCGGCGCCGGATTTGCCGGTTCGTTCGGATCAAGAGCGAAACTCTTGTCCCCAACCTGCAGCCAGAACGTGATGCTTGTCTTGTCGTACCACTCCACCCGCCAGCGCTCGACCTTCTCATTCCCGATGATGACCTTCACCTTGTAGGCTCGCATTGCGTACTGCGGTTCGTTGATCGATCCGTCATGGATGAAAATGCATTCCCACGGAAAGATGGATTTCTGCCGCAGCGTGTCGTCATCAAGCTTCTTGAATAACAGCTTCACTCCGTATCCGCACGTCGCCGCCATCCGGCACAAATCAGTATCGACATCGTCGGCGTTGTTGAAATCGCGATAGTCTGATATCACGTCGGCATCCGCGGAGTACGCTTCCTCCCGGAACGTCTCCCCTTCCGTATACTCCGTTTTGGAAAGCTCAACGCCGATGCCCGTGCCAAAGTATCCGACTTTCGTATCCACGACATCGCCGAAGAAATCGCTGGCGAGTTTGTTGTTCACCTTGTTGGGATTCGCGAGCTTCCGCGTCTTGATCGGCACGCCCCGAGAATCCCCCACGTACCGCTGGTAGAGCGCTTCCATCGTGTCTCGCCGCGCCTGGTACTCTTCCAGAAGATCGAAGAGTATCATGCTCGTCACGTCACTCCCGGCTTTCAGAGCCTTAAGGATATCGTCCATCGTCTGCGAGCCGATCATCGTAAAGATCGGCGACACGTTCTCCGTCACGTCGGGCGTGCCTGTCCCGAAAGCCGTTTCTCCCGGAGGCCGATATTGACTCGCCGTGATCTTCGCCATATCTCCCTTACATCGGCGCGAAGGTACTCACCTTCGGCGTACTCTGAATCCACAGAGGCTCGCTCCCATACCGCAACGCGGCAATCTCGTCATCGAGCACTTCCACCGGCTCATCTATCGCGTTCCCATCTCTGTCTTGCTTATACTTGTAGAGGGGCAATCGGGCAGCAAGCCCCGGACAGTTGCGGGAGTGAATATGGATGCGATATCTCTTAAGGAAGTCAATCCCTTCCCGTACGCTATCCTTCCCCTTTTTCGCGCCGCCCAGATTGAAACCGGCTTGCTGGAATTCTCGAATCCTGCCCGGCTCCGAACTGTCTGCCGTACATGGTCTATGCTTCGGTAGAATCTTTTCAACTTCCCCCATCCATTCCTGGTTTGTCAGACCCTTGATTGACAACTCATCGTAGACGTAGAGCTCGCCATCCTTGAAGCCGAACCGCTCCAGAGTGGACGGATGGTTGAAGCCGAAGTCCATCCCGTCGCACAGACTCTCCAGGTCTCCCTCGCCATAGTCAAACTCCTCGATGACGAAGTTGGAGAATACGACGTTCCCGAGAACACCCCATTTTCCAAGGCAGTACACGTCATAGTAGTACTGATCTACTTCCTTCAGCTTCTCCAATTCCTGGATATAGTCGGCGTCCAGGAAGTGGTTGTCCTTGTAGGTCGTATGCAGGACGAAAGCCGAAGCGTCCTTCCGATCGAAGAACCGCCGCTTCAACCAGTGCGTCGCGTTGATCGGATTGAATGTGAGGATGATCTGTTTCGGGACTTCCGTTTCTCCGCGAAGCCGGAGGTTCAACTGCGTCAGATCGTCCTCGGTTATTTCCGACGCCTCCTCGATCCAAATCTCCGTAATCCCGTCGATCGATTTTAGTTTTTCAACGTCATCCAAACCGAGACATAATATCTGGTTACCGTTGACGCACGTTATCGTCATCTCGGTTTTGTTGATCCGGAATATAGATTCCAGATTCCATTCCGAAATGATCCTCACTAGGAGCGAGAAAACGGAAAAACGAAACGTCTTGGCGACTTTGCGGGCAACAAGAATTTTCCTTTCCTGTGCCCGCATCACGCGAAGTATTATGGTCTGTCCAGCGTTATAAGATTTCCCGGACCCTGCCCCGCCGTAAGAGACGCTATACCTGCTCCGGTTCTCCATGAGCGGGTAAAACGCTCTATTGACCTTTACTTTCAGTTCCATCTTGCCAGTCTATCGTAACCCGCAGGTCTATGCCGCCCGCATGATCGACCGCCTGCCGCGGCCGGCCAAGGAGCCGATCCAGGTATTCACAGATAAATTTGATGTCGCCTTCCGCCGCCTGCTCGATGAGTTTGCGGACGATGGTTTCCCGGTAGGTCTCTCTCCCACTGACGGCCACGTTTTTCTTATTGCCGTAGTATTCCAGAACTTCCGCGAAGGCTTCGCCCTTCTTGGGCCGCCCCCGCTTGTTTCCACTCTTCCCCTTTTCGAACTCCATGAGATAGCATCACTCCTCCGGTGCAAGCCCGTCGTCCGCCTCCGCGTCCGCCGCCGCCCGCAACCTCTCGTATTCTTCGCCCCCAAGCCATAGGCTGTTTTCATGCTCCATCGCCGCCGCAATCTCGAAAGTCAGGATCGCGGTACAGAGCGTCCCATGGGCACCCCGGCATGGCCTTGCGAGGATCTTAGTTCCTGCGTACCGGCCCCGCATGCGCCCATGGCTGATATCTTGCCTCTCATCTATTCCGTTGCATATCTCCATTTTCTCAATAGAATGCCTCCGGTGGTACTCGGAATAGATGCCCCTGCGTGCCTCCCGTCGATACTCCTCCACGCCCATGCCCATAGGCAGCCTGGACAGCCGCGCCCATGCCTCCCCCTCGGCATCCTCGATATCCTCGATGCTCCCGCCATGCTTGCACGCAAGCCGATGGATCATCCCCCGCAGCTTGCTGTCATGCCAGAGGTCCGCGAAGGTAGCCGAAGCCGTGAGCACACTCCCCGAGCTAAACATCCGCCCTTCCTTTCAGGATATCGTCCATCTTCAGCAAGGCCGCCTTCACTTCCGGGATGACCCCAAGGCTCGGATGATCCCTCACGCCATCGACCGAGTGGACCAGCGCCATGAGCCTGGCGTCCATGATCTTCAGCGCCTCCTTGATATCCTTCGCCTTGGATACCTTCTCCATGATCCCAAGCCATTCGGCCTCCTGCTCCGGTGTCGGCGTCTCCCCGTGCGCCGCGGCGAACCTGCGCATGTTCGATAGCAGGTCCGCGTCCTTGCTCCCTTGCCGTTTCGCTTCCCCGAAGGCCCGCGGGAAGTCCGCCTTCCAGTCGTTCGACTCCACGAAGTTCATTCCGCCATTCCATTTGACGACATAGGTATTGTGCTTGGCCAGGTATCGGTCATAGAGCGCGTCCACCTTCGGGAGCGGGGGATAGGTGAACCCCTGCCCCTGCGCCTTCACCACGGCCTGCGGATCCAGCCGCGGCACCTCCGATAGCGCCCCCTCCCCCCCGATATCCCACACCGGCCACTGATCCAGCCTGAGCGCGAGGAGAAAATTCCGCTTGTAAAACTCCTGGATGCCCATCGTCCATGCCCCGTTATCCGTCTGGTAGGGCACCGCTTCCGGCCGATCGTTACTCGCCATCCCCGAGAGCGGGACAGGGTTTTGTGTCCACTTCCCCTTCTCCATGCTCCATGACTGGAACCGGGAATGAGCAGGATCCCTCCACCCGAATTCGACCCCGGAGAGGAACACCGGAGAGTAGCCGAGTAGTTTCGCCAGAAAGCACAGCGCGGGCGCGACGGACGCGAGCATAACAAACTGTGTCTTGATCCACGTTTCGTTCTCGTCCTCGTGAAAGACGAGCGGCTGTACCATCTGGTAAAAGATCCTCGGTTCATCGGCAACCGGCTCGTACTTGCGAAACCAGTAGCTTTTCCACCGCCAGTATTCCACGAGGTCCGTCCGCACGCCAGGCTGCGACACGAGTGCCGTCTTCGTCCCCTTCCAGAGCGACGGCGGCCCATTCTCCGCAGCCGGCGAATTGCTATCCAGGGCGATCATATAGTCCGGCTCGATCCCCCATCTCCTGAGCGTCATCCCCTGCGAGGTGGAGCAGATCACCCCGCCCCTCCAGTCCTTAAGTAGCGGGAACACCTTGTCCGCGGACGGGCCCGATCCGATCACGATGCACGGCGTTCCCGGCGCGGCCTTCGGCGCATCCTGAATACCCATGGCGTTCCCGGACTTGTGCAGACGTTTGAGGATCTCGTAGTTGTCCCCCATCCGCATGATTTCCTTGGGCAAGTGGTACTGCCACGTCGCGATATTGTAATCGTGCGCGGTTCGCTTGCCGCCGTCGGTAGGCCCTGAAACCTCAGCGGCCTTCGCGGTATCGCTCATAGCAATCCTCCCCCAACGGAAACAGTATGCGGTTCTTCATGAACAGTTCCACGTCCGCAAATGACTCTTCCGTGTCCGTCTCCCCGAGCTGCCATTGCTGTACGGGGACGATACCGTAAAAACCCCGCCACGCGCAGACGACGCCCTCATGGTCGATGGTGTACTCGGTGACCTTCCGGTACGTGTCGCTGTGCATCACAGTGTCCCCGCCGAACGGCGTCCCGTAGTTCCAGCCCTTGTCGAACCGGCACGGGAAAGCCCACATCGGCGTGTCTCCCTTGTAGACGAGATGGTGCGGATAGAATTCCTTCTGCACCCAGATCCACTCTACGATATCAGCATCCCCGCGGCGGAATCGTACGATTCCCTCATCAAGTTGCCCCGGCAATCGTAACGGTGCCGTCGGCAGCATGGTGACGTATGCCTCCGGCTTCTCCCCCGTATCTCCCTCATACCAGTTCATCGCATTAAGAAACGGGATGTTCCCAGGATCGTCATCCTTCACGTTCTCGCGCCAGTGAACAGAACATCCATGTTTCAGCGCGATCCCCGCGAGCCCTTCATGATCCGTCGCGAGAATGACGTGATCAATCAGCCGCGAGCATTTCGCCTGGATGATGCTCCACTCGGTAAGCGGCTTCCCGCAGAGTAGCCGTGCATTTTTCCCGGGGAGCCTCGTGCTACCCTTGCGCGCGATGATGATAGCGACGATCATGCGGACTCAGCCTTCTTACGTTGTGATTTCATATCTTGCACTTGGTCTTCCAAGCCTTCGAACAACTGGAATATGATTTCTCGGTACGGGAACATCCCCGTACATGTCCCGTCTACATTATGCACATTCCCTATCCATTTCATCCCTTTGAAATACTTTGACTTCCACGCCACAAGTATCACGGCCGATTCATCTTTGCGTGCTCCGTATCCCGGTATCTCGGCAAGCCACTTAAAGAAATGGAACGCCGCGAAAGCCGCACTGTGCTGGCTCCATCCTGCCTTCGAACACTTCTCGAACGGACTCGACATGCGCAGCTTCAACCCTTTCGCAAATTGCCGAACGGCCTCCTTACCCATGGTTGTGCCTTCGATACGCCTTTTCTCCTTTTCCCCTGCCTTGCATTCCTCATAGCGCGTCACCCTTTCAGCCCTCCTTCCCCGATTCCCTTGATGAAATACCGGCTCGTCAACGCGAAGATCACCACGAGCGGCAGGAGCATCATCATCCCGGCAGCGGCCTCAACGCTGTAGTTGGGCATCCTGCCCTCCCCGTCCCTCGCCTGAAATGCAGCCCTAGTCAATCCCACAATGAGAGTGTACCACTCGGGCCGGTTCAAGACGAGCATCTGCCATATGTAATCCTGCAACGTCTCGACGGCTTTGAACACCACCATCGCCGCGAGCACCGGAGCGCAGAGCGGAGCCATGATCTCACGCAGGATGCGCAGTTCCCCCGCCCCGTCCATCCGTGCGCTTTCGGCATAGGACGTTGGTACGCTTGCCGCAAGGTAGGACCGGAAGAGATAGATCCCGATCGGTGAAAATAGGCATGAAAGGATAACCGCCGGAA
>ERZ1292632.4062-Hain-H43-01um-R2-4062-length-10739-cov-5_pt1 | contig 10739 bp, 12 predicted proteins | sample MGYA00564407_ERZ1292632 | MGnify/ENA primary metagenome ERZ1292632 (study PRJEB36523, sample SAMEA6512637) | groundwater metagenome | collected 2019-01-08 | study: AquaDiva: Metagenomics assemblies of 32 groundwater samples
ACGGTGCCTGTTGTCCAAGAACAGGCAGGCAAATACTTCATGCTCAAGCCCAGCAAACTGCAGTCGTAGGTAGTCACTGGTCATTTTTGGGCTGATCAGGACATCGGCTGTTTTAATCCGGCTGTCAAGCACAGCTATTGCCCGCCTGATTATTTCATCTTCATCATTGATAGCGGCGCTGTAAATTGCAGCATCTTCGCTCTTTACTTGTGGTTTTTTCATCTGGTTCACTCCTGTTTGGTTATTTCAATACGGCAAACTGATTATAGTCAATATACTCAATGAGTATAATGATTTATTCTAATGGTGACGATTGGTTTTGTTTATCGGCCTCAATTGCAACATCTGGCGCCGGTCCCAAGCCCACAACCAGCAACTCCAACAACTGCAGATAACCTGGTGGCATGGCAACACGCCCCGAAGTCCAGTTATCTACTGTATGTTTTGTTACCTGCAACGTCCCGGCGATGTCCGCATTGTGTAGCTGGTGGAGATGTTTAATCTGGTGCAGACGTGTAGTGATTGTGTTTGTCATGGTTCAGTCCTCTATATTATTGTACTGATACAATTATTACATTGGTTCAATATTGTATACATACAATTAATTGTATCATCAAGTCATACAAAATTGTACTGATACAATAATATATTATATTGATACAGTCTATTATTGTACAGGTACAATTATTAATCAACCTATTATTGTACTGATACAATAATTAAAATTGTACAGGTACAATTATAAAATTTATAAAATCGGATGGATAAACGCACGGTTTAAATAAATTAATGATAAATATCAACAATATAGCTTTATTACTGATTTTTTCTGTAATAGAGTAGTGGGAGAAAAAACCTAACGATATCAAGCCTCTATTACTAATACCATTCTATTTATAAATATAAAGATTTATATAATAATAGGTGGTCAATGTAGATAGTGTATATAGTACACTATGTATATATATATAATACTCCAGACTCTTGGAAATTCCTGGTTATTAATGGTATGAGTAATAGAGGCTTGATTCATAAGGCATTTTCTGTTATGACAGAGATTTTACTTAATGGGATGACGACAAAGTACTGATAAATAAGGGAAAACTGGCAGTTAATACAAAGTCTAATAGTGCACCGCAATATATTACAAACCACAAGATGTAGTGTGTACATGGTACACTAACTAATAATGTCTGTTATGTTAGTGACCACTACTGCTGTATTCGTAGTGTTAGCACGTGTAAGTTATTGATTTATATGGGTGCGACAAGTCTATTTAACATAATAGCTATTATCGGTATTGCGTTGTGCAGCGCAGCAATGAGTAGTTTGCCTGGGTTTTTAACCTGCAGGCTCGACCCACCCTGGCGGGGGTGGCCTTCGATGTAAAGAGCGCGATCCGAAAGCCGGAGTCCCGTTCCACCGGGATGCGTATATATCAATACATCCTTTCACCCATCTGCAATTTTAGCCTATACTTTGGTCTATGTTAAACGCTTACAGTAATTTTTTTTTAACTTTGGTGGTGGTCATGAGTTTGGGCGGTTGCGCTGGGCTGGATAATTCCATGGCCGTGTGTGGGTATTTTGGTTATGAACCGGGTACGCCGGAGTATCATGAGTGCCGTTCCCGGCTATAAAAAAATTTGCGCGGCGCATATTCATTGAGTATATTTATAGCTCTACACTGTAATTTCAACGACACAGGAGGTTCCACGTGGAACAACAATGTACGGGTACAAAGGTTAGTAGTGGTCAATTGAAAGCGCCACATTCGCGCATAACCGAACAGATGGCAAGCAGGGCGCAGGCGCAGACAGATGAGTTGACGGACATAAACACACTGGCCAGAAATATCCTGTTACGGCTGGCGCCAACGCCACCACCTACCCCTGGTCAGGAAACCAAGGCAGGACAAGACAGAATAAAGGAGGTTTCATCGGATTTTTCAAGGCAAATGGGTCTGCTACAGGACGATATAGACTACAAAATAAGCCAACTGCGGGCAATCCTGAATCAGTTAGACAATTTCTAGTGAGCACAAACGGCAGATTGGTTGAAGAAATCGCCCCACGGCTGGCCCGGCCCCTGTCTGACAAGGAACTCTCGCTCGGGGCGGAACTGATTGGGCAGATTATGCGTTCCGGGGCGGACGACAGTTGCGGCGAGGCAGCGCTGATGTGTGCGCTGGCCATGTACGCGAGTTATCGGCGACAGAGCGCCGGGGATGCCGGCACCATCAGCCGGATTGCCCAGGGCGCGTTCCAGATTATGCCCGCCGTCAAGTGGCGGGACAAGGCGGACGTAGCCACCGACCTGATCGAGCACGGTAAACTGAAAATCCCCGGGCTGTCGGACCGGGACCCAAAGGAACCACGGCGCTGATGCCACTGCCGGCCCTACTCCCCGCTGCTGAACGCCGCAAGCAACTCGACGCCCTGCTGCACAATCCGCAGGAACTGGACGTGATTCTGCACCGTATCGCGGACGGTGAATTCCTCTCCGCCATCTGCCGCGAATACGGCCTAAAGCACATGGACATCTTGGCGTTCATCCAGGAAACCCCGGCGCTGGCCCGCCGTTACGAGACCGCCATGGAAGCGAATATCATTGGCCGGGCGGAAAAGCTGCAGGACGCCGTAGAACAGATAAGTAATTCAGATATAACGGAAATGTTCGATTCATTCTGGAATTTGAAAAAACCGGAAGATATACCGGAACGGCTGCGCCCGCTGCTGGCCGGGATAGAGTCCGGCAAAAACGGCATCAAGGCCAAAATATGGAACAAGAATTCAGCACAACGGCTGCTGGCGGAGTCCCTGAAAATGTTGTCCAGCGAGAAAAACGTCACGGTTATGGGTAAAATCAACATCGAACACCGGTATGAACTGTCCGATGAACAACTGATGGAGATAGCGCAGCGTGGGCACAAAAACACTGACGCCGGAACTGGCATCACAAGAATTATTGAGGCGGAAACTGGCGCGGGAAACCCTGATTGATTTCGCGGGGAGCATTGACATCCCCGGCAAACCCATCAATCCAGCCGACGAAGAGAGTGAAGAATTCTCAGTCATAGAAACGCCAGTCAGAGCCAAGCACCATCTGCTGATCCTGCAGAAGTACCAGGATCTGTTCGAGGGGAGAATCCGGCGGCTGATGATCTACGCCCCGCCCGGATCGGCAAAATCGACCTATGGCAGCGTGGTATTCCCTGGCTGGTGCCTGGGGAAAGTCCCGGGGTTCCGGTTCATCTTGTCCAGTTATGCCTCAGATATAGCAAAAAAGCAGGGGCGCAAGACCCGCGCAATTGCCCGGTCCAATAAATTCAAGGGGATATTCGGGACGGAACTTTCATCAGAGTCAAAGGCGGCGGACGAATGGAGCCTGACCAACGGCAGCGAGTATATGTCCAATGGTATCCTGGCCGGAATCACCGGCAACCGGGCCAACATCATGGGCATCGACGATCCGGTGAAAGGTCGCGATGAAGCCAACTCGCCCACCATCCGCGAGAAAACCTACGAAGCCTACCAGGACGATCTGCTTACCCGCCTGTTGCCGTATGGCGGGCTGTTCCTGATCCAGACGCGTTGGCATTGGGAAGATTTGGGCGGCATGATTCTGCCGGAAAACTGGAATGGGGAATCCGGGCAAATCCTTTGCCGCGACGGGATGGTATGGGAAGTCGTGTGTATACCGGCCCTGATTGAAGATGAAGATTTCGCCAGGAAAGACCCGCTGGGGCGTAAAGTGGGCGAATTCCTCTGGCCGGAATGGTTCCCGGCAGACCACTGGACGCCGTACATCGCCAATGCCCGTACCTGGTCCAGCCTCTATCAGCAACGGCCCTTGCCGGAAACCGGGGATTATTTCAAGAAAGAGTGGTTCCGCTGGTATGCCAATCAGCCCGCCCGGGACACGATACGCACCTATGGCGTGGGCGATCTGGCCGTAACCGACGGCGACGGTGACTGGACGGTACTGCTGATCTGGGGGATCGATGTGTACGATAACTTGTACTTACTGGACTATTACCGGGAGCAGGCCGATTCACTGGCCTGGGGCTATCAGATTCTGTCCATGCACCGGGACTGGTCGCCGTTCGAGTGGGTATTCGAGGCTGGCCAGATTGAGAAAGGCGTAGGCCCGTTCCTGAACAAATTCCTGCATGAAAACAAGGTGTATACGGTATTCGATACGGTTCCATGCACCGGGGACAAACCGTCCAGGTGTCAATCCTTCCGGGGCAGACTGGCACAAGGCAAGGTGTATTTCCCGGGCAAGCCCTGGGCACATGAAATGATGCGCCGCCTGTTGCGGTTATGGGGTTCATCCATTGACGACGAAGGGGATGCCTGTTCACTGATCGGCCTGAAACTGGACCGCCTGCTGTCCGGTAAACACCCGAAACAACCGGAGAAACCGAAGCCAAGCAGCATGACCTTCGATGAATTACTGAAACTTACTGATCCGAAAAAAGATGAAAGGAGCATATACCGGTTATGAGAATAATCAAACTTGACGAAAATATCCTGGACAAACTGGACCCGATGGAAGTGCAGCAACGGATCCAGAATGAAATGATAAAACTGGCGGATCGCCTTCGGTCTGTTTTGCCAAGCATAACGATGGACGAACTATGTCAGGCGAAGAAAGTATACCCGGTCATCGAATTCTGTATCCCGGCCTATCGGTTGTATTACTTCACTTTAAGCGGCAAATCCAAAGCAGGAGACCGTTGGGACAATGTGCTCATGGCTGGTCATGGGATGCAGGTATTAGCAGACAATCTGGTTATGGCCGCCAATCTAGCCAAGGAGGGGCTGGAGAAAACCGTACAACTTGGCAATGAATTCGCAGCCATGGAACATTTCGGGATCACGCCTCCACTGAACCACAACGAAGGGGTAGAGGCCAGTGTTCTGTTGAGAGAACCAACAAAACATTGATAAACCGGATTTTACTGTATATATTTATACAAACAGCCGTATCGCAGACCCGGCCCCTGCCACCGCCGTAATGAGAATTCGACACTCTCCACTGACGTAAGCGATTCGTCACCGCTGATGCTATGCGCGTCGTGGCGCTTTATTGCACGATTGGCTGATAGGGCTATTCTCTATTAACCCATGTGGAGGGTGCAGTTATGTCTCTTAAATGTAGATCACTCGGAATATGCAGTGCCGGTGGAACAGGCGATGGCTTGTTGATTACCGGCAACACCAACGCAACACCTATCGTTATTTCAGGATTACCCGCCGATCACGGCTTGCAGGATGGTGATCGGATCGCCCAATCCGGGGTAGCCGGCAATACCGCCGCTAACGGTATCTGGACGTTATCGGCAGTTACCGCAACCGGCGCAACACTGGTCGGCTCAGTCGGCAATGGCACGACTGGCGCGGCTACCGATGTTTGTATCGTCAATGACAAAACACCGTTCATGCGCGGCCATGATGCCGTTGTACTGCTGTCAGATGCGGTTGATCTGATTGCCTTGGATGGCACCGTTATTGTCAAAGGCAGCGACTTGGCTGATGCCACCTGGCAAGATGGCAGCGTGACCTATACCGACGCCGTGGACGATAATGGTTACGTCGTATTGCCCGTACCCGGTGCATCACAGGACGGGATCCGGTGTATGTTGCGTAACGTCAAACTGTTCAGGTATATGAAGTTGAGTATATCGGCCTGGACTGCTGGCGGTGTAGCGGGCTGGTTATTGTCATAACGGCCAGTGCCAAGCAAGCAAGACAAGTACAGTGACGGAAAAACGGCAGCTTCAAAAGCAGAAGAAGCTGCCGTATCTGTATGGGCTGGACGGATTAATACCGCCAAAAAGGACTTAGAAAAACGTAACAAACGATTACCCACCAACCGGAAATACCTGACCGGAGAGCAGCACAGCGATGGCAGCGCCGGTCTGGTGCGTGCCAACCTGCTACTCGCGCATATTCGATCACTTAATGCGCGAACCTTTGCCAAAAATCCTGAAATCGCCATTGCTCCATCGGACTCCGTGCCGGACGACGAACTGGAAGCGGTCAAGTTGTTCTGCACAACCGCAGAAACGGTACTGGACCGGAAATTAATCAAGGACGGCAAACTGAAAAAACGCATGCGCGGCGTGCTGCGTTCTGTCAGGACCACTGGCGAAGGCTGGTTGAAAATAATCTTCCATACCGTAACTCGTGAAAATCCGGTCATGATAGAGCAATACAAGGGACTGGAAGATAACCTGAACAAAGTAAAAAAACTGATGGAGGACAAGCGGCGCGGGCAAAAATCACAGGAAGAAAACGAAGCCTTGCGCTATGAAATCGAGCAGCAGATGGAAGGCATCCAGGCGCAGGTGGAAATGACCGTATTCCGGGGAATTGTTATTGATAACGTGCTGACCGAGGATATGTTCATACTGGATAAAGGCATTATGAATTTCGAGTATTACGAAGATGCAAGCGCCATGGCGCACCGGATCTGGATGAAAAAAACCGAGTACGAAGAAAAATTCGACGTTATCAAAGAAGATCAAGCCGGGCCGACCTTGTACGATGAGCCAAAGAAAGATGAAGAGGATGATGAAAAAACCCGATCGTCCAGCACTGAAATTGGCAAAGCCGGGGAGAAGTCAAAAACCAAATTCGTGGAGTTCTTTGAGATATGGGACAAATCATCGAACCGGATTTACTCCTATGCCACCGGAATGAAATCCTGGTGCAAACCGCCTTTCACACCGGAAAAAATCGGCAAGCGTTTCTACCCGTTCTTCCGGCTCGGCTTCAATATCATTGACGGCAAAACCGAAGCAGTGTCCGATGTGGATCTCGGGCGTGAATTGCAGGATGAATATAATACTACGCGCACCAATTTCGCCGACCACAGAAAGGCGGCTATCCCGGCCAAGATTGCGCGTAAAGGAGGACTGCAGGATATTGATGTAAAGAACATCCAGAAAAGAAAAATCAGCGATATCGTGTTTGTTGAAATACCGGGCCACGATCCGTTATCAAATCACATGTTTGAATTCCACCATGACCGGATAGACCCGCTGGTCTACGATACATCGCAGATAAGAAGCGATATGGAAATCGTGCTCGGTCAGGGCGAAGCCAATGTCGGTACGGTGTACAAGCCAAAGACCGCCACCGAAGCGGAAATCCTGAATGAATCCGCCAGTACGCAGGGCAGCGATCAGCTGGACATGATTGAGGACTATCTAACGGAAATCGCAACGTATGCACTGGAACTATTAGTACAGGAACTGACCGAGGAAGAAGTCAAAAAGATTGCCGGGAACCGTGCTTCTTGGCCGCAACTGTCCCGCGATGCAGCGTTTGACCTGATTCAGTTAAATATCCGCGCCGGGTCCACGACCAAGCCCAATAAGGCCAAGGAAATGGAGCGCTGGACGCAACTCTATCCACTGATCAAAGAAACCATCATAGAAGTTGAAGAGCTAAAACTTGCCGGCAAGCATACTGCCGCTGATGCCATGGTGCGGTTATTGAAAGAAACACTGCGGCGGTTTGAGGAACGCATTGATATAGATTCCTATCTCGGTAAGGCGGAGAACCAGGACAAGCAGTTAATCCAGCAGCTTGAACAGGAATTAATGCAATTAAAGATGCAGCTTGAGCAAATGACCGAGCAGCAGGACAAGGTCATGAATGAAGCTGCCAAGGCCAAATCAGAAGGCCAGCAAATGCAGGCCGAAGCGGAAAAAGTATTCGCGGAAATCAAACGCCTCCAGGATGAAAATGGCGCAATCAAGGAAAAGAAAAATACCGAACTGGAAAAACAGATTAAGGAACTGCAGGATCTACAGGCAGGACTGGACAAAACCATTGCTGATATTGATAATCAGCGTAAGCTACAAAAACTTGAACTGGAAAATGCTGAATTAAAGATGATGGATCGAATGCGGAAGTTTGCCGAGCAAATGTGCGCCATGGGGCAGCCGCCAAAAGACAGCAGCGAACTGATGCAGAATGCAGGAGCAGGCGCAGATGGAAAATCAGTCAGCGCAGAAAACGAAGGCCGCGAGATAGAAACGCCGATGGACAAATTATCCAATACGATGGCTGGTGTCATTGGGCAAATGGGCAATCTGTTATCACAAAGCATGGCGCAGATTATGGCGGAAATAAAACAATCCGCTGATGTACAAATGCAGACTGTCAGGGAACTACAGGCACAAAACAATCAGACGATGGACAAAATGGTAAAAGCGGTCACTTCACCGAAACAGGTATTGTATGATGGAGAAGGAAGGGCGACTGGCGTTAAAACAATACAATAGGCATGGTGCTCTTGATTAAAGAAATCATTGAATTATTGCTCGGCCTTACCCAGCTATTGCTGTTCACGCCTTTGGGTTGGTTCGGCCTGTCCGTTTTCACCGGGCTGCTTTATCTCATAAAGCTCTTTACTGTGACGTTAATATAAAATGCTCATTAACGGCGGACTCATCGCAGCGCAGGAAAAGCTACCCATCTTCGGGGCATCCTTTGACGGGACAAATGATTATCTGACAAGAGGCGCTGGTTACACAGGGAGTGTAGATGGCAAGGTTGGAATTTACGCTTGCCGTATTCGGTTTAACGGTGGCGATGGCGTACAACAACGTATACATTCTTCCGTGGTTTTTTCTGCTCTGTTAAAAAATGCAAATAATACTATATCTGCGGTTGGCTATAATGTCGCTTCCTCAAACATTCTGAATCTCGTATCTAACACTGCTTACACCAGTTCGTCAGGGTATATCAATATCCTTGCTTCATGGGATTTGGCAAACAGTCTTGCTCATCTGTATATCAATAATGTGGACGATGAAAATACAGGGGCAACAACAAAGACAAACGATACGATTGATTATACACAAGCTAATCATTCTATTGGTGGAGAATTTAACGGGAATTTTAAATGTAACGCAGATATAAATGTCTTGTATTTTAACCCGGCTGCATATATTGATATTACATCATCTGCTAACCGGCTTAAATTCTTTGATGCCGCTGGTAAATGGGTTCCAAGTAGAACAGGCAATGGATCTGAACCGACAGGCACAGCACCCATACTTTACGTACCGTTACAATACACAGTATTCCAGAGAAATTTAGGCACTGGAGGTCAACTTACTGTGACCGGCGCATTAACGGAGCCTGCATGATCTTCTACCTTGTCATTGATACAACTATATCGCAGGCAAATCTGAAACGCATCAGGGATGAAGCTATAGATGAGTTTGGCAGGACTGCGCCGGGTAATACACTCTCCGTAGCCATGAACCCCTTATACAACGAGGCTTATCTGAAAATAGTCACCGATGAAGTCTCGCCTTATATCAAACAAAAAGTAAAAGCCGCTATGGACTTGGGTTGGGTGAAGTCCGTCCACAGGAATAATTCAACTTTTATAAACAAGCTGCGTGAGTATTGGGCGACGTTACCGGAGAGTAATCTATGAATTATATTGATGACTTTGCCGAAGATGCGACTGTCTACTTTCAGTTTACTACCAATGACCGTCAAGGTGGGGCAGTCGCACCATCAACCGCTTTCGAGGCGGCTGATGTTTTAATTTACAAGAACAACGGCGCAACACAAAAGGCCACGACCAACGGTATTACCATGACTTCCCCGTTTGATTCAGTCACGGGGTTACATGCGCTGACGATAGATACGTCCGTGGATACGGGGGACGCAGGATTCTGGACAACAGGCTCAGATTACATCTGCGTATTAAGCCCCGATGAAACAGTTGACGCGCAGACCGTTGTTGCCGTGATTGGCTCATTCAGTATCCAGAACCGTTACATGCGCGGCACTAATAGCGCTGCATTAGCGTCTGATCTGGCAACTGTCGCCGGTTATCTTGATACAGAGATTGCCGCAATTCTTGCTGATACCAATGAACTTCAAACTGATTGGGTCAATGGCGGCAGACTGGACTTGATCCTTGATGCAAGGGCAAGTCAGACCAGTGTTGATACGGTTGATACGGTGGTAGATGCAATACTTGTAGACACAGGGACTGACGGCGTTGTGATTGCAGCCGCCAGCAAGACTGGTTATTCATTGTCTGCCGCAGGCATCACCGCAATATGGGCAGAGATCATGGAAGGCGCTATTACCGCCGTGCAGATGATGCGCGGGTTTGCTTCTGCATTACTCGGTAAAGCCTCCGGGCTAGCAACCACAACGGCTGTGTACAGGGATTTGGCTGATTCTAAAGATCGTATCACAGCAACTGTTGACTCCGATGGTAATCGTAGCGCGGTAACACGAGATTTGACTTAATGTTTGGGCACAGATTTTTTGCTGCCAGAATGTATGGCCAACGTTATTTTGGGCCAGGCGTTACTGTTGTTGCCGCTTTTGTCCGTCCACAAGGCGGTAAATTAAAGCATTACCCGCCATACACTCCTGATTTCATTGAGGAAATAAAGAAACAGAAACCTGTTATTCCGGTCATTCCTGAATTACTGCTTGACCAACCGATAGCAGAAACCTATAGTTTCCCGAAACTACTTGATTCACTTGCAATTATCCAGACAGATGCCATTCTTAATGAACAACGTAAAATTGCCATTGACCGGGAAAACCAGAAGGTCATTGCCATGCTGCTACTTGACCTGTAACGGAGTAACCTATGCCTAAAATTGATGATGAAGATATTACCGAAGATCCGAACGAACAATTAAAACCCGGTGAAGGAGAGGAAATTGCCGGTGAGGAA
>ERZ1292632.356-Hain-H43-01um-R2-356-length-47251-cov-8_pt1 | contig 10736 bp, 7 predicted proteins | sample MGYA00564407_ERZ1292632 | MGnify/ENA primary metagenome ERZ1292632 (study PRJEB36523, sample SAMEA6512637) | groundwater metagenome | collected 2019-01-08 | study: AquaDiva: Metagenomics assemblies of 32 groundwater samples
TTCCGGGATAGGAACAATTCCCTCTAGGTCGTCTTCCGTGTCCTGTAAGATCCGGATCACGAAGCGCCGAAGTTGCGTCAGTAGTTTTCCTGGGTTGCGCGACATTTCACACCTCTGGCGGCAGCAGATACAGCCGCACTTCGTCCTGAGAAGGATCACGGCCAAGTTTTCGCGTAAGCAGGTTGTAAGCCGTCATAACCCGCACTTCCTCCATTGACGGGAGCCTGCCCGTGGCGTCGTAGAATTCGACAATGGGCGAAGCCGCCCTCTGGGCCAAACCGCCTCCGCCAGCGCGCGGCTTAGGGGCGGCGGCCATCTCAATAGGAGCGCCCCCTTCACCGGGAGGAGCGGCGCGATATTCCGTAGGGGGTGCCGCCCCCCCGGCGGGAGGAGCGCCGGGAGAGACAGGCACTTCTTGAGAGGTACGTTCCTGATCAGCTAGGCCCTGCTGCTGCTCGCCCCACTGGTCAAGGAACTGGGAGATAACACCGAGCATCTTCTCGCGCTTCTCAGGCGGAATCTGGAACTGGACGGCTTCCGTCGCTGCGCTAGTAGCCTGCGCTGGCTGTTGGGGAGAAGGGGCGAGCCGCCGCACTGAGGCGCCGCCGGGCATACTAGGGCCGGACTCTAGATTGAGGCGCTGCCGCACCTGGCCGATCTTCGCTCGCTGCGCGACGAGGTTCCCTAAAACGCTGGACATTACATTTGTAGGCATTACTTGGGCCTCTTCTCTTTGGCCTTTTTGCGGGCTAGACCCGCCTTCCGCATCGCGATAGCTACCGACTGATCCTGCGGGCGGCCGGAGTGACGCAGCTCGCTGATGTTAGCTGAAATCTCGGCCTGGCCCTTACCTTCGACGAGCGGCATTCTTCTTGCTCCGAGCGTTCTTCAGGAGCAGCGCTAGGGCTACATCCTTCGGCAACTGTTCTGTCTCTTCCTTGGACGGCTTCCTCTGGTAGCGCTGGGCGAATCTGTCTGCACGTTCGCTGATCGATGCTCGTCCTTCTACGTTAGGAGACACGGCGGGCTCCTATCGTCCCTTGTCCAACGCGCGCGCGAGCCGCGCGGGCGCCGCGGAAGCCTTCATAGCGGAGGTTCATGGATTCAGGGCTCCAGGCTTTCGCCAGATAATCCATAGGCGAGAGGGCGTGGATAACGCCGATCTTCGACCGGCCGTAAATGTCCTCACGCATGTTGACGTTCTCCCCGAGATTGAACTGCTCCGTCTTGTTGATATTCCGCAAGTAGTTTTCCTGAAGGTTCTGCTGAGACTGCTCCTGTTCCCTTCGCGTAGTTAGATCTTGGTCTTGAGTCGTTTGGGTCTGCATGGGGCCGCCATCGCGCTGCTGCTGCTGCTGCTGCCGCCGCGTTTCCTGAGTGGTCTGTTGAGTCGTGCCCTGGCGGTTGGTTTGAGTCTGACCCTGCTCGGTCTCCGTGCCGGTCGTCGTCTTCTGGCCGGTAGTCTGGGTCTGCCGGACATCGCCCTGGCGCTGGCCGAGGAATTTGGCGTCGTCCCGAATAGGTGTCACCTTGAAGACCTGCTCGCCGCGTTTCGCCATCTCGCCTAGCTCACCAAGATAGTCCCCAAGGAACAAGTCCATGTTCTCCATGATCCACATTGACGCGTTACGACTCACTTTGGCGCCCGCCCCGCCGGTAAGGCCCTTCATGTAAGTCGCGAGGCCGGTCTGGAAATCGTCGAGGAATTCTTCGGGTGTTGGAATGTCGATGTACTTCCGCTCAGTGCCGGTGATGTTAGTCTGGCCCGTCGTCATCATGTTCGACGTGAGATTAGTCGTGCCCTGCTTAGTGACGTTCTCGACTTCCTGACGGTTTACATCCTGCTGGGTCGTCGTTTGCAGATTCAGGACTTGATTCTGGTAGTCCTGCGTCTTCTGCCGGGACGTGGAGGTCTGCTGGCCCGCAATGCGCGAGTCGTCCTCATTTACCCAGTCCCCATCAACGTTTATCTGGCCGGTTTTCGGGTTAATCCAATGACCGAAGTCCGGGTCGAAGATGTTCCCATCTGGGGACACCCAAACCTTGCGTTTTCTGTCCCAGCGGTTGCCGTACTGGTCTGGCTCCCCCAAGTCGTTGTTGCCGCCACCGCCCCCCGCTATAATTGGCTCATCCTGGTCGGGCACATAAAGCCGTTCGCGGCGACCACCCGGCCCATCCCTAGTAGGCGCATTAGTGCCCCCACCACCACCGCCGCGACCGAGGATTTCGTCGAGAACGTCGTTTGTCATTAGTCAGCCTGCCTTGGCTTCACACCGTCTGGCCGAGGCCCCCACCGCCGCAGGTAGGTCTCAACCGCTGCCCTGTTGTAGACTACCGCCGTGCCGTCCTTGACCTCCCCAAAACCGAGCCAGAAGTAGAGCGCATCATACTTCGGGTTGCTCTTGCGAAGTTCCGTGCGGGGAAAGAATTCCTTCTTCGTCGCCGGGTCAATCATCGTCGTCGGCATCGTCAACAAGCGAGTAATCTCCGCCTCGTTTTCTTCTATGACGTGGAAGTTGTCCGGTGTTAGTTCCGCCTTGGAGCCCTTCAGGCGCACTGTCCGCTTAGAAAGGCCCATCGCAAGGACTTGCCTGGCCGCCTCGACGGAGGATACGGTATCGTCCCCCCGAACCAACCACTTGTGGCGGTCGGCGTTCGGGTTGGCCGCTATCCACGCATCTTGCTCTTTCCCCTCCAATTCATAGTATGGCTTAAGCAGGTTATCAGTTTCTTTTTTAAGACGCAAGATGGGGTGGGCGTCCGAAGACTGGTCTTTGTTCTTGAGGTTCCAGGCCAAGCGGTAAGCGGCGTCCGGATCGATCTTGAGCAGGTTTCGCGCGTAGGCGTCGCGCAATTCATCTAACTCGTCGAAGTCGAGAACTTCGCCGTGCGTGGCCGCCTTCACGAGCAAGTTGTTCCAGGCGTCTTCTTGAACGCGGATGTCGCTAGGCTCAAGGCCCGCCACGGCTTTCTTGTACTCGTCAGACTCGTAGATAGTTTGGAGGTTCCCCTCCAGAATGTTTCGGTCACGCTTTAGCTCATCGAAGATATCGCCTGGATCGCCGCCAGACATCAGGTTCTTGAGGAGCCCGTCCAACTTTGGTACGTGCTTGTCCTTCCACCCGCGGGCGTCGTCTTCCGCAATCTGGAAGATGCTCTCCTTCTCCCGCCTGGACTTCTTGTACTCGTCTAGCCGGAAGCCTTCTTTCTCCGTCACGGCGCGATCAATCCAATCGCGCTCCCCAGCGCCAAGTTTGGAGAACCAATCCTGCGGGCTCTCCGCCTTCGCGAGTTCATCGCGCAGCGGGCCCGCAATTCTCTCATCCATCATCCCCGAAGAGACCAATTCCTCGAATTGGCGCACGCGGGCTTCGCCCAGCCGTGCCGAGGCCGACTGAGGTGTAGTCCTTCCACCCGCTAGCTCGAAAGGCCGAACGGGAAAGCGCTTGTACTCCTCGACGCCTTCCTGAAGGCCGCGGCCCTCTCCGCCCAGGACTTCCGGCACCCAGGGCTCTAGAGCTTGCTTAACGCCGATTGGGCCCAGACGGCGGCCGAACATCTCGACTATCCCCAAACCACTGATGTCTACCTTGCGGCCGATGATGTCCTCGCCCAAGATGAAGTCGATGATCGATGAGGCCCCCACACCTGTCCGGCCGCGGAGGAAAGTGGTGGCAGCCTTCAAGGCCTTGGACTCATCCCCAGCTTCCAACGCCGTCACTATCTGGGCCGCCCCGCGGAAGTATGGATGAAGCGGGCCGAGGATGGACACATAGCCTTCGCCGGTCTTCACGGACATCCAGCCCGGCTTGTCAGGATCTAACTCTGGGATCGTGCCATTAAGGGCGTACTGGAGACCGAAGGTGGTAGCCGTAGCGCCTGCCATCACGCTACCCAGCACCCGCCGCGCTTCTCCGCCGCGGACACCGCCGCGCACCGCGTCTGTCATCAGACCGACTGTGGCCTGGTAAAAGGCAGGCGCGAAGAACGTGAAGTTGCGGAGACGCTTCTCCCAGCCTTTAAGACCCGGCGTCAGAACCATCCCGAGTTCCTTGCGGACTACGGCCGCCAACTCCCGTTTCTCCGCCTGCGTGAAGGCTTCTCTGGTGCCCAATCCAATCTGGCCGTGGGCGCCGAAGAGGGGGTTGGTGACGGCCTTCCACATTTCTACTTGGCCGATGAAGATGTTCCACTCGACGAAGCGCTGCGTCTGCTTAATTCCTGGAAGGCCCGCAAGTCCTCGCCCCGCACGGCCAAGCATCGAAGTGCGCGTCATGCTACTCGCGAGCCATTCTGTGGGGGGAACAGCGGCGGCGTTATCTATGGCGTCGCGCACGAAGTCCAAGTTGTTCATTATGTACCCGAGCGGGTCTTTAGCTGTGGCGAACATCCCGAGAGCGAAGGACTTCCACCAGGCCGGATTGTTGCGCCAGAAGAGATTGCCGCTCTGGACAAAAGCCGTAGAGAAGTCACCGAAGACCATCGTAGAACGGAGGAACTGGAATGCGTCCTCTGCCGTTCCTGGGCCGAAACTGCCGTATTTGTTCAGTTCTGCCAGGACGTGGTCGGGCATGTTAAGTCCCTGGTAAGAGACATCGCCGTAACCGCCCTGACGCGCGAGGGCGCTGGCTTCTTTCAAGTTAGCCTTGGCGGACTGAAGAGCGCCCCGGAAGCGGTCAAGTTCCGCCATCCTCCAGGTGAATTCCGGCGTCTTGTTCGCGTAGTCCTCCATGCGCTTCGACCAGGTCTGGAGCAAGTCCCAGTCCTTTTGCGCCATGTTCGGCGGCTTCACATCGCCGATGCCTGGCAAGGGCTTGTTGGGGTTGGCGAAGTATTCGTCCTGGAGGCGCAGCACCCGGTCGGGGACGTTAATCTCTTTCCAGAGTTCCGCCCGCGTCTGCATGTAGGCCTTCCTGGCGTTGTCCACGTTCTCTTTGAGCCAGGGCGGGATAAGCTCGGACGGCTTCTTGCCAAACGGTTTCACCGCGTCCAGGATGTGCTTGCCCCCGATCTTATCGACTATGTCTTCCCAGTGGTTGGTTATCGACTCTACCGAACCTCGCAGTTTGTACCCATCCCGGATTGCCTCAAGGCCGGTAGGATAGCGCCGGGCTTTCTGGAATCCAGCCTTCCCGGCGATCCGCTCAGACATTGCGAGTTCGCCGGGCCGCGTCGCTACTATTTTGCGGCCGTCCGGGCCCCTCTCGATGTAATGCTCCACGTAGTTTTTACGCTCTGGGATGTCAATGCCTTCCTTGAGGCCTTGCGTTAGGTAGGCATTATCTGTATGCCCAATTTCATCCAGGGCGCGCTCCATTGCGGGGGTGAGCGTGTATTTGTCTCGGTATTCCCGAATGGTGTTAAGTTGCCGCAGATAACGCTCTGTCTCTTTCGCGCGCAGAGCGCCTTCCGCCTTGGATACTTTCTCACCTGCCGCGCGGGCTAGGCTTATTTGGGTCTGCGCCCATGCGGGATCTGGCTTCACCAAACGCGACGTGACCCGACCGTTCGTCCTCAGCCCGAACAGGCTTTCGTACTTGCCTCGCCAGACGAGAATCGCCATCTGAGCCTTGCGCTTCTCAACCATCGTATAGAGGTCGCTCTCCATCGCGGCCTTCTGGAGGACGCCCACAGGGTTGCCGGGGTCTTGCGCCGCCAGTCGGTTCGCGGCAGCGATGGGCTCCAGCATGTGTCCCACATCCCGGAGGACGGGAACCCTCTGGAGGACGCCCTGGAGTTCATCGAGGAGTTTACCCGCCCCGAATCCCTCGGGGGTGCCAACAATGTCATCTACTACTGTCTTCACATCATTAGGTAGGACGAGGGTGTTCTGCATATCCCGAGGCAGGTTCGCTCTGACCTGGGGATCAGGCGGCACCATCGATTTGAGAATCTGGGCGGCCGTCGGCGGCTTGGGGGGGCGGCCGGGGATTGTGAAGAAGCCCTCCTCGTCGTCCAAGACTTGCTTCAGGGCGTCGCCGATGCGACCCATAAGGCCCTGGCCGGTCTTCGCATCTAGCCAAGCCGCCACTTGGCGGAGTTCTGTAAAGCCCCGCATTAACTCTTCTTTCGCGAACGTTAACTGCACGCCTTCGGGGGCGATAAGTGGAATCCCCTCCGCTTTGAGTTGGTCATCCAAATCATCTACTTTGTTCTGAAGCTCGGAGATTTCCTTGAGTTTGCCTTCGTAGTACCGCTGGAGTGTAGGAGCGTCCCAGCGTGCGAAAGCCTTGTGGCCTTCCTGCTCGCGAATTATCCGCTGGTTAACGTCTGCGAAATTAACATCGAGTCCAGCACGCCCTGTCCCGTCCAAGTAACGCAAGGCATCTTCAACTGTATCGAAGTAACCGAGATCGTCTCGAATCTTATGACCAAGAGCCTCTGTTATGTTGCGTCCGGCTGGGCCTATATTCCAACGAATTTGGAAGCCTTCATGTATGCCGTCTTCATCCGTGATTGTCTTACGGACTACGGTCACATCCTCAATATCTAGACTTTCGCCTTCACGCAAGGCTATGAGTTCGGCTTGTATTTCTTCCGGGGGAACATAAGCGCGGCGAGTCGCCATCATCTCGTCGGACACTTGTTTGGCTCCCTGAGCCGTACCCAGAATCTCAGCGGCGCGTGGGTCAATTGGCTCCTCGCCGTAGCCAGGCAGGCGGAAGGAGCCGCGCTCGCCAGCCAGCGCGCTAACCGCGCGCAGTTCTACAACTGGGCCCTCGCCGCGGCCCGCGGCGGCAATCGCCTCTTCCTTCGTGATCTTCTTGCCGCCGAGCTTGTCGAAGAAGGTAACGCCGGGCTGACGCGCGAAGAGGCGGGCGCCGCCTTCTGAATTGAGATCAGCCGTGATGACTCCGCGAGGGTTCTGTCGTCGGATATCCGCGATAGCGCGGTTGAGGAGAGCGGTGCCCGTCCCCTGACCCTCTACCTGAGCCGTAACATCCAGGACATGACCGCCTTCTGGGGTCTGGCGCCATTCCAGGCGGCCGTTAGGTGCATCCAGTACATGCCGCCCTTGCGCCGCGACGGTCTCCGCGATTTCAGCGACGGGAGCCAGGGCCCCACGCTCAGGCGCGCCCAGGCGCGCCAGTTCTTCATCGATGACGCGGCGGATATTCTGGCGTGCTTCCGTCCCCGCAACCGCGCGGCCCGCCCCAAGCGCCCCCCGAAGTGCCGCGGGGCCAGCAGCCGCCGCGGCCACACCGCCAACCAACTGTGCCGGGAGTTGCGGGGCGCCTGTTTCTTCGGCCAGTTGGGCGGCCGCACCAGCGCCCGCGGCCATTGCCACTCCGCGCCGGGCACCAGCTCCGCCTACTAGAGGTATCCTCTTGAACAGGCCCGTCTCCGGCGCCAGCAAAGCGGGAGCCCAGGAAATCGCGGCGCGCACGCCGGTTGGGAGTTCGCCGTATCGTTCCTCGCCCAAGACGGCCTGTCCGGCCATCGTGCCGGGATCGAGTATGATCGCCGCCGCCTTATCCGCGAACTTCTCCCAAGCGGCCTGCGTGACATTCCCGCCCAGGACTTCGCGGGAGAGGTTGATCATGTGCTCCCAGGCATCCTGGGGCTCCTGACCGGCGGCCCGCTGCTCCTTGTAAAGCGCGAGGAGGTCATCCCGGTCGCGGGGGTTGAGGCCACTAAGGGCGCTCAACATGCGCTTCTGGTTATCGGGGTCGCTTTCGCCTGTAAGCTGCTCGCGGTAGCGCTGCACAGCGCTCAAGGGTTCGCCGATTTCAGCTCCTTCTTCGCGGCCTGCTTCTGCCTCCCCCTGGAGAATAGCCTCAGAGGGCGGTTCCGGCTGGGTGCCCAGAAGGAAACCAGAGCGGGCTAAATCAAAGATGCCTCTGTCCTTGGCTTTCTTGATGATGCCCGGCGCGGTTTCGCGAATGAAGTCCAATACTTCCGCCGGGATTTCCTCATCGAAAAAGGCATTCTCATCCAGCCACCCCGTCAAAAGATGGAATCCGCTAGCGCGACTCGCAGTTTGCCCTGGGTCTTCCATTGGATAATGCTTAAGAGGGTATTTCTGGAAGAGTTGGGCCAGCCGTTTCTTGTCTTCTGGTTCCAACAAATCTTCGATGCCGTGAGCAACAACCTCGTGTAACGCTATCTGTCCGCGTTTCTTCTGCTGCCCCGGCGAAAAGTCAGCTATATCTATCCCCATCTCGGCTTGCGTGCCTTTGAACCAACCGCCGCCGCGTTGCGACGTGAGTTCCGCAAGAGGAACCAAGAAAGCCAATTCTTCTGGTAAGTCGTTATTCGCTAAGACCGAACGGGCATCTTCCACCGATTGTACTGGCTCAAGACGAGGAGCGGTCGGCCCTTTTATAGGTTCGCCTGGCGCCATCGCGCCCAGAGCACTCCCAAACAACCGGCGTGCTTTTTCTGCGTCCTCCGGTCGAATGGGCTTAAAATCTTCCGGCTTCGGCCCGAGGCCTCTATAAGCCTCCGCTTTTTGCCGCGAGGGTGCGGCCTTTTGTCGCGGGGGTGCGGGCGGCTCTGCCACCCGGCCGCGAGGGCCCAAACCCCGCATTATGGCTTCGCGTCCGTCCTGGATTTCTTGCTCCATCCGCTCCCGCGGCCATTCAAAGGGACTAAATTCGCCTCCGGGTAAATCGCCGGGGCCGTAAGTACGGCCGAAATCCTCAGTGGGGGGATGCACGCGCCAATCTTGTCCGAGACGTGCCTTTGCCCGTTCAACAAGAAGAGGCGACATCTCCCGTATGAAATTCTTCACTTCTTCCGGTATTGGCACATCGTTTAAAGCCCATTCGTCAATCCAGCCCGTAATGATGCCGCCCAGATTTTCTTCGGGGGTTACCCCAGGAGGAAAAGAATCTGGGGGGAAAACCTCTGCCTTCAAACCTGGGGAGGTGCCGCCATGACGCCTCCCGTAGGGGTAATTACGCAACGGATATTTAATAAAAAGTTCGCGTAGGCGCTCTACCTCAGCCGGTTCCAATAAGTTTTCAATACCGTGGCCCAACTCGTGAATTGGAGTGCGTTTCCGTAGATCGCTCTCTTCTTCCTGTAACGCCGTTCGACTCAGGCGAATGTCGTTATCTATAAAACCCGCCTCTTCGGGGCCCAATTCAAGACTACGCGGGCGTTCCGGTTTGTATGTCTCTAAATTAAAACCATACAGGCGCGGATCGCGGACGGGGAAAAGATCGGCCAAATCTTCAGGCAAATCATTAGCACGAAGGCTCCGCCGCATATCTTCCGTCATTTGCGGGGCCTCATAAGGTGGGGAGCCCACAGGACTTACAAACCAGCGGCGGTTCCTCTCATTATTTGGCAGTTCCGCAAAATCTTCCCTCCGAAGCTGGGGGGAGCCGCCGCGCACCGCTTCTATAGGGAGGTCACCCTTAACGACCGCATCCCGAATCGACTGAACGTAGTCCAATTCTTCGGGGGACATTTCCTCTCCGGTGAGGGGGTCTGTCGCGGGTTGTTCCTCAAAGCGTTGGCGTTCTGTCTCGCGGCGGGCGGCTTCTTCCTGGGCGATACGCGCGGCTTCCTCACGGCGGCGACGCGCTTCCTCTTCTCGGCGACGCGCCTCTTCGTCCAGGTCGCTCTCGATGTCAGTAACGATGGGCATCAGCTAATCCCCGCGGGGCCGCCCGCTCCCATTGCGCCTTCCATCCCCGGAGGGGCGCCCGGTGAGGCGGGGATGCCCTGAGTCTCATTAGTAGGAGCGAAGCCGCCCGCCTCCGATGGCATACCCGGCGGCGACCCAGGCGGGGCTGGGACTGGAGCGCCCGGTGCTTGCGGGACGTTGCCGGTCTGCTGGCGGAACTGAAGTTCCTGGATGAAAGCGGTCTTGAACTGGTTCTCGCGGATGCGCTGCGCCAACTCGTCCTCGCCCAGGCGAATGAGGGCCTCGCTGATCTGTTCCAGCACCAGCACCGGGTCGGTGTAGGCGATGTCCTCCCAGATGCGGTCGATCTCTTCCGTCGGGTCTTCGACCTGGAGGATGTTCTCCAGGACAGAGGTGAGGCTCAGGATGGGCCGCCGCGGGTCGAGCGCCAGGCGGGCTGCGTTGATGCGTACAGCCAGGTCGTCGGGCAACGCGGGTTTGAACACCGGCCGCGGGCGGAGCTTCCGCTTCGGGTCGAGGTCGCGCTTCGGGTCAAATTCGACGACGAAGTAGGTCTGCCGCGATGCTGCCTTCGCCGCCGGAGCGGTGACCTCAAAGGGCTTGATAGCCGAAGCGGCCCGCTGGAGTTGCGCCAGGACGGAGCCGCCCACGCGCTGGCCGAATTCCTCCATGCCGTCATGGTACGGCTCCAAGGCGTTGAGGGCGGCGTTCGCAAACTGCTGGAACAGTACGCCGGAGTTGACGTTCGTGTTGCTGGCATTCAGGATGCTAGACAGCATCCCGTTCTCCTTCTCTTTCTGGATGATGTCAAGAATCCGGTAGGCGTCCTGATTTATGGGCCCTATCTGTAGCCGGTCGATGTTCTCCTCGGGGGTGAGGGGAATGATGGACTCGATGCCGGGCTCCCAGTTCGGTAGCTCCCCAGAAGGCGACTTGTAGATCCATTGCCCGTAGGTCGAGATGGCGAGGTGCTCCATCAGCGTCGCTACCATTTCGTTGCTCTGAGGGATATGTTCCTCGACTGAAGAGAGCAGCGAGCGGCCAGTCTCGGCCACCCAGGCGTTCTGCCCATGCCACCACGAGATGGCGTTCGGGGTCTGGAGGATGTCCTGACGCTCGGACAGGCGCTCTTCCAGCA
>ERZ1292632.2452-Hain-H43-01um-R2-2452-length-15454-cov-9_pt1 | contig 10722 bp, 9 predicted proteins | sample MGYA00564407_ERZ1292632 | MGnify/ENA primary metagenome ERZ1292632 (study PRJEB36523, sample SAMEA6512637) | groundwater metagenome | collected 2019-01-08 | study: AquaDiva: Metagenomics assemblies of 32 groundwater samples
TTAAGGATTAACTTAATATTATGTCCCAATCACCCATCCAAGCGGCAATCCAACAAATTTGCCAAGAAAAAAATCTTTCCGAAGAATCAGTTCTGCGGACTATTGAGCTGGCGCTCGCGGCCGCGTACCGCAAGGATTTCGGCAACAAACTCCAAAATATCGTGGTTAAATTCGACCCCAAAACCGGCGGTTTGGAAGTTTTTGACGTGAAAACAGTAGTGGAGGATTTGCCAGAAGAAGAATTGGAACTCTTACTGGAAGAAGAAAAGAAGCCGGAGAAAAAAACGGTCAAAAAAGAAACACCAGTCGTGCCGGCGGAAGGAGCGGCTGCTTTTGTGGCGGAAGGTGAGGAGGAGGAGATGAGGCGATTCAATCCCCGCACGGAAATCCAGCTTAAAGATGCGAAGGCCATCAGCAAGAAATATAAAATCGGCGATGAAATTGTGACTGATTTGCCGGTGCCGGGCGAATTCGGTCGAATGGCCGCCCAAACCGCCAAACAGGTGATTATTCAAAAAATCAGAGAAGAAGAAAGGCAGAATATTTTTGACGAATATAAAACGTATGAGCGCCAGGTGGTCGTCGGCACGATTCAGCGCCGCGATGGCCGTTTAGTTTTAGTGGATATCGGTCGGGCGACCGCCATTATGCCGCCCGAAGAACAGGTGGAGCGCGAGCGCTACAATGTCGGCAACCGGATGAAATTCTATTTAAAGTCGGTGGACCAGACCAGCCGCGGACCGCAGCTCGTCATCTCGCGCGCCAATCCGGAAATCATCCGCAAAATTTTTGAAACGGAAATTCCCGAGATTGCCAACGGCGCGATTGAAATCAAATCCATCGCCCGCGAGCCGGGCAACCGGAGCAAGGTGGCGATTTTTACGAGCGAAGAAAACATCGACCCGATCGGCTCCTGCGTCGGCCAGCGCGGCGCGAGAATCCAGACGATTATCGGCGAGCTTAGCGGCGAAAAAATTGACATCATTCTCTTTGACGAGGACGCGGCCAAATTTATCACCAACGCTTTGTCGCCCGCCAAGGTGGCTTCGGTGGAGCTCAAAGAAACGGGCGAGGAAAAAGTCGCTTTTGTGAAAGTTAAAGACGATCAATTGTCTTTAGCTATCGGCCGAGGCGGGCAAAATGTCCGCTTGGCATCGCGACTTACCGGCTGGAAGATAGACATCGTGTCCGATGGCGGCAAAAAGCCGGAAGTGGCCGAAGAAGCGAAAGCCGCCGACGCTGAAGCTATGGCGGCCAAGGAAGAAAAAGCGGCAGAAGTAAAGACAAAAGCCGAAACCGCGCCGGAAATTAAGGAAGAAAAGGAAGAAAAAGCGGAAAAAAAGAAAAGGGTGAAAAAGACAAAAGAAGCGGAAGTTCAGCCAGCCGAAGAAGCGCCCGCCGAAGCGGAAGTGAAAGAAGAAGTTGAAAAAAAGACGGAAGAATAAAATAAGTTTATTTCTTAAAAATAACACTGGAGGGGAATGCTCTTTTCATTCCAGTTTTTGTTTGGTAAGATGAAACAAAATTTTAGGGAGGGAATGTTAGATGGAGATAGAGGTGATAAAAGAAATAATCGGCTGGTTAGAAGCAGCCGGTTTGGCCGAAGCCGAGATAGAAATAACGGAAGGAAGGAGCAGATTTCATTTAAAGTACTTTAAAGGCTGCCAGTCTAAACGACCTCATCAAATAAAAGCGGTTATTCCGACATCAGCTAAGTCGGAAGAAAAACCAGTAACCGAACAAGCAGCAGAGGTGATCGACGAAAACCTAATAAAAGTAGTGGCGCCGATAGAAGGAATATTCTATCAAGCCCTATCAGAAGATTATCCGCCTTTAGTAGAAGTTGGCAAAACAATACAAAGGGGAGATAATTTGTGCGTAATTGAATTGATGAAAAGTAAAAGTTTTATTGACTCCAAAATCGGGGGGGTAATTGTGGAAATACTGGTTAAAGATAAACAGGAGGTAAAAGAAGGTCAAGTATTGTTTTTAGTGAAATCGCCAACTTAATCTCTAAATTCTTTTTGTTAAAGATAAGGTCGGCGGAAAGTGTAGGGGCAATTCATGAATTGCCCCTATATTGCTAATTTCGACACCCACCAATACAAACGACCCCCTAAGGTCGTTTTTCTTTTAGTGATTATTTACTTGACTGGCTTGCTTTTTTCTCCCTTTCCTTTAAAATTAAAGACGAAGCATTTATCCATAATATCCCAAAAACCATGTTTCTCACTCTATCATCAATCATCGCCGCCTTGGCTGGTCTGGGCTTTGCCGCGTGGCTGGCGATGAAAATCAAAAAACAAGCAGTCCAAAACAAACGCGTCCAAGTAATTTCCGATTTTATCCGCGAGGGCGCGATGACTTTTCTAATCAAGGAATACAAAATACTGGCGGTTTTTGTCGTCATCGTGGCGATTATCATCGCGGTTATTCCCGCGCTCTCTTGGAAAATCGCGATTGCCTTTGTGATTGGCGCGGTTTTTTCGCTTCTCGCTGGCTTGGTGGGGATGAAAGTCGCCACCATTGCCAATGTGCGGGCGGCGGAAAAATGCCAAGAAGATTCCCGCGCCGGCTTTTTGGTCGCCTTTTCTTCCGGCTCGGTAACGGGGCTGTCGGTTGTCGGACTCGGCTTATTAGGTATCGGACTTTTGTACTTGATTTTTAACAACCCGACCATTATTTTCGGCTTTGGTTTCGGCGCCTCTTCGGTCGCTTTGTTCGCGCGAGTCGGCGGCGGGATTTATACCAAATCGGCGGATATCGGCGCCGATTTGGCGGGCAAGTTGGAAAAAAATATTGCCGAAGACGACCCGAGAAATCCGGCCACGATCGCGGATAATGTCGGCGATAATGTGGGTGATGTCGCGGGGATGGGCGCGGATTTGTTTGAAAGCTATGTGGATTCAATTATTGTGGCGATGGTTTTAGGGATGGCGTTTTTGCCGATTTTCGGCTCGGCCGCCGTCGGCTTGCCAATGGTCTTGGCGGGCATCGGCATCGTCGCTTCCATCATCGGCATTTTCCTGATGAAATATCTCAAGGGAGATTTCCAGCGGGTTTTGAACAACAGCGTTTGGTTGGCTTCTTTAATTATGGTGGTCGGTTCGTTTTTGGCGATAAAATTCATCATCGGCGATTTAAAATTTTTTTACGCTTTATTCGTTGGCTTGGCGGCGGGCATGCTAATCGGCCGGTCAATCCAATATTCTCTTTCAGATCGGAACAGGCCGGCGCAAGAAATCGCCGAAGCGGCCGAGACCGGCTCGGCGACGAATATTATCTCCGGCTTATCTTTTGGATTTCTAAGCGCGATCGCGCCGGTTTTTTTCGTCGCTCTGGCGCTTTATTTTTCCTACCGGTTGAGCGATTTCTACGGCGTCGCCATCGCCGCGGTGGGCATGCTTTCCACCTTAGGCATCACTTTGGCGGCCAATTCTTATGGTCCGGTGATGGATAACGCGGCGGGCATCGCCAAGATGGCCGGGATGAGTGATGAAGCCAAAAAGCGCGCCGAGGAACTCGATACTTCAGGCAACACGGCCGCAGCCGTGGGCAAAGGTTTCGCGATCGGGTCGGCGGTTTTGACCGCGTTGGTGCTTTTAGTTGCTTTCGGCGAAGCGGTCAATTTGAAAGTAATCAATCTTCTGTCGGTGAATACCTTGATTGGTTTGCTTATTGGCGGACTTTTGCCGTTTGTTTTTTCCGCTTTGGCGATGAAGGCGGTCAGTCAAACGGCGGAAAAAATGGTGGCGGAAGTGCGGCGGCAATTTAAAGAAATTACCGGCCTTTTGTCGGGCGAAGCCGAGCCGGATTATAAAAGTTGTATTTCTATTTCCACCAACTCGGCTTTGAAGCAGATGATGGCGCCTGGCCTACTCGCGATTTTAGCGCCGATTTTAGTCGGTTTATTTTTAGGCCCGGAAAGCTTGGCGGGGCTCGTCGCGGGAGCGATTTTGGTCGGATTTTTACTCGCGGTGTTTATGATCAGCAGCGGTGGCGTGTGGGACAACGCGAAAAAATTTATTGAAGCCGGAAATTTGGGCGGCCGCGGCGGCGTGGCGCACAAAGCGGCGATTGTAGGAGACACCATTGGTGATCCCCTCAAAGATACCGCCGGCCCGGCTTTGAATATTTTAATCAAACTGATGGCGATTATTTCCATTATCATCGCGCCATTGCTGATAAGGTAAAAAATTTGGGAATTTTGACTTTTAAAATTAAAAATGAGAAAATTATTACAGTAAAAGGAGAATTTTATATGAAGAATCGCACGCTTTATTTTGGCGACAATCTGGAAATTTTACGTCAGAAAATCGCTGATGAGAGTTTTGATTTGATTTATCTTGACCCGCCGTTTAATTCCAATCGCAATTATAATGTGCTGTTTAAAGAGGGCTTACAAGACAGTCCGGCGCAAATTCAGGCCTTTGAGGATTCTTGGCATTGGACCGAGGAAGCCAAGCATACTTTTGATTATTTAGTCACTAAAACTAATGAGAATATTTCTAATCTAATGTTGGCTTTTGAGAAGATGGTCGGACATAATGATATGCTGGCTTATCTCACAATAATGACGGTGCGACTTATAGAACTTCATCGTGTCCTTAAAAAAATCGGTAGTTTATATCTTCACTGCGACCCGACCGCCAGTCATTATTTAAAGATTGTTTTAGACATGACTTTTGGGAAAGAGAATTTTAGAAATGAAATTGTATGGAAAAGGACTAACAGTCCAAAGGCGCAAACCAAACAATTTGGAAGTCAACATGATATAATTTTATTTTATAGTAAATCAGATTTATTTATATTTAATAAAACTTATAGCCAATTAGAAGAAGTAAATTTAAAACCTTATTCTTATAATGATGAAAAAGGAAGATTTCGTTTAATTGAGATAATTGCGGCTGGTATACAAAAATATGAAGGCAGGAAAGAATTTGAATTTCAGGGAATCACAGCTCCTTGGCTTTATACAAAAGATAAATTACAAGAAATGTGGGATAATGGTTTTTTATATAAAACATCGACGGGCAGTATAAAAAAGAAACAATATTTAAAAGATATGCCCGGATTGATTGTCTCTGATATTTGGACTGATTCGGAAGTTAAACCGTTACAAGGATCTTCTGATGAATCTCTAGGCTATCCTACTCAAAAACCAGAAACATTATTAGAGCGAATTATTAAAGCCAGCTCTAACGAAGGCGACTGGATATTAGATCCATTTTGCGGTTGTGGCACGACTGTAGCGGCGGCGGAAAAGTTAAAAAGAAACTGGGTCGGCATAGATATTACTGCTCTGTCTATTAATTTAATTAAACATCGGATAAAAAAGCAATTTGACTTGGGTGAGAAGCAAATTTTTGTGGATGGTTTGCCGACTGATTTGACTGGCGCTAAAGAATTATTTAAAAAAGATCCGTTTGAGTTTGAATATTGGGCGCTGGATTTGGTTGACGCGATGCCGGCGCAAAGCAAAAGCAAAGAAAATATGCGGGGCGCTGATAAAGGAATAGACGGAATAATAACCTTCCATAAAAATATTATTAACGGCAACGGAAACGGCGCGGGCAACGGCAACGGAAACGGCAAATGGGAATATGGCAAGGCGATCGTGCAAATCAAGGGCGGCGGCGTTCAAAGAAACCAAATTGCCACCCTAAAAAGCGACGTGGAGAGGGAGAAGGCGGACGCCGGTATTTTTATTACCTTAGAAAAACCAACTAAACCGATGATTAGCGAGGCAGTCGATGCCGGCGTTTTTACTACGCCAATAACCGGAAAAATGGAATTTCCAAAAATTCAAATTATAACCGTTGAGGAATTATTACGAGAGAGAAAGCCCAACCTGCCGCAGGGTTTGGTAAAGAATTATTACAAAGAAGCCAAGCGGACTACCGTAACAGAAAATAAACAAATAGGATTAATGTTATAAAATTTTGACGGATTTTGACGAAAATAATTATTTTTGATAATTTAAAAAGGCACAACGAATTGTGCCTCTTTAAATTTTAAAAGGCGTTATGAAAAGTGAAATTAAAGAACTGGCCAAATCGCAAATAGAGATTTCTATTGAAGTAAGCCCCGAGGAAATGTGGCCGTTTTTGGAAAAAGCGGCGGTAAAGATCTCGCAGAATTCAAAAATTGACGGCTTTCGGCCGGGCAAGGCGCCTTATGAAGTCATCAAACAGAAATTCGGCGAGATGGCGATTTTGGAAGAAGCGATGGACGAGATTATCTCCCACAGTTATTATTCCGTTTTGAAGGAAAACGGAATTATTGCCGTCGGCCAGCCGAAAATCGAGGTGGAAAAAATGGCGCCGGACAACGCTTTTATTTTTAAGGCGATGGTGGCGGTTTTACCCAAGGTAAAAATCGGCGATTATTCTAAAATCCGCTTGGCGAGAGAAAAAATTGAAATTAAAGACGAACAAGTGGAAAAAATTATTGATGATATCAAAAAAATGCGCGCCAAAGAAACTTTGGTTGAGCGCGAAGCCAAGATCGGCGACCGACTGGAAATCAATTTTGAAATATTTCTGGATAAAGTGCCGATTGAACACGGCCAGCACGACAAATATCCGATTACCATCGGTGAAAACCGGTTCATCCCCGGTTTTGAGGAGCAATTAGTCGGTATGAGGGCGAATGAAACCAAAGAATCCAACCTTAAATTTCCGGAGGATTATTATCAGAAAAATTTGGCCGGTAAAAATGCCGAATTCCGCGTCAAAGCGAACGCGATTTACGAAGTGGAACTGCCAAAAGCCGACGATGAATTCGCCAAAAATATTTCAGCCGGAAAATTTCCGACGATGGAAGGACTTAAAAATAATATCCGTCAAAATTTGGAACAAGAGGGAAAAAATAAGGAAGAACAGCGGTTGGAAGTCGAGCTGCTGGACAAAATCGCGGCGATTTCTGAGTTTGAAGAAATTCCCGACATCTTAATTGACAATGAAAAACACAAAATGGTCCACGAGCTTGAAGACAGCATCGTTTCCCAAGGGTTTAATTTTGAGGACTATTTGAAGAGCGTTAAAAAAACCCACGACGAATTGGAAAAAGAGTTCGCGCCGGCGGCCGAGCGCCGAGCCAAGACCTCGATTTTGTGCCGTGAGATTTTTCAAGAGCAGAAAATGGCGGTGTCTGACGACGAAATAGAAAAAGAAATCGTTGCCATAATGAAAAATTATCCCGCCAACCCCGAAGCGGAAAAGCAGCTCCGGGCGGAGACCCATAAAGATTATTTAAAAAATGTTTTAGGAAACAGAAAAGTAGCGGAGTATTTAAAAAGCGTCATTATTAAATAATATGCGTTATTTAGTTACCGGTGGCGCCGGATTTATTGGTTCAAATTTGGTGGATGAGCTAATTAGCCAAGGGTATGAAGTTTTAATTTTGGATAATTTTTTGACCGGCAAAAGGGAAAATATAAATACCAAGGCGCGGTTGGTTGAAGCCGACATTAGGAATCTGAATCAAATCAAGCCGTATTTCGTCGGCATTGACGGTGTGTTTCACTTAGCCGCTCTGCCGCGAGTGCAAGTTTCCATTGAAGACCCGGTCACCACCCACGAAATCAATATCAACGGCGCGCTCAATGTCTTTTTGGCGGCCAGAGACGCCAAGGTCAAGCGCTTGGTTTACAGCGCTTCCTCTTCGGCTTACGGCGACGGCCATCCCTTGCCTTTAAGAGAGTCATATCTGCCTAAGCCCATCAGCCCTTATGGCCTTCAGAAATACGTGGGCGAGCATTACGCGAGGAATTTTTCCTTGCTTTATGGCTTAGAGACGGTGTCACTCCGGTATTTCAATGTCTATGGTCCGCGGCTGGCGGCTTCAGGCGGCTATGTGACTGTCATCTCGGTTTTTTTACAACAGAAGAAAGCCGGCAAAAAAATGACCATTTGCGGCGATGGCAACCAAACACGCGATTTCACCTATGTCGGCGATGTGGTGAGGGCCAATATCTTGGCAATGGGAAGCAGTCGAGTTGGCAAAGGTGAAGTCATCAATATCGGCGGCGGGCATAACTATTCGGTGAATGAAATCGCCAAAAAAATCGGCGGTGAAGTGGAATATCTCCCGCCTCGAATCGAGCCGCATGATACTTTGGCCGACACGACTTTAGCCAAAAAACTTTTAAATTGGCAGCCGAAAGTAAGTATCAACACCGGACTCAAAAAGACGGTGGAGTGGTTTGAGAGCGTTTGATTTTTTCTCTTTTCCTTTATAAAATAAAAACAAACAAAGGAGGCAACTTGATAATATATGATCAAAATCGGCATCATCGGCGGGTCGGGATTGGACGATCCGCAAATACTTGAAGGAGGAGTGGAAAAGGAAGTCTACAATGAATACGGCGCGCCCTCGTCTTCCTTGACGATAGGAAAGATCGGTGGCGTGGAAGTGGTTATTTTGGCTCGGCACGGAAAAAATCACGGCATCATCCCGAGCAAAGTGAATTACTTAGCGAATTTGATGGCGCTTAAAAACGAGGGCTGTACTCACATTTTGGCGACGACCGCAGTCGGGTCGCTTCGGGAAGAAATCAAACCGGGCAATTTGGTTTTTCCCGACCAATTTATTGATTTTACCCGCCACCGCCAACAAACTTTTTTTGTTGACCAGGTGGTTCACACGCCGATGGCCGAGCCGTTTGATAAAAATTTGCGCGATATCTTGTGTGGCGTTTGCGACGAGTTGGGTTTTGCATATAATCGCGATGTCACTCTGGTGACCGTGGAAGGACCGCGTTTTTCCACCAAAGCCGAGAGTCGGATGTTTCAGTTTTGGGGCGCGGATATCATCAATATGTCCACTTGTCCGGAAATAGTCTTGGCCAATGAACTTAAAATTCCTTATCAAACCATCGCCATGTCTACCGATTATGACTGTTGGAAGGACGACGAAGCGCCGGTTTCTTTTGAAATGATTTTGCGCCGAATGGCGGAAAACGCGGAAAAGGTAAAGAAGCTGATCGTGATGGCGGTAAAAAAAATCGGCCAGACCGATTCGGAAATTAAAAATCGGATTCGCACCATTCCCGATTGGCCGAAGCCCGGCGTGATGTTTCGGGATATTACCACGCTCCTCAAAGATCCGGTCGGCTTGAATTTGTGCCTTGAAGATTTGGTTAAGAGATACAGTGATAAAGATATTGACGTGATTGTCGGCATTGATTCGCGCGGTTTCATCTTGGGCGGCGCCTTGTCTTACAAGCTGGGCAAGGGTTTTGTGCCGATTCGCAAAAAAGGCAAATTGCCGGCGGACACCGAGAGAGAAGAATACGCTCTGGAATACGGCACGGATATAATTGAAATCCATAAAGACGCGATTTATCCCGGAGAGAGGGTACTCATCGTTGATGATTTGATCGCGACCGGCGGCACGGCTCTCGCGGCGGCGAAATTAGTGAAGCGTTTGGGCGGCGAAGTGGTGGAGCTCGCTTTTATCGTTGATTTGCCGGATTTGGGCGGCAGCCGCAAACTTAAAGAGGCGGGATTTAATGTTTATACCCAAACAAGTTTTGAGGGTGAATAATATTTTTAATTTTTTATAAAAAATTAAAAATAAAATTCCAAATTCAAAATTTCAAATTCCAGACGTCGGTTTGTGATTTGTAATTTTGAATTTATGATTTAAAATTTTATGTTAAATAAAATTTTAATTGGCGCTCACATTTCTGGTCGAGTGCCACTCTCGGAAGCGCCCCAGCGGGCCAAAGAAGCCGGCTGTGAGTGTTTCCAATTTTTTTCCCGTCCGCCCCAAGGCGGCAAAGCGATGCCGATTACTGCCGTTACGATCAAAAATTTTAAAGCGGGAATGAAAAAATACCGCCAGGGCGAATGCTACATTCATACGCCTTATTTTATCAATCTTGCCTCGGCCAACAATCGGATTTTTTACGGCTCAATCAATGTCATCCGCGAGGAATTGGAACGGGGCAGTTTGCTGGGAGTAAAATATTTAATGACCCACTTGGGCAGCGCCAAGGATTTAGGCGAAAAAGAAGGATTCAAAAAAGTCATCAAGGGCCTTGGCGAGGTTTTGAAAGATTATCAAGGCAAAACAAAATTTTTAATTGAGATGTCGGCCGGCGCGGGACTGATTATCGGCGACACTTTTGAGGAAGTTGCCTATATTATCAATAAGTTATATGCCATAAGCCATAAGCCAATAGGCGTTTGTTTTGACACGGCGCACGCTTTCGCTTCGGGTTATGATTTGCGAGATGAAAAAACGGTCAAAGAGACATTTAAAAAATTTGACCAAATTTTGGGGCTTAAAAAATTGAAACTCATCCATGCCAATGACTCAAAAGTTGATCTGGGCTCGCATAAAGACCGGCATGATCATATCGGCGAGGGTAAAATCGGAATGAAGGGCTTTCAAGCGATTGTGAATTTCGCTAAAAAACAAAAAATAAATTTAGTGATTGAAACGCCGAAGGACGGGAAGGATTTGGAGGATATAAAGATATTAAAAAAATTAAGGAATTGATTATGAAAATCGCGATTATTTCCGACTCTCATGACAACATCCCCAACATTGAAAAATTTTTGGGCTGGGCGAAGGAAAATAAAATTGAGATGATAATCCATTGCGGCGACATTGCTTCAGGCGAAACAGTCAAATATTTATCGGAAAATTTTAAAGGAAAAATTCATTTGGTTTACGGCAATATGGACGAGCCGTACCGCGATGAGATTTATG
>ERZ1292632.1193-Hain-H43-01um-R2-1193-length-26302-cov-9_pt3 | contig 10719 bp, 14 predicted proteins | sample MGYA00564407_ERZ1292632 | MGnify/ENA primary metagenome ERZ1292632 (study PRJEB36523, sample SAMEA6512637) | groundwater metagenome | collected 2019-01-08 | study: AquaDiva: Metagenomics assemblies of 32 groundwater samples
GCAGCCGCTCCTGCTGCTCTTACCAATCCAGCCCCAATCCCAATAGCCCAAATCTTCCAATCAGTGATCTTCTCAGGATTGAACTCAGCGAGGACCTGAAATAGCGCAGTAGCTATAGCTACTCCTACAAGCCATAGGAATTCTTCTAGCTTCTTAAAGTCGTACATTATACCCTCCTCCTTTGTCTAGTCCTTTTCTGTATAGTTTCTCCGCTCGGCATAGAGGCACCGTTTCCGACGTTATTCTCTGCTGCTACGGCTGATGCCTGGTTCACGGATGCCGTAATCGGATTGGTAGCCGCGGGAGGTGATTCTTCTGTATTTCTACCTCTAGCCTGCCCGCCTCCTGGTTGTGGTATCGGATTCTTGCCAGACGCTTCAGCTGCCATCATTGCTTGCTGTTGCTGAATCATGAACTGCTCTTCCATTTGTGCTGCGATTATAGCTGCCTTTAACAGCTCGTTGCCACTAGACATGCCAGCTAATCGCGCAAGATGTTTCATAACAAGCGGATCCTCGAAGTTCTTACCCTCAGCCAGCCGCCGCATAGCTTGCCTCGGATCCTTGACCCCAGCCTGCTTCATTGCGTCATATATCGGCAGTAGTCCTGCCTGCATAGCCCCTACCACAGTGGGAATCATTACCGCAGCATCCTTTGGCATCACTTCGTCATAGCTTACATTAACATTTGCTCCATTATTCCTAATATCCTCAACGCTTAATGTCGCTCCTCCAGAATATGTCACGTCCTTTTCTTTATCATATCTAGGGAAGTTTAGCGTTGGCATCCATTGTGCTGCCACACCAGCATACATCTCCAACATCCTCTTATATTTCAGTTTTCTGTAAAGCTTAATACCATTCAATAACGGCCTAACCACATCATTCGCTCCTTGGCTCAATAGGTTAATAGCATACCCTGCCAGAGCAAACCCTGCTTGACCATAGAGCACCGCTGGAACCGCTCCTCTTTGTAACCTATCAGTAACCAACTGTAGAAAAGGCCCGGTATCGGGTTTCATAGCCGTTGTATCAAGAATCTTTGCGTCCTCTGCTTGAAAGATGAGGTAATTCTGCATACCAGCCCCAATGTTAATCGGCTCAGGCTTATTATGCCCATCATAGTATACAAGAAGAGTAGGAGCTACGCCTTTACCGATTTCGGTAAACATCATTGACGCTAGCTTCTCCAATGTCACAATCATATCCTTGATGGGATAAAGGACATCTAAACCAATAAACGCCACTAACTTATCCTGATCCGCTTTGCCACGAAACTTACCGATACGCCGCGTAGGTGAGCCTCTCGGCGTTACAATCATCCAGGGATTTATAGGACGGCCTTGCATGTCTACATAGCCGTGGCGAGTAAGCGGTTGAAGGACAAACTTAGGTGTTATGCTACTACCCCCAACTGAATCACCATTCAGCAGTGTCATGCGGTAAACATCGTCATAGTAATCAACGACGCTTATCTCTTCGTCATCTTTTCTGTCATTAAGGAATTCCGATGCTGCTGGGAATTCGCCCTTAGCCTCTAGCCCAAGCATGGTATACTGATGAGTTACTCTAGTCAGCCCACTGCTGTTATATCTTGGGTAGACAAACAGCGGATCTTCTAGTACATAGCGCAACGGCATATAGCGGTTCTTAGGATTGGGAAGAATCATACCCGTGATCCAGCCTCTCAAGGCTGCGTAGTGTATCTCATCCCTATTTATAGTACCATGTAGCGTCTTGCCATGCTGCTCATCAAGCTCTTCATCCATCCACCGTAGGGCGTTCTCTATGTTCTGTGCCACATCATCCATTTCAGGAGAGCGTGGCTGTACATCAAAGCCCCAACCAGCTGATTCTACCATACTGGTAATCTTGTCTACAGTCAAATAGCCATCGTTAAACTCTACCTGCTCCGATGGTACTTCATCAGGATCGTCTTCGAGCGAGGTTCCAGATTCTATGCTACTTCTTGTAGAATTAGCGTACCTACTCCCCAACTCCCAGAACGACTGTGAATCGAGCATTCTGTCATCTCTAGGCTTCCAGAACTTCCTGTCATCCTCTGCCATAGTCATAACATAGCCAATTAGATCGTCGCGCTGATTCTCGTCCAGCTGCTCTGCAATCATGCCATAATTAGCCATAGTCCACATATCTAACGGAGAGGTTAGTTCAGCGGTCTGTGGTGTTTGCATAATCGGCGCTGTTCCGCCCATTAGACCCTGCATGAGGTCCAGAATACTAGGAGCACCTCCCACACCTCCCATACCTCCCATATCAGGTAACATCGGCTGCCCTTGCATCATATTTACCATCTATACCCCCCTCTTCTTGGCTGAAACCGCTCTATTCCTCTATCATAAGCCATTTTACGCCTCACAGGAACAACATTAGCCAGTCGCGGAGCATCTCCCATGCCAAAATGATCAATTATACCGTATGCGATGGCTTTAACGCTGTGATTATTAGCATCAATAGGCGTACCCTGGACCTCTGTACCGTCATTCCTAGTGTGCCTTCTATAACCTTCCTCAAATTCGTCTATTGTGTTCTCGCACTTAGGGGAAAACACCATGAAAGGCTCGTTTGTCATGGGATTCATAAGCAACTTATCGTGTGTCCTCTTAACCCCATCAACTACCTTGACATATTTAGACCTAATCCCTACTCCTCTGCCTCTAAATCCTGCTCTCCACGCCTCTGCCGCCGGATCCTGTGCTCCTGCGTGTGCCTGAGCTGCCACATCAATGACGATCTTCTCTACAAACTGTGTTAGCGGGCTATTTAACACCATATCTACTACTTCTCTATTCACCACCTGGCGTAGATAAAGCTCATCTAGCACCCTAATCTGGTCATTTATTACCTGTACGAACAGTACAGCGTAAGCGGACGGCTGATACCCAGGATCAACCCAAAGTTCCACGGGATAGCCGGGTGTATAGACTATATTCTTGACATGCAAAGAGCGTCTGAACTCAGGAAAGACCACTCCAACAGGTGAACGTGGCTCGCCCAAAAACCTCTCAGCAAACTCTTCCTCGGTCATAGTCGCCCTCGCCGCCAAAACCTTCGGATCTCTTGCTCCTTCAGGATAAAGGATGGGATTAGCGTAGGTAGGAAGGCTTAAACTAACGCCATGATATTCATTCTCGCCCTGACAAGCCTTCCAAAGATCAGGAAACCACCTTCCCTTGTACTGCTCAAAGGTGCCTGATACTAACAACCACGCTGATCTATGCATAGCCCTAGTCCACAATGTCTTAAAAGCCTGATAGCTCTGTCTGCCCGCCTCGACCATAAGAATACCGTCAGGAGATTCGCCTTGTAGAGTAGAAGCGTCAGAAGAACTCAATGTCCTAACCCTTAGTCCCGTCTGAAATAAGGCCCTAGAAGGCGAAGGAGACTGTGAAGTCCACACCTGCTTCGTTGCCCCAACTGCGTCACCATCTTGTACAAGATACTCGAACTCTTTCCTTGTATCCTCGTATCTCTCTCCCACTATCCACACTAATTTGTCTCGCCAATGCATACCAAACACATGCGCTCCACACGCTGTAGAATTGTGTGTTGGGATCATGCCTCTACCAGCTAAATACAAATGAGCATCCGAATCCACTTCTATACATTTCGTAGCAACGCTGGCAACCCCTACTACACTAGTAATATACTTTCTACGCCTTTCGTCTCTTACTTGTGATCTAATCTGTCTCAACAATTTCCTAGATAATTTGAATACTGGCAGTAACGATACAAAAGACACACTATAAACTATTCCACAATCCTTACCATAGAGTCGAGCAGTCTTTGCCCTAATCTGATGCTTTATGCCCAAACTTGTCAGTAGCTCATCAATACCTCTAATGATATTTACGTTGGTGTTGTCAAACTCACAAGCACCATCATTACCACAACATCCATCTGTATCCATCAAGCCCTGTAGCAGATCTAGCCTTTGTTCTACCGATCCTTGTAAATAGGGTTGTGGTATATGTTTATTATTCAACAACCCCATCTGTCTTAACATACGACCAAGACCTAGTATATTATAATGATATTTAGCCTTATGAGAAGAGAGCCTATAGCCTTGGTGTCCTATCTCCTCTAATACCCCCTGATCCGCGTTAGTAAAACCACCACTAGCACTAGTTCCATCTCCAAGCCAAGCACCTAGTACATAAGGATCTACTAGTAGTTCTTGCTCCTGGTACTGTAGCGGCTTGTGCATTGTTATACTATGATTAGAATGCTCTGCTCTATGACCAATTCGAGCACGTAGAGTCATAGAAATGTCTTTGGTAGTCTTGATATTTTCAACATTTGACCGCTGTGTGCCAGTCATTCTACGACGTGATTTACGGGCCGCCGATGTTTCTGTAAGCCATTCGTGCATCTCGTCTGCTATAATACTTTCTCCATCATCAAAAGTTACCCTATAGCACGGTCTATCAGTCCAAATCCTACTCTCGGCCAGCACACGACACGGCAGGCCGTTCTCATCAAACACATAATCTCCAGGATGTATGTCTCCTAGAACTTTCCAACCAGAAGGAGTAGGTATAGGAGTAGATAATGCTAGAGCTTTACCAGATTGCTCGCCTCCGGCCAAAACCACCAGCGTCGGCAACGGCCTCTCATTATCATCATAGTGTGGAATAACAAGTGCCTTATGGATAGGTTCGTGGAACTCAGAACTTATCTGGTAGTCTTGTGCTTGATCTAGCCAGAATTTCACTAGCCTATAGTCTACAGCCTCCAGTGGATGTTTAGCCATCTTAGGAAACTTCTCCTAGTTTTGCCATTGATGTCCAGCTTCTAACTCTGGCCACATCTGCCCCGTATTTCCTGCTAGATTATTCAACCACTCCCAAAGATTAAAAGTATTAAATGAATCTTCCCACACTTCTTGTGGGCCGTGTCTTGTTACTCCAGACGGGGTTCGTCCTTTGAGACGCCTGCCGCCGCTACCACCACTAGTATCTATAACAGCATCACGAGGCCTCAATGATCGTGTTGGGCCCAACACGGGGCCAAAATCCTTTATAGGACCTCCGCCACCACCGCCGAATCTAATCGGATCTTCATCAAACGGGTCGAGACGCGGTTCGTCTTCTGGAAATAGAAGATTCATTAAAGTGGGTCCGTATGCCATAGCCTACCCATCCTTCTCCTCAAATTCTCCCTCTACAATCTTCTCTTCCGTAATCCTAGACATCAGCTTACCGAACTGATCCATAACTGTCACATACTGCGTGTTCTGCACAACCCTCGGCTCCGTACCCCACTCTCCCAACCATCTACTCGCGCCCTGTATGCCCTGGAAACGCGCATTGTAATCCGGCTCTTCCTCTATTTCTTCAACTGGGCCGTCATCTGTCTGAACCGTCCGCCTTACCTTTCTAGTTGCATCCAGCTGCTCCTCGATCCTGCTCACCGTCTTCCATGCTAACGAGTTAATCTTCTTCTGACTCGCTTCCTTTGCCCTACTCATAAGCTCTTCATAAGCCTTATTGAAACCAACCTCTCGGCCATACCTTCTATCGTTAGAAAAACGCCATCCGTGTGGTGTACGGGCCGCTAATCCTACCGCTCTCGCAGCATCAGTATCGGTGCTGAAATTCAGCCTCACCGCCAGAAAATTAACCATATTCTTGGTAAGATTGTATTTTTCAGCCAGCTCGTCTACTATAGCAAGGAGAGGAAAGTCAATAGTGTTTTCCAGCTCAGGCTTTATCCCTCTAGAGCGTGACAAGTGCGACTTGCTTCTGTCATCTGCGGTGAAGGCATGGTTATTAGTATGAGATGGCCTAGAAGGAGGAGCAGGGGGCCTAGCAACTGGCAGCTTTGGCGCTATCCTCTTCATCCAATGCCCCTTAGCATCAAGAAAGGTAATCCCGCCCGTGCTCCGCACAAAGGACTTTGCGCCCTCTTGTACCTCTACACCCTCAGGCAACTTAGTGAAATCTGTCTCTCTCTCTGCCATATTTTCCTTCGCTCGTCTGTCCTGTCTACATCCATATCTCGCCTTCTTAGTTAGGTGAACGCGGCTCAGACATTCGTCTGTTCAGCTTGAAATGTGATAACCAGTCAGGCCATCCTAGTAAATCCTGTAGCATTCGTGTATCAGGTTTGTCATAATAGATTTTACCAACAGGATCTATGGAAGCAGGTCCATAGCCCCCAGCTTCTGCCAAATTCTTCGCCCAGTTTTGACCACCACTCCATCCATGTTCCATACTACGCACCATTTTATCAGGGCCGAATGTCTCCCAGGGCTGTCCAGGCATCCCCCGCTTCGGCCCAAACCACGGCTCTTCTCCCCACTTCATCCCTTTAGCCAATAAACCCAACAAAGGTGATTCTTTAGCTACCTTTACCGCCTTAATACCAGGAGTAGTAGGCGGTAAAGCGTTCAGAGCCTCTCCTATGGCATCTGCAATTTTTTCGGGAGAAAGTGTCTGTACGTTCTCAATATCGGTTTTGACTGCCCTTCTCACCCGATTGCCAAAACCCATTAAACCACCAATCACAGGAGGCAGCTCAGGAGGTTTGTCTTCTGGGAATAACAACTCCCACAGTCTAGGTCCATAAGCCATCTCTTCACCCCTTATACCACTACTATCATTATACCATAGGCAAAGCGGCCAAGTCAACCCACCCACCCCCTGCCAAGTCAACATTACTGTACAAAACCTCGGTATATTTCAATAAGTACATAGGGGTAGTTCGTGAAATGGGAATTATACACGGGATACCACCCACAGGTCCACGCGTGGCGGGGGCGCTCTTAGTGCCACCCCCCTCCCCCCTCTTCTTCCTCACCGCTACAGCTCCGCGCGCTCGCATTGTTCCTGAGAAATCAGAACAAAAGTTCTGTGGTATGATGACGGCGATCGAAATCGGCACTGACTCCGCAGCGGTCACAGTCACCGATGCAAATCAAGAGCGGGCCGAGAGAAGGAGCACACCATGAAACGGGCAGTATCGAACATCACGAACGGTCTAGCCTACTTAGCTATCATAACAGGGGCACTCGGGACTAGCACCCTGGTGCTAGCACTGTTTACCGCCGAGCCAGCAGTCGCAATTACCCTACTGGCTCTGGTGTCCTTCGTGGGCCTGCTCTGGCTGCTCGGCAAGTGGGCCCCGTATGGTAGGGTCGTCTAATGGGGAGTAGCAATGGCAATGTCGAGACAGAGTAGCTCACAAGAGCTAAAATTAACCTGTCTGACGAAAGGGGTAGACGTGGCAACGCAACAGGTTCAAGCAGACCAGTCACAGTGGCTCCGGGATGCAATCGAAGCACAGATCGAGTACCAGAAGATGCATCCTACCTACACAACCCAGCGAGCAGGAGAAGCGCCTATGGAGCACACACTACCCGAGACTAGTCGCGTGAAGGTGGTCAACGCGCCTTACGTGGGGATGCTGGGGAGCAAGGCATCGCTAGCGCAATGCTTCCGCAGCACATTCAAGGGCATCAGCTTTGAGGACGCGCTTGACGCCGCTCACAGTGCTGGCCTGGTAACGTTCCTAGGGGCAAAGAAGAACCCTTGGCGTTCTCTCAGTACGCCTAAATACGCCAATGCCACGAACGGCGAACCCACCGTGACTGTGCCTAGCGAGCTAGCAGCGAAAATGGCAAGCTGGGGGAGGTAGGCCAGCACAACAAAAACGTGGGCCGGAGATCACGTCAAGGGCCCACGCGCTCACCCACAAAACACACAGAGAGAGAGACAAGCCATGACAAGGCTACTAGACAGGGATTACACGGGGCGCGGTGAGAACGTAGCAAACTTTATCTGTAAAACCTGCAAGCGCCCCTATCAACGGCTAGGAACGGCCCTCAATCACGTAGAGCAGAAACACGACGTAAAGCCGCCCGATGCCGTTGATGCGTTATGGCGGCGGCTGGTGACCCCGGAGGGATACCTGCCTGCACGAATAGGACGGGACTAGCGGGCCAGCCGGAGCCGATGTCGGCGTAAGGAGCGAGAGATCATGTATGTTTCGCCGAACTTCCTCACGAAAAAAGCACTCAAGGCAGCGGTAGCAGCTGGTAGGCAGATAAGGGTGTTTTCCCCCGGCTTGGGAGTACCCAGGAGCAACGGCACAGAATACGTGGAGGGGCCACACTATCCAAGGCCGCATAGCTGGTATGCTCAGGTGGAGGTGAAGGACGGTTTGGTAGTCAAAGTCAAGTAGGATATTAGGCGTGGAGGTAAATACATGAGCCGCACAGATGTACACCTAAAAGTCAACATACTCACGGATTCTTTACCAGGCGTATTCTACGAGTCTAGCGACGTGGCCGAAAGGGTCCAGGGAATACTTAATCAGGTCATGGGACACTATCTTCCAGTCGTGCAGTTAGTAGACACAACAATCATAGAGGTAATATACCAGCAAGACGGAAGCATAGCACGAGGGCGATGAGGTATGGTATGAATTACCTATTCGTAACAGACAAGTGGAATGAGCGTTTAGTGTACGTGCCTAAGCCAGCTACGCAAAATCACGCGTGGCGGGTATGTATGTTCATAGCAGCTCAATGTAATATGGGCACTGTGTTGAGCGTAAGCAAGTTCTTGTAGTACGATTTAGTGCAAGGGGTAGGAAAGATGACTAAGTTTGGAACACTACACGAAGATGGTACTCTAACAAATGTTAGAGAGATAAGCCAGGAGTCTATAGGAAAATGTCCCCATTTTATCTTTGTAGTAGGTCATTATCGCGATGATGAATCGTGCAGGTGTGACGATCCTGTCTATCGTGCTATGATGATCAAGGATTGGGGTTATAGGGAGAGTGATTTTCGAGGCATACCACTGAGGGATATTATAGCATGAAAGGGTTAAATACATGATTTATTGCGACATAGCCAGCTGCGACAAAAAAGCCACCGGGAAAATCAGCAATTATGACGAATTATGGCTCTGTGCGGAGCATCACGAGGATTTTTCACTTATTATTCCAACATATAACAGAGAGTATCAGCGCCCGCGCCTGCATTGTTCGGGGCCGAAAACTGTGGTATAATTTCAGCGGCGGAGAAAATCAGAGAAAAATCCCAGTTGGAGGATGTTCGTGAATTCACTCTACTGCGTTCACAAGCTCATAGCTACTGAATGCGCGAGATGTAAAAGCCCACTCAAGTTCCGCTGCCTCTTATGCTTCCAGGAGCAGTGGGAAGCAACAGGTCCAAGGTTCAGGACAAAATGCCGGATAAGTAAAGGCAGTCCGTTGTTGTCATTAGAGCATAAGTTCGATAAAGACCCAGACACAGCAGAACAGTTATCACATCTTTCGCCCAAATGCCTGCTGTGCGGAAAAACGAAATATGGTGGGAAAAGGGAAGAGACGGAATGTGTTGACAGCAGTACAAATCATTCTTTAAGGCCTTATCCGTTCAGGTGTGACGAATGTAAGGGGCTTGTATTCTTGTTCGGAGAGAAGGACATAAGGGCTAGTATTTGTGAGAGGACATGGACAGGTCAACACGTCATACCAATCAAAGGCATGGTGGGGAAAGAGGTAGTACATCCTATACCTAATGTAGACGCAGATTCCAAAGCATATATCGAATCTACCCTCAAGAGTATGTCTAGGTCGTGGAGGACAAGAAGGAATGTGTGGAGGAGTCCTAACGCATAAAAGTTTAGTCTAGTGTGAGGCTCTGTTCTGTAACTAGCAGTACAAGAAGGCAGAGATGACGGGACAAGCACAAGGAGTAGAAAGATGCCATTTCGGGTGGGCGATGAAGTTCAGGTGATAATTAAAGAGGGATGCAGGCTGTTTCCAAAAGACTATTATGCGCTAGGTCCTGACTGTTCTCAAGAACACTATTTCTATGGCTTAGACAAAGCTGTTATTCTTAAAGTAGATAGTAATAATTTCAAGAGCCATCCATATTCCCTAGAGTTTAGGGAAGGGACGCAAAACTACTACCATCAGTGGTTGAAGGGATATGCGTCTGAGGACGAATTAACCCTCCTTCCCAAAGGAACTATTCAAGAAAATCACAACGTTGATCCTCTCTCCTTCTCACTAGAGTATTTTGAGAATGAGGGCTAAGTACAATACTCCACCAGATCTCCCAGAGGAGGGCTAACGTGATAAAGGTTAAGGACCTTCAAGATCAGATACTAGGCAGTGATAGGAGCTTCTTGTACTGCCAATCATGCGGATCGTGTTTCTCTGGCAACAAGGGCGATTACTTTCTGCAAAGCGAGGATCATGTTTTCAAGCATTGTAGGCGGAATATGGTTCTCGCTGTTCCACGGCACACAATGGAGATCGTGAGGAAATAATGCAAGCGTTCCAATTTGACGAGTATTTCACACCAGATTCTTATCCGCAAACCTACAAGGCAGGCGATCTCGCAAGAGTCAGGTTATGTACAGAATCGCTTGCCACAAAACCGAACGATCATGATGACGAATACGACAAATACCCACTACAGGACTACGAAGGACGCGTAGTTCAAGTAGTAGCAAGGAAAGCTCAAGGAGAAGATGGTCGTACCACGTTCCCAGATAACGAGGGCTTGGTAGAGTGCTACTTGCCATTCTCGTTCAGCTACACAAGCAAGTACACAGATGATACTGGGAGGGTAAGGAAGAGGAAGCATACCTCGTTTAAGCTGCCTATTTTGTACAGTTGCTTAGAGAGGATAAAACCATGATTTCACCAACCGACCTACTACTGCTTACCATAGCAG